>Ga0315273_10007146_pt1 | contig 13970 bp, 14 predicted proteins | sample YL17G02_0_MG_FD_205753 | JGI IMG/M metagenome (GOLD analysis project Ga0315273, IMG submission 205753) | Sediment microbial communities from Yellowstone Lake, YNP, Wyoming, USA - YL17G02_0 | ecosystem: Environmental > Aquatic > Freshwater > Lake > Sediment | place: USA: Wyoming | collected... | reverse complement strand
ATTGTTCGCCGCTTTCTTTGCAGTGGGCCCCTGGTTCATGGCCTCCTGCGGTACAGACGACTGCTGCAAGAACTGCGACCTGGGGAAGGCCTGCGGGGACACCTGCATTGATGCTGACCTGGAGTGCCACCAGCCCTCCGGTTGCGCGTGCGACGGGTAGGGGGTGCCATGGCCATCACCAAGTGCCGAGAGTGCGGCAAGGAAGTCTCAGACCAGGCCGCGGCTTGCCCTCACTGCGGTATTCTCATGGGACCCGCAGCCAAGTCGTGGGCGAGACCGACAAAACCCCTTGGGGTCGTCCTTCAGCTCGCGGGACTCGGGCTCATCGGGCACGGGATTCTACGTGCGGGGGAGCATGGCATTCTCGCCGGAGGGTTGCCCTCGTGGATCGCGGCTGCAGGCCTTTTGGCGTGGGGATCGAAGGCGGTATCCAGGTATCAGGGAAATGTTCCGTGGTACAAGAAGCAGTGGATCTGGGTGCTCGGCTTCCTGGCGGCCATGGCTGCGTTGACGCTTCTGAGCCTCTCCGGCTGTATGCCCGCCTTCCAGTGGGCCTACCGGGCCGACCCGCCGACCGGCGCCGAGCCTGCCGCAGACAGGACCCTGGTGGTCCTCCCACTCTCGGACGCCCGCGAAGGATCGAACAGCGTCATGCTGGTTATGCTCTACGTGCCCCTGTGCCCCTACGGGTGGGTGGACATGCCGGTCCCGGACCCAGGCGGGCTTTCCTTCCGCGAGGAGCTGGCCAAGGCCATGGCCGACGAGCTGCAGGCTTCCGGCGTCTTCCGGGAGGCCTTCTTTTCGCCGCGCACGCAGCCCGGGGACCTGGTTCTGAGGGGGAACCTCCGGTCGTCCCGCTTCAACACGAAGTATTTTTCCTATGGCCTTTCCGGGTACGGCACCATCCTCTGGTTGATCGGCCTCCCGCAGCGAACGACCTCGAATGAGCTGTGGATCGAAATGCAGATTGAGGACCCCGCCTCAAAGACCGTCCTCTGGAAGGGGGAATACCGAAGGAAGAAATCGGAACTCTCCTGGATGTACGTTCAGGACTCCGGGTTCTACTACCACCTGCTGCTCAAGGGCGTGATGCGCGAGGCCATCCCGTCGATGAGGGCGAAACTTAGCGCGGCAGCCTATCCCGTGACTGTAGGGCAGATCCCCCCATGACCATCCGCCCCCTGTGGGACCTGATCATCCCGGCGCTGATCGTCCTGGGCCTGCTCGCGGGCTTCTGGTGGGCGCTGGAACGGAATCCGGAGTTCGGGGGGAGGCGCCAGGTTATCCCCGGGCAGAACCATCCGTCACCTTCTTCTTCCCCCTCTTGGCCATCGCCTCCACCTTCCCAAGCCGCTTCCCCACCTTCTCCACCGCATCCATCCGGTGGTCCGGGGTGAGGTGCGAGTACCGCACCGTCATCTGCACGGTCTTGTGCCCCATGAGATCCTGAATGGTGCGGAGCGGGATCCCCTCGAGGGCGAGCCAGGAGCCGAAAGTGTGCCGCAGGGTGTGGAAGGTGACCCTCTGCCGTCGGTCGGTGACCCCCTCGTTGAACCCCAGGCGCTTGACCGCGTCGAAGTAGGCCTTGCTCACGCCCGGGATCCGGCCGCCTCCCCGGGCTGGGAACACGTACTCCTCCGGGCCCGCGCGCTCCAGGCCGGAGATTACCTTGGCTGCCTCCCTGGTCAGAACCACTTTCCTGGGCTCGCCCCCCTTCGGGTCCGCCACGTGGAGCAAGGAATTCGCCAAATCTACGTGGCCCCAGCGCAAGGCCCATATCTCCCCAGCCCTCATGCCCGTCGAGAGGCTCAGAAGGGCAGCGTCGCGCGTTTGGGCCCCATGTTTGCCAAGCTCGCCGATGAGCGTCCGGGCCTCCTCGGGGGAGAGGAACCGTTCCCGGCGGTTCGAGACGGCCGGGAGCTTCACCCGGCGTACCGGGTTCTCACCGGACCACATGCCCCAGGCGATGGCCCGGTTGAACACCTGCCGCACCAGCACCAGGCAGTGCTTGACCGTGGCCGGCGCCAGGCCCTCCTTCGCCAAATCCACCTTCAGGCGCTCGAGGTCGAACGGGGAAAGGTCCCGAAGATTCACGCTCTCGAAGCGGTCCTTGAGGTGCCTGGCATACCTGGACCGGTCGTCCCGTGGGCGCTTCCGGTTGCCGGAAAGCCACTCGTCGTATTTCTCCCAGACCTCCCCGAAGGTGACGTGGCGCTTCCGGCCCGGCAGCTCCTGCCCGTGCTGGACGGCCCGGATCCGCTCCGACCGGAGCCGCGTTGCTAGGGCGGCCGTGTACCCATCGGAGGCCCAGCCGACCTTCTCCCAGACCTTCTTCCCGCCGTCCTTGAAGGTCAGGTAGAAGCACCTGTCCGGCTTGCCGTTGTGCCTCCTGCCGGACGACTGCCGCCAGTAGACCCCCCGGAACTTCCCAGATGGTTCCATTCGCCACCTCCGATTTCTACCCGGATTTCTACCCTGCGGGCGCATCTTACGGCAACCCCCGGAAACAAGCAAAGTCAAAATCAGGCCGGAAAAGCGGGAAAAAGCATATACAGGCAACCACAGGCAACAAGGCGGGATCGGACTGAAAATCCGCGTGTGGGCGGTTCGATTCCGCCCCTCGGCACCAACAATATCAAGGGGTTATGGCTGATGCTGTAACCCTTTTTTATTGGAATTTCTACCCTATTTCTACCCTATTTCTACCCTGGCAGTGGTAAACGTGGCTTTTGGAGTGCGAGCGGACAACAAAAAACTGCCCCTTATCGGGGCAGGTGAGGGGTGAACCAAAAGGAGGAGCGCATGCCCGGCTTCACCCCGCCGGGAGGGCTGGAGCACCCTGTTACATCGCGTTACACCTCCAGGGCCCGGAGGAGCGTGAGCCGTCCGGACGCATAGGTAGCCGTCACGTTCACCCGGCCCAGCTCGGCGACCCGAGTGTTGTCCGTGTAGAGCACAATCCGCCCGGTCAGCATCCGGTCCTCTGCGTCCCAGGTAAGGGGTACCACGTCCGCGTTGTGGAGCATGAGGGCCAGCGTCTTGCGGGAAGCCTCCCCGAACGATCCGGACACCCCATGCCCGGCCGCCAGCTCGTCCCAGACGGACCCGGCAGCCGCGTCGCTAAAAACCACGCTCAACTGCCGCTCGTATCCGGAGGCCGCATGTGTGACGATCACCCGCAGATCCTCGGCCGCCGGCGCCAGGTATCTGCGGGTTCCGGCCTGGTTGCTCAGGCAGTACCGGTCACTTCCCGGGGCCATGGGGAAGAGGTAGAGGGTGGGTGTGGCCACCAGCTCCCCATCCCGATGCCAGAGGATGGTCAGGTCCCCGAGCGCGGCCCCGACCTGTCCGGGAAGCCTGAAATCCAGGACCACGGGCATCGAAATCGGAAACGGCCCTGCCTTATCCATCGTCGCCTTCCCGCCTGAGTGCGATTACCTTGCCTTTGCCCGTGTTCCGCTGCTGCCGGTAGCAAAACACCCGGGGGCTGATCCCCAGGAACCGCGCGGCCTCACGGTCCGTCCCAAAGACTTCCCTGGCCGCGGCCAGGGCCAGCGTCGCCAGGTGCCCCATACGGTCGTCCTCGGGGAGCTGCTGGAGGATTTCGAAAATCCTGCCCCGGAGTCCGTCTGGCTCCGTAGCGATCGCTGCCGGGGGCGCTGCTGTTGGCGTGGCGACAGTCACCGTGCCGATATTGATCACGTTCAGCGTGGCCTTACCGTCGCCCTTGCCCAGGAGCTGAGCGAGGAGGCGAACGTCCAGAGTCTGGGCTATCTTGGTTTCGGGCGTGTCGCTCATCCCCACAGGCTCCTCAGTTTTTCCTGGTACGAATACATCGCGGGGCTCAGTGCGTTCGGGCGGCCGTCGACCAGGGCGCCGGAGTGCGCGCTCGACCATTGCCACCCCGGGCCCGCCGCCCCCAGCGTCATGTACCTGCTCGCAACCTCGTAAAATGACCTCTCCATGTCTGCCTGTGAGACGCCGACCAGGCTCCAGCGGTCCATCAGCCGCGCCCACCAGGACAGGGGCACCCTTGGCGTCTCTGTGTCCAGGATCGGCTTGCCCACGGCTCCCTTGCTCTTGCAGTCGAACCAGACCAGGTCCACGTTCGCCAGGCGTCTCTCGATCGCCCTCGCTCCCTGGGCCGTCCAGGGGAGCCAAGGGAAAAACAGGCCCGTTCCCTTGCCGTAGGAATGGACGCTCACGTAGGGCAGGTTCGGCGAGGACCACTGCGCCCAGCCGTAGGCTCCCACGTCCTGGATCACGGAGACGGAGCCCATGATGTTCAGCTCTCGGCAGAATGCGAGCATCTCCTCCACCCATGCGTCCCGGCGGTCGTATAGCTCGCAGCAGAACTCCAGGCCGAAAAGGACCTCCCGGTAGCGGTCCGCCAGGAGAGTCAGGCGCCCCTTCAGCATCCAGGTGCACGTGGGGACGAACAGATCCTGGTAGCTCTTGGCCGCACCCATGACCGCATACGGGTTGCTGGTCCATGCGTTCCAATTGGGGAAGTAGCACCCCAGGTCCAACAGCATGCCGTGCTTCGCGGCCGCCCCCGCGATTGGGTCGAGGTAAGCAGTCATCTTGGAGTAGTTCCCGGGCGTCCCGGTCTCCGTGAAACATTCGTAGGGCACCGGCTCCAGGAGCAGCCGGAGCACGTTCTCCCCGTGTCCGGCGCAATAGGACAGGTACTCGTCCTGGCGATCCATGAGAATGCGCGGCTCCTCGACGTGGCCGAGCGGAACGAACCGCCGGCCGTCGAGTTCAAAGTGGTCTCCCACGGGCAGAACCGCGCTCATTTCTTCTGCTCCTGCTGCTCGGCCTCTGTCCCCTTGGCCTTACCCTTTTCCATCGCCTCCCGGAACCCCTTGCCCGGGGGCTCCGGGGCCTTGACGGGGGTCGCACGCTTGAGGCCCTCGACCTGCTGGCTGATCGCCCGGAGCTGCTGCTCGTGCTGCTGAAGGGTCTGCACGATGCGCGGATCTGGCTCGCTCTGTCCTGTCGGCTGTCCGGTGTTGATGCTGATCAGGCTTCCGGAGCAGCCGCAGAGGGTTACAGCTACTACCAGCACTGTCCTCCACATGATTGATCCCCCTTACGTGTCAAATTGCAGTTCCACAATCCCGAAAATGCCGTTGATGGTGCCCGCAAACGTATCGTAGGTCAGGTACACAGCGATCACGTCGTTTGCCGAAAACGTATCGACCCCCCTGGCCTGGGTGGCGTAGTTTTTGTAGACGGCGGCACCAGCAATCGCCAGCGCGGAGGAAAAAACATTGACCCCGTTTTTCCGGACCTCATAGGTAACATTCCCGGGCGTCGTCTGCGCGCTTACGTTGGTTCCGGCGGAGATTCCGACGATGGACCCGGCGCGAGGCATCACGTAGCCGTGCGTGGTTGAAAACACCCGGCCCACGACGCCGTTGAGATACCCCGACGCCGTGAAGTTGCTGTTGCGTCCGAAGAACACGGGCTCTCTGCCGCCCTGTATCTCGCCGGAAATGTTGGTCCCTGCAATCAACAGGCCGCAGACGAACGCCAACCATGCCGCGAGTGTCCATTTGTTTTTCATGGGATGGCCTCCAGCTTGGTTACGTAGTTACCGGATTCGCGCCGCTCGAACGCTAGGTTGTTTCCACTCCTGACGATTCTCCACGTCCCGTCCGTTCCTGATGGCCCAAAATACAGCGCATTTGCAGATCCGACTTCGAGGTCCCCATGATCGCACTCCCCCTTATACAGCTTCCCGTCCGAACCCACGCACACGGACTGCGTGGTGCCGGTTTCCGCTGGCAGGTCAGGGGCGAACACCCGGTCGGTCCCGAGGTAGCTCGGGGCCTGGTTGTGTATGCCCCAGTCGTTTGTGGGATCGGTGAACACCTCGACCTTCAGGCCGTAGTTTGTCCCGCCTTGATGCAGATCCTCAACGTGATACCCGACCTGATTTCCGGTGATCTCTCCAGGCGCAACGTGTTCTCGCACCAACACGTAATCGGCGTCCCCAAAGGCCGAGGTCGAACCAGACTCCTGGGTGATCTGGGGCATCAGCGCCACGCCACGAGTCACATTTCCGCTTGCCGCGCCGTAGGTCGTGATCCGAAACTCGGCCCCACGGATCAAGGCGGCCGTGCCGCTTCCGGTATGTTCGGCCTGCCAATACCCGCCTGTCACCGCTCCCGTGATGGCATCCGTCAGGTTGTCAGTTGAGTTGCCCGTGTTGGCGTAGGCAACCACACCAATGGTTTTCGCGGGAGAGGCGGCCCCGGTTTGGGAATGCGTGAATGCGAGGAACTGAGAACCAATGAAATACTGGGTTCCGCCTGCAACGTAAGTCCCCTCCTGACTCGCGTTGAAGGCGCTCTTGTTTTCTGCGACCGCGTAGTTCCCGAAATACCCTTGATCTGCCCACATATCGAGAAGAGTGGTGTCGCCGGTCACATCGAGCGCCCCGGTCAGGGTGGCATCTACCGCACTCAGGTCCCCGGTCGTCACGATGTCCCCGGTCCCCGCGTCCAGGGTCCAGCGGTACGTCGGGGCAGAGTCGTCAACGAACGTGATCGGATTGGGCCAGCCAGCCGCGAGCGACCACCCCGCAGCGGGAGTGAACTGGTACGCACAAGACGCATAATCGAACGTGATGAAAGTCAAATCCTCATCAATTATGTCTCCGGCCCCTCCTCCCATCGCTGTGGCAAAAACCAGACAGGAGTCCGAGGACGGAAGCAGAACGGAGATGAAGTCGCCAGCGCCCCCACCAGCAATAGAACCAGCAAGCACACACATGGTAAGGTCGTCCACCCCGTAGGTGAACGTGGTTGGGAGGCCGGCAATGATATCAGCGGCAGCAAAGAGTGGTCCGCAAACAACCGTAACCTCTCCTCCCGCTTCGTCGGAGATGACTAAAGTTTCCCCTCCGCACGGGCCAAATACCGCGTCCAACTCCGCTCCACCATTCGCCGCTTTGCAATCCGCCGTGGCGCAATGAGCCGCACCGGAGTTGAGGGTGAATGTGGTCTCCGTGCTGCAAGAAGTCTGCGGCCCCCGGAGGTCGTCCCCGAACGTCCACACCCCCGTGGTCGGCCCGTTGCTGCCGTCGAGGAGGGCGTAGTCGGCGAGGATCCCCGGGAGGGTCCCGGCCTGCCACGAGGATATCCGCGCATCGGCACGGCCGTCCGTGTAGTAGAGATTCGACCCCTCGGCCAGGTCGTCGGTATCGAAGGGGCTCAAGGACGACACTTCGGCCGTGTAGGTCCTGGTGAGCGCGTCCCACGTCCAGTCGATCGTGTTGGAATCAGGCAGGGTCCGCGGCAGCATGTGCTCGCAGAGGGGGTCTTCGCAGGAATCCCCCAGGGCGGGGGCAATTGCACACGTCTGCAAAACCAGGAGCACCAGGATGAACCGTGCAGCGTTTCTCATTTCCGTCCCCTCGTCTCAAGATCCGGCGGGATCGTCTCGCCGTTCCCCACCTTCGTTTCACCCATCTCCAAGTCCGTCTCAAGATTCCGGCGCCGTGGGCTCCGGGATCGTCTCGTCCTCGATGTCGATTTGATACCGGCTTTTTCGGACCACCCCGGTGTCGTAGGTCGCGGTCAAGAGAAGCCGCCACTTGCCCGCCGCCGCGAAGTTCGTGAGCATCCGCATGTACCCGGCCGCCCCGTCGGTCACGTCGAAGTCGGCTACCTCGCTCTTCGTGAACAGGCGCACCGTCGCGTTGTAGGCCACCGCGTGGAAGTCGACCCCCGTGCTCACATCCACCGGCCGCTTGTCCCGGTCCTGGAACAGGAACTCGATGTAATCGACCTCGCCTTTCAGGGCGGGGATGACCTGGTCGCTCATCTCGTCAGTCCTCCGTTGACACGGTTACCGGCCGCCTGGGTTCCGCAAGGACCGTCTCCGGCCTGGCGGCGCCGACCTCTACCGCCCTTCTCGCCTGCGGTCCCGTCCGGCTTCGGTCCTGGGCCACGCACTCCACGGGCTGGCGGGAGGCCTCGACTGTCAATTCCCGCACAGTGATCGTCTGCACGGTCGTCCCCCCGGCCGCCCCCGAAACCAGCCCCCGCGTGATGATGGCGAGCACGTCCACCTTTGCCCTCTCCTCTCCCCCTCAGCACATGATGGAGACCACCGGCTGGCTGCTGCTTGGCCCGGGGGCCATGTCGTAGTCGATCTCGAGCTGCGGGCGCACTGAAGCGGTTACGTTTTCGGAAGACAAGACGAGTATCTGGTTTCCTGACCCCTCGTTGCTGGAAACCACCACAAACCCCAGCCGGCTCCCCGGGGTCTCCTTCTGTGCAATGACCGCGGCAAGCCCGTCCTCGTTCAGTGTGATCGTGAACTCCTGACTCCGGCCGTTGACCAGCACCTCCCCGAGCACATCTGTCCCACGGTCCCCGGCCCCGGACGCGCCGGGAGTTGCCCAGGCGCTATGCAGGTGTTCAATCGAGTCCCAGGTTGGATCGTATTCATGTACCGGGTTACCCCCCCCCTCGTTGACTTCCCAGTTACCGCCGGCGTTCGTAGCCCCCCAAGCCCTCAGGCACTCGTACAGGCGCGCATAGGCGTTTGCCCCGGTGAGCGCATTCACGTAGATCTTAAGCCGAACCTCGGCGATGTCTGCCAGCGGATGGTCATCGTGGAAAGTCGCCAGGTCAAAGGCGAGCAGCCCCCGGCACACGTCGTTGTAGTACCCGAGGGGCATGCTGGCGCCGGTCCCGTAATTGTTAGTGTGTTGAAAGTAGCCCTGCTCTATGTACGTGTCCTGGGTCCCGGGGTACGTGGCCCCAGCTCGATCCCCAAACGTCGCGGTCGGCATACTGCGTCCCCTTTTATGAACTCACGGCCGTGCCCTTGACCCCGGCCAGGGTGATTCCGATATCCGAAAGCGAGGCGTCCTGCGGGTTTGGGGCAACGATGGTCAAGATGTCGGACGAGTCCAGGTTCCCTGCGGCCCCGGCAAACACCCCCGCGGTCTCCCCGATGGCAAAGGTGATGGTCCCGATCTCCACGCCATTTGCCTGGATTGAGAAGACGGCCTCCGCGGTCGGGGCGACCACGCACACGGCCCGGCTGCCAGAGAACCCGGAGGGGAAGTTCACCAGCCTGACAATGGGCAGCCGCAGAATAGTGGCCCCCGCGTCCGGCTGTCCCATGTAGCTGCACCCGATGTCGTAGGCGTTGATCGAGCCTGAGCCGATCTGCATCTTGAGGGCCACGGGGAAGAACTCGTCACTTGCCGCGGCCCGGTGCCCGAGCACCAGCCGGCTGTAGGCGAGGAAGTTTGAGGCGGCCCCCCCGGTGAACGCGGCCGCAGCCACGGTGACCGTAGCGCCGTTCACCTCGGAAAGATCCACGTAGGCGAACTCGTCGTCCTCGAGCACCACCGACCCGGCGGCCACCACGTTCTGCGTGGCCTGCCCGTCCGCCCGGTTGAATCGGATGTAGAGGTCGTCAGTCCACGAGAGTTCTCCGGAGACCCCGTTCCACGAGATGTCTCCGTCGCAGAGCACCACCACGTTTTTGAGATACGTGACGGCTCGGTCGAGGCTGGAAAAGATCGGGTTGATGCTCGCGGCCTGCCAGGTGTTCACGCCGTCCACTATTGGAGCGTGGTAATTACTTCCCATTTTCAGGACCCCCCGGTCTTCACTTTCATGAACTGCTCCATTGCCCCGCGCATGCCTGCCGGCAGCACGGCCATCACCTGCTTGAACTGCTCCTGCGTGCCCCGCGCGGCCTGCTCCTGGGCGCTCGTCGCCTGCTGGTGGATCTGCTCCAGCAGCTCCCGGCACTTGCGGGTTTCGGCCAGTAGTTCCGCGATCATCTCTGCCGTCTTCACGAGGTAGGCCCTCCCGTGCCCCACATCTGGTTTCCGAACTCATCGAGCAGGGTGATCACGCACACGCCCACCGCCCGGTAGGTGTGAATGAGCGTAGCGCGCAGGGTCGGGCTGAAGTCGCTTGCCAGGCCGTCCCGCGTGTAGGTAAAGGTCGCCTGGGCCGTGGCCCCGGTCCACCCGGTGACCGAACTCCCGGACCCCTCTCCCGGGAACGACACCTCACCGTTTCCCTGCACGATTTCGAGGAGGATCTGCCAGCCGTCTCCCGTGCCCGCAAACTCCTGCATCCACTGGTCGAAGACCGTGACCACCACGTCGGTCGATAGCTCCGCCCAGGCCAGCTCCGAGTCGTCCGGAACCACGGTCAGGGACCGGGGTTGACGGGCCTGGACCGTGGCGTTCACGTCCCCCTCGGTCACGTAGGTCGTTCCCCCGCGCACCAGCACATGGCCGATCCGCACATGGTCGGCAGGAACCTCGGGCATTACCGGAACCGCGGCGGCCGTTCCCTCCACCACGTCAACCACCCCGTCCACGGCAATCACTACCAGGTCGTACCGATAGAGCCCGACCGCTGGCGCGGCGCTCAACTCCTTGGCCGCACCCACTCCACCGGCCGGAGTAAATCCACCGGCAGGGAACTCGTCTCCACCAGCGGCGATCGGCCCCAGGGTGTACTCGACCCCGGCAATCCGGTAGGTGCCGATCTCGACCCAGACGTTCATGAACTCCGCACCCCGGAAGGCGTGCAAGCGCATCCCGGTGAGGATGGTATCTTCCCCCGGGTCGATCGTGGGCATCGTGGCCTCGCCAGGGATCCGGATGCCGTAGCCCACGATCTCCAGCATCCCCCGGACCCCTCCCAGGCGCACCACGCGCACAGAGGTTCCGGGCTTGAGCCAGGGCGGCCGGCTGGGCCAGTTCGTCGGGAACTTGACGCGCACAAGCTGCGTGCTCCCGGAGACGTACACCTGGCACGTCCTGGTGGCGTCGTCCACGGCATAGAGGAGCGCGTCCAGGGTTTTGTCCCGGTCCTCGCTTTCCCGCTCCATCTGCCTGCGGACGAACCGCTTGCCGTACCGCCTCACAGCTTCCAGCCCTCGATCTCGTCGGTGAACGTACCCCCGGACTTACCCTTCGGAAAGGTCATGGTGCGCGTCAGGTCCGTGATGAAGATCCGCATGGTCTCCCCGGAGTACGGGTGCGGGATCTCGATCGTGTCCCCGACTTCGTCTTGCAGGTGCGCGAGCTTCGTGAATTTCACGCGCCGGCGCTGGAGCTGCAGGAGCTCAAGCTCGCTCCGCGCCACGAACATGGCCTGGTCGTAGGTGTAGACCAGGGGGTCTTTGATTTTCTTCTGTACGATGGCCCCGATTTTCGCCTGCAGCTCCTCGTCGTCGGCGGTCGCCGTCACCATGTTCCGGACCTCGCCAACCGGGTAGGCGTAGATCTCGTACTGGTAATTGGCGATCGAGGAGACAATGAACATCGCGGAGGCGAGAAGCAGGCAGGAAAGCATGCTGCCGATGCGGATGGTGTACCCCCCGGAGGCGATGAAGCCGGCGGTGACGACCGTGTCCCCGATAAACAGTGACTCCATGGCGGAGGAGAGGAACCCGATCAAAGCGGGGGTCAGGTTCGGCACGCTGATGTAGACCGAGCATGAATAATCGTCATTTGCGGTCAAGGTCTCGGTGATGCTCCCCGCCAGGTCGAAGGCGATGGACGTGGCGCTCGTTATGACGTGCAGCCGCGGTGACCGGCACCTCTTCTGCCAGTCCGGGCTGTAGGGTCTGTCGAAGGTGTCATCGCACCCCCAGAAGCCCACCGTCCCGTTCATCTGATCCACCCGCTCCTCAGAGTGCAGGACCTCGGTGAACGTGCGCTCCTCACCCTCCACAATAACCCGGTTGACGAAGTCGCTGAACCGGTCGTCGGGGGTGAAGTTGATGATCTTGGTGAGGCCAATGTAGGAGTGGTCCAGAAGGTTCGACGAACTCACCCGCCGCAGCCGGAACACCCCGTCTACGTCCATCACCGGGTAATAGAGCCACCGGTCGCAGATCTGGTTAATGATGTCAGTAAGGTTTTCCTCGACCCACTGGATGTCGATCAAGCAGCTCTCGTCCATGAGGGGGATTACAATATCGGCCGGCTCCAAGTTGCTGTGCTGCTCCATGACCGAGAGGAGCACGTCCTCCGGCCACTCGCCCACGAAGTCGTCCGTGGTAATCACCTTCTGGTCAATGAAGAAGGTCCGGAAGTCCTCCGCCTCTACCTTGGCCGTGGGATATGCCCCCTTGGAGTACGAGACCTTGAGGGCGGTTACGTAGAATTTGCCCTGTGCCTGCCAGTAGTCAGTCGGTCCGACTCGTTCCCCGAAGCGAAGCTGCAACTCGCGGCCCTTCTCCAGGTACGTGGCGAGCAGGCTGTGTGTGTTGTTCGGGTCGAAGAGGTGCCCGCGGGCTACCTCGAACGAAAGCCGTGCCGGGGTGTTTTCGATCGACCCACGGACGGAGACCGACCCCAAGAGAAATGGCGTGATGGCCAGGTCCCCCTCGGCGTCCCACTTGATGCCCAGGTCGGTCAGGTGCTGGTTGGTCCAGACCGCGTAAAAGGTCTTGTCCACCGGGTGAAGGGAGACCACGGCCTCATAGTCGGTCAGGCCCTCGATGAACGACGCGGCGGCCCCAAACGACCAGCCTGCGGCGTAGAGCCCTTCCCGGTAATAGGTCCGGCGGATCAACCCGTAGCGGTTGATTGCGGCCACCCCCATCCAGAGCAGGCCGAACACGAACTCCCACTTCGCTCCGACCATCACCAGGCCGGTGAGCGAGTCGTAGACCACCGGGTAGAAGATGTCGTTCCCGTGGGGATCGAGCCCGGGGATGGACTGGCTCGTGTGCTGCAGCCAGCTATCGCCGACCGGATCGTAGACCGTGATCCCGTGCCCGTCCGTGGTGATGACGATGTGCCCGTCTTCCGTGGCACACATGCGCCTCAAGCCGTAGTCGTCCAACAAATCCCAGGTCGGCCGGTGGAGGGTGACTTCGTCGGTCTCCAGGTCGATTTCGCAGAGACCCCGTTTTTCTTCCTCGCTGAACCCGGACTCGTAAGTGAAGCACCCCCAGACCTTGCCGTTGGCGTAGGTGATGTCCGTCAAGCCGTGCATGGGGAAGTGGTTTTCCGGCCCGGCCTGGTAGTAGTACTCCGACTGGATCGCCCCGGAGGCGATGTTGATCACGATCACCCGCCCGGTGTAGAAACTGTAGCCCGTGGTGGCGTAGGCCAGGGACATAATGATGATCCCCTGTCCCGGGACCACGATGAAGTCCCCGGCCTGGACCCCGCCGTATTCGTACTCGCTCAGGCGCTCTACCTCCCTCCAGACGGAATGGTAGTCGTAGGGCTCCTCGGTCTGGGTGAGGTCGATGTACCCGATTTCAAGCATGCGGCCCACCGAGCTGAAGCACAGGTACAGGCGCCGGTTGTCCGGGTCGACGAAGGTGTAGTAGAGGGTGAGGGCTGCGGGCGAGCTCGGAAGTCCCAGGGGTGCGCCGTTCACGTTCGCCGTGAGCCCATAAAGCTGCCAAGAGGTAAAGCTGTACGTAACGATCCGGTCGTTGTGCCCGTCGAGCAGGGCCACGTGCCGCTGCGATCCGTTGTTGAAGATCCCGACGGGGACGAACTCCCGGCCGCCGTAGTTCCTGCCGAGCCCCGCGTTGTTTTCGAAGAAAGCCTGGTCGAATCTCGGGGTGGTGGTCGCGTCCCAGCAGGCGTCCACGGTCCAGGTGTCCACGTCGATCCGGACCACGCACATGAGGCTCGTGGTGCCCGGGGCGGAGTCCACACAGACGGCATAGAGCTTCCGGTGAACAGAATCCCAGGAGAGATCGACCACCGAGGACCGGAGGCTCCCGGTACCGCACCAGCCGGCGTCCGGGTAATGGTCGTCTGCGTCCTTGAGAAGCGCCCCCCTCTGCTCGGTGTAGACCACGACCTGCTGGTCCGCCACCTGCTGAATGGCTACCGGGTGGAGGCCCACGGCGATCACGTCGGAGTATGCGGTGAGTTGCGCGGCCGCCCCCCAGGTCGACCCGTCCGGGGTGATCGAGTAATAGACGTTCATCACCTC
>Ga0315273_10007144_pt1 | contig 13972 bp, 10 predicted proteins | sample YL17G02_0_MG_FD_205753 | JGI IMG/M metagenome (GOLD analysis project Ga0315273, IMG submission 205753) | Sediment microbial communities from Yellowstone Lake, YNP, Wyoming, USA - YL17G02_0 | ecosystem: Environmental > Aquatic > Freshwater > Lake > Sediment | place: USA: Wyoming | collected... | reverse complement strand
CGACGTTTTCGACTTCGACCTCCACGGTGTCGCCCGGCTCAAGCGGGCCGACACCCGAGGGGGTCCCCGTGGCGATGATGTCGCCCGGCTCCAGGGTCATGATGCGGCTGCACCACGAGACGAGGAACTGGCAGTTGAATGCCAACCGGTCGGTGCTCGACCGCTGGCGGACCTCGCCGCCGACGCGACACGTGACGGCCAGGCGGTTCGGGTCGCCCACCTCGGTCTCGATCCACGGGCCCGCGACGCCGAACGTGTCGAACCCCTTGGCGCGCGTCCATTGGCCGTCCTTCGATTGCAGGTCCCGCGCCGTCACGTCGTTGAAACATGTGTAGCCGAGGATGCACGCGTCGGCCTCCTCGAGCGGGACGCTTCGGCACCGTCGGCGGATGACGATCGCCAATTCAGCCTCGTAGTCCACGCGGCCGGCCATCCGGGGATAAACGATCGGCTGGCCGGGACCCAGGAGGGCCGTCGTCGGTTTCATGAAGAGCACCGGTTCGTCGGGGAGCGGTTTTCCCATTTCCTCGGCGTGGTCGCGATAGTTAAGGCCCATGCAAAGCATCTTCGCCGGCCGCGAGGGCGCGAGAAGTTGCACCTCTGCAAGCGCGTGCGTCGTCTGCATCGGCACGAGGCCTTCCCAGTAGGGCCTGAGCAGTTCGCGCACCCGGTCTTGCTCGACGATGCCGTAGCGCACCTCACTGCCGACGAGGAATCGCACCAATCTCATGAAACCTCCCTTTGCCACAACCGCCGTTCATCGCTCGTGAGCCTCGGCGCGAGGCGAAACTCCCCGCCCGCTTCCGCGGGCGGCTCACTGCTGTTGAGAAACCTGCTTTTGTTCTCCCTCTCCCCTTGCGGGAGAGGGTAGGGTGAGGGGAACACGGGCCGCCCCATCGCCCCCCTCGCCCTACCCTCTCCCACCCGGAGGGGGGAGAGGGATGTTTTCAACAGTTCGTGGCCCGCTCACTTGGCCGACGGATTCGGCCTTGGGCCCACCATCACCCAGTACGTCTGGCACGGGAGGCTCGCTTCGGAAACCGGCAGGAAACTCGCCGGGTTCGCGAGGTAATCCGGCACCCCCGCCTCGCGCGCCCAATCGAGGGGCGGATTCGGCCCGTCGCCGATCCGAAACGCGAACCGGTAGAGGCGGTCCCGCCCGCCCGCGAGGGGTGCGAGTTCCTTCATCGGGATCGCCGCCTCGTAGATTGTGACGCCCGCTTCCTCGTCGCGGCCGATGACCACCCGCGCGCCCTCGACCGGCCCATACCACGGATCCAGGTTCTGGGCAAGATGGGCCCGCAAGGCGACGCCCGGGCGACGCAGACGGACGACCCGGGCGCCTTCCCGGCCGAACGCGAGGGCCACGAGGTGGTCCGTATCGCGAAAAGCCCCGGCCGGAAGGGCTTTGCCGACACCGCGATGGCCGAAGTCGTCGTCCGCCCGGTCCGCGACGCCCCAGCCGAGTTGAATCGCGTCGCCGTCGAAGGCGTTCGCGCCGCCGCGATAGCCCGCGCGCTTGCGATGGACGGCGGCGGCGAAGTAGAAGTTTTGCCGGTCCCAGGCGGTCCAGACGTCGGCAAACGTGCCGCTCGATTCGCTCTGCACGCGTACCGGCCGGATGCCGTCCCAGTTCAGCAGGCCGTCGCCGACGGTGATCGTGCGCTCCGGCGTCTGGGCCCACTGGACGTACTGCGTCCTTCGGACCCAGGTGTCGTCCATGGTGGCAGCGACCTCGAGAGGATACGGCCCTGCTCCCGCTTCTTCCGAGACGTCGCACTCGAACGTAAACTCCTTCGCCTCGCCCGGGGCGAGGCCGAAACCGTATTTCGCCTGCCGGGAACGCCAGCCCGCAGGGACCAGGAGGCCCACCATGCCGTCCGCGCGGTACGGTCGCTGGCTCTGCACCCAGACCCACACGCGGACCCGGCCGGGAAGAGAGCCGCGCGCCACGCTCTCGATCCAAACGGTCGCCGGTTCCAGGCCGACGACGTCCGCCCGCCGCAATCGTTCACGCAGAAAACCCGTCTGCGGATACTTGCTCGTGATGTACACGGGCGCCTCGCCGAGCGGGACAACGAAGCGAGGCCCTTTCCAGATGCCGATCGGCCGGCCGACGACATCCCAAGCCTCCAGGCGCGTGCCTTCCTCGAAGACGAGGGTCCCCTGCTCCGGCTCGGCCGGGTTCGGGCCGATCCACGACCAGACGACGGCCACTTCGCGCTCGGGGGTCGAGAAGAGGTGCGCCTCCAGGAGCGGGACGTCGCGCCAGAGGTTGCCCTCGTACTTGCCGCCCGCCAGCAGGTGCGTCATCCAGGCGTACGCTGCCGCGCTGGCCGTCGGCGTCGGAACGCCCTCGCCCGACGACACGAAGACGCGCTCGGCCCCTTCCGCAAGGGCAATCATGTGGCGCGTCACGAGTTTCCAGGCCTGCTGCTGGGGCGTGGCGGCGGCAGGGTCGTCGCCCGTCGCGCCGACCGCGACGCGCCCGACGCCCATCCGCTTCGCCACTTGCCGCGCGTAGTCCAGGCTCCGCCGGTAAGCCCCGCTCCGCAGGTTTGGCGCCCGGGCCCCGGCATCAAGCACCAGACTCACGCCGTCGGCGCCCGCCAAAGCCGGGCCTTCGGTCAGAACATCCACCAGTTGCTTCGGCGTGGCCGACACCCAGAGCGACGCGGCCGCTCCGCTTCGGCGTACGGCGTCGATCGCCTCGCGAATCCGCCCGCGGTAAGCCTCGGCCGAAAGGGCGCCCAGGTCGGACGGGCGGCCGAGTTGCCACTCGCCGACCTGCGACGCGTAGTGCTGCATGCAGGCAACCGACACAAACCCGAACAGCCCGGGCATGCCGAACAGGTCCCGGCCCGACGGGCTGAGGCGGACGACGCCGGTCGGCACGGCTCCGGGGCCGACGGCGGCGCTCAGTTCACGATCGGGGCCGGCCCACTGAAACTCGGGCTTCCAGTTCTCCGGAACTTCGCCGACGGAAGGAAGGTTGGCGACGTGGCGCCCGTCCACAACATCCATCGCGACGTGCCTCACGCCGAGCCGGCGGCAGACTTCCGCCAGGTCGCCGGAAGCCGCCCCCCCCGGCGCCACGAGACCGAAGGGGCTCTTGGGCTGAGGCGTCTCGTCGGCCGGCTGCACCAGGACGATGCCGCTCGCCGCCCCGGCCTTCCGATCACCCGCCGTCGCCGTCACCACCACGTGGTAATAGCCGAACCGTTTCAGTTCGTTCAGCACAAGATTCGCGGTCGCCGTGCCGGCGGCATCCGGCACCGCCGAGACGAGGGTCCCCTCGGCCACTTTCCGGCCGTAGAAATCCTCCGCCCGGTACTCGAGCCGCACCGGTTCCAGCGACCCGGGCGACCGGACGGTCACGCGAAGCCTCGGCGGCAGGTCGGTGTCCAGGCGGTAGAACCCGCCGGGAACGGTCGGCTCCAGACGGACGCCGAGCGACTCGTCGGGCGCCGCCGGCTCGGCGAAGACGTGACGGCGAAACACCTGAAGAAGCATCTCCCGCTGGGCCTGCGTCAGGCCGAGCCCCGGCGCGCCGGGGCGGATCTCTTCCTCGGGGGCCATTTCCGCCCACGCCCACGCCGCCGAGAGGCCGATCACCAGGGCCGCTAGAACGCCAACTCGCATCCGCGCATCTCCTCGGACCAAGAGGCAGGCCAGGATTATAGCGCCGGCGCGGCCCGGCTCAAACCAAAAAGAGAGACGAGGCGGAAGAAAGGCGCGCCAGGATTTTCCAGCACGGGCGAGCCGGGTGCGGGAGCACCCGGTTATGCTCGCGCACCGTGGCACGTGCCACGGTAGGGAACGTGGCCGGCGGCTCCCGCCGCCGGCTCGGACTACCAGGCCGCCAGTTCGCCCACGATTTCCTCGACCAGATCCTTAATCGTGATGATGCCGACCGCCCGGCCGCGAGGGTTCCGGACGACGGCCATGGCCGCCCGCGCCGCCCGCATCCGAAACATCGCCTGGCCGACCGGCATCTCGGGCGGAACTTCGACCACCTGGCGCGTCATCACGCGCCCAAGGTCGAACGGCCCGGATTCGGCACCGAGGACGTCGTTGATGTGCACGAGGCCGACGATGTGGTCCTTCCGCTCCTCCCAGACGGGCAAGCGGCTGTAGGAGTGGGCGCGCAGTTGCTCCACGAACCGCTCCCGGTCGATCCCGGCCTCCACGGCCGTGACGCGCGCCAGCGGGATCATCACGTCCTGCACCTGCCGCTCGCGCAGCGCGAGCACCCGCTCCACCAGTTCATCCTGGTACCCCGTGATGACGCCTTCGGCGGCGCCCTCGCGCAGGAACGCCCGCAGGCGCTGCCGCGGATGGAACGGGTTGGCGCGGGCGCCCTCCCGGCCGTGGGCGATCCGCAGCACCAGCGTGCTCGCGCCCTTGAGCGCCGGCACCAGGCCGACCGACCGCAGCACGACGTACCCGCCGCGCAGCAGGCCCGCCAGGCGGTACATCCAGCGGTCGGCCTCGTACGTGAAAATGCTCTTCGGCGTCACGTCGGTGAAGACGAAAAAGATCGGCGCGAGAAGCACCGTCGCCAAAATCTCGACGCCGACGGGACCCCGGGCCCACCCGGTGCCTTCGACGAGCGTCGTCACGAAGGCCGTCGTCACATACACGCCGACGTTGTAGCCGACGAGACACACGACGATGAGGCCCCGCACGTCGCCCAGGAGGCCGGCGAGGGTGCGAGCGCGGCGGTCGCCGGCCTCGGCCCGCAGGCGCAGGCGGATCCGGTTCAGACGGTAGATGCCCGTCTCCATGCCGTTGGCCACCGCCGCCACCAGGATGCCGGCCAGCGCCGCCAGGTAGGGCCCGAACCGCACGAGAAGCATCCGGAGCGTTTCCATCAGGCGTTTGGCTCCTCAGCCGGCGCGCCGCCGGCCACGTCAAGCAGGCGGAGGCGGACGCGCATCACGCGCCGGCGGCGGACCTCCTCCACCGTGAACTCCAGGTTCTGCCACGTGGCCGCGTCGCCCTGCCGGGGCACGCGCCCGAGCAGGCTCGTCACGAAGCCTGCGACGGTCGAGTACCGGCCGCCGACGTCCGGCCGGTCCTGGTCAAATAGGTCCGCCCACGAGCGGATCGACAGGTTCCCCGCCAACAGGTACTCCGCGGGGCCGAGCCGGCGGACGGGTTCCGGGCCGGGCCGGTCCGTCTCGTCCTCGATCTCCCCGACGATCTCCTCCAGGCAGTCCTCGAGCGTCACGAGGCCCGCCACCCCGCCGTACTCGTCCACCACCATCGCCAACTGGATGCGATTGGCGCGGAACTCCTTGAGGAGGCTCTCGACCGTTTTCGTCTCCGGCACGTAGTGCACAGGGCGAACGAGCGTCGCGAGGGGCCGGTCCGGGGCGAGGAACGCCGTCTTCGCGTACACAACGCCGCGGGCCTCGTCAATCCCTCCCTCATAGACGACGATCTTGGTATGTCGGCTTCGCCGGAAAAGGTCAAGCACCCGGGCCGTCGGCGTCCGGACGTCGCATGCGACGATTTCGACGCGCGGCGTCATGACCTCGCGGACCCTGAGTTCCGCGAGTTCCAAGACTTCGGTGAGCATTTCGCTCTCATCGCGCGAGACGGCCCCCTCGCGCTCCGACACCTCGACGATGGCCTGGAGTTCGTCGGTCGTCACCAGCACCCGCTGGACGGGCCGGCGGCCGGTGATCAGACGCTGCAAGGGGCCCACCACCGCGTAGCCGAGGATCCAGCGGAGCGGCAGCACCACCCAACCGAGAAACGTCAAGGGCAGGCTGACCCACGGCGCGATCCGCGCCGGCCTCGTCGCCGCCAGGCTCTTCGGCGTCACTTCGCCGAACACGATCACCAGCAGCGGCGCGACAATGAAGATGCCGACCCGCCACCCCCACGCCTGTCCCGGAAAACGCTCGCCAATCTGGTGGGCCAGCATCACGCTCATCGCGAAAAAGCCCACGTTGGCCGTCATGTTCCCAAACAGCACCGTCACCAGCACACCCCGCGGATCGTCCATCAGTCTCGCTGCAAGGTACCGCAGCGGGCTTCCCGAAGTGCGGAACCGACGCAGTTGGTCGCGCGACAGATAGAACAGGGCCGTCTCGGACCCCGAGAAGAACGCCGAGGCGCACAAGAGCAGCGCCATCGCCGCCAGATGGAAGGGATACGCCGACAGAACCTCTACCATGGCCGACCCCCGCGCCCCGTGCGGGTCCTTCGGCCCGTTCGCGGCGCGCCCTCACGAAGGATGGATCCGGCGAATTGTCGAGCGGGTTCGCAGCCCTCCCGCAGCCCCGACCCGCCTTCCTCGTTCTTCATTGCCGTGTCAATTCTAGGGAAAACCGGGTGGGATTCAAGCCGTCAGACTAACCCCCCGCCCGTCCGGCACAGAAACAGGTTGTCGTGGCCGGGCACGAGGGCGTCCGCGATCTGGAGGATTTCCTGGAACGATTCCTTCGCTTTCACGAGGTCCCACGGCGGCTCGCCCAGGTCGCCCTGCTCAAAATGGTCGCGCGTCAGAACCGCGTCGCCCGCCACGATCGTGCTCTGGACGGCCGAATAGACCAGCAGCGACGCGTGGCCCGGCGTGTGGCCGAACGTCGGATACAGGTCCACCCCCGGCGCCAGGTGCTCCGGCGCCGCCTCCAGGCGCGCGAGAACCTGCCGGTCCGGCGCGTCGTCCGGCAACTCCGCGTCCGCGTACCGCATCTCCTCCTCGTACATCCACCACTTGGCCTTCGCAAAGAGGGCGATCCCCCGCCGGTGGGCCGGGTCGAAATGCGTCACAAAGACGTGCGTCACCGCCCCCGGCTCGAGGCCCGCGCGATAAAAAATCGCCGACCGAAGGACCTCGGCCGGCCAGCCGGGGTCCACCAGGAGCGTCATCTTGCCCGCGCGGATGAGCGTCGCCGTCGCATACTCCTCGCGGGCCGGCGACTTCTCCTTCCAATACTTGTTCTTCGCCAGGCTTCCGATGGCGATGACGTCCATCCGCACGTCCGGCATGGGGCCTCCTTCCGCCAGGTTCCGTTCAGAAAAGCGAGGCCGGCCTCAGGGCCAACCTCGGAAACCTCCGAACCGAAGCGGAAACCGATTCGCCTAAAGGTCGAACGGCGAGACGTAGTCGCCCTTGGCTGCGCAAACCTCCAGGCGCCGGCGCTGCTCCGCCAGGACCTCGAAAAGCACCGGCGGCGCGTCGGCCACCTGCGTCCGGTGGAACCGTTCGACGCGCTGGAGTTTCGCCAGGTTCTCCGGCACGCGGATCGTGAACTGCTTGACATAGTCCTCCCGCGAGTAGGCGGCGCCCAGCACCTCGCGAAAGAGCGTCGCGAGGTCCTCGTATTTCGGAATCCAGCCCGTCGGCGCGCGGATCGCGTCCACGTCACTGTGGACCCGCAGTTCCATCCACTTCACCCACACGTGCTTGTCTCGCACGCCGTTCGTGAACTTCCCGGCCTTGTCGCGCAGGAAGTAGTTCACGCCGAACACGAGCGGCGGCTTCCTGGCCTTCCGGCCGAACTCCAGGTTGTTCCGCACGTACTTCCCGAGCGGGATCGCGACGAAGTCCTGGATGCTCATCAGGTTGATCTCCGGGACGCCTTCCTGGCCGACCGTGGCGAAGGTCGTCTCGGTCTCCAGCGCCGCCCCGTACGCGATGATGCCATGGTCCCAGTCGAACCCCTGCTGAACGGGCACATAGGCGTGCCCGTCGCGCCCGCCGTACATGACGCCGCTGAGCGGCACGCCCCGGACGGACTCCAGTTCCGGGTCGCAGTTCGCCAGCGCCTCCAGCCGCACCGCATAGCGGGCATTCTTGTGCGCCGCCGGGATCGGTTTCCCCTCGTCGTCCTTTTTGCCCTCGCGCCAGGCGCCGGAGAAGTTCTCGCCTTCCTTGGGGAGTTCCCCGCCCATGCCGAGCCAGTACGGCCGGCCGTCCTTGACGAGCACGTTCGAGAAGATCACCTCGCCGGGCTTCGTCAGGACGTCGTGGATCAGGGGGTCGTCCTTCTGGTTGACGTTCTGGATAATCCCGAAGATGCCGGCCTCGGCATTGGCGACCCGCACCTCGCCTGCGAGGACGCGGAAATACGCGATGTCGTCGCCGAGGATCGTTTCGCCCGGCAGCATGGCGGTCGAGGTCTTCCCGCAGGCGCTCGGAAAGGCGCCGGCGAAATAGGTCTTCCGGCCGCCGGGGCCCCGCACCCCCATCAGGAACATGTGTTCCGCCAACCATCCCTCACGGTCGGCCTTGCGGATCGTCAGCCGAAGCGCCAGTTTCTTCAGCCCGATCGTGTTCCCGCCATACTGCGTGTTGACGCTGTACACCGTGTCCGTGCCGTAGTCGATGTAGATGCGCTTCTTGTCGGCGTCGGCACTGATCCTCCGCTCGTCCACGCGGCCCGAGGAATGAATCGTCTTAAAGAAATCCCCGCCGCTCAGGCGCTTGAACTCCTCGTAACCCAGCCGGTACAGGAGGTTCATGCTGTGCGAAACGTAGAACGAGTCCGTGCATTCGACGCACGGGATGCTGAAGACCGATCCGAGAGGCCCGAGCGCGAGGAACCGGACGATCATCGTCCGCCCGCGCATCGCCCCCTTCAAGAGGCCGCGGATTTCCGCCAGCCCCGCTTCCCGCTCAACCTGGTTCAACGCCTTCGGAAACGATTCGCCCTCCGGCACAAGATACCGGGTGACCTCGCGGTCGCGGCCCTGATCCTGCATCCCGTCGAAGTGCACCGTGTGGCCGGAGATGGCCAGAGGAATCTCCTCGCCGGTCTCGACGGCCTTGCGGCGCGTCTGGTCGACCATTTCCTCCGAGTCGTCGCAGACGAGGACCGAGTCCGGTTCGCAGAGCGAGACGGCATCGGCGACGAAGGTCCGGAGGGCCTCATTCCGCAGCGCCTCCAGCCGACCCAGGTTCGCCGCGTCCAGTTTTCCCTTGAGAACCGCCTCGTATGCCTTGCCCATCAACGCTCGTCCCCTGGTCCAAAACCCTTCTGCAGCCTCCTGGGGCCGCCCCGCCAAGGATTTCTGCGGCCCCCGGAAGGACATGCGGCCCGGCAGGCCCGGGCCCTTAATGGGACGAAGTATAAGAGGAGAGGCGACGGGTGTCAATCCCCTCACCGAGGCCGCTTGAAAACTTGCGAGCGACCGGCGCCGCGACAAAAAGCCGGGGAGATCCGGCAGTCACGTCGGATCTCCCCAAGAAGTTTCTCAACGCTGTGACTTCAACGGTGACCGGCTGAAGTCATCCTACTTTTTCTTCTTTCCCTTCTTCGCGGTTTTCCTCTTGGCTTTTTTCTTCTTCGCTACTTTCTTTTTCTTCTTCGCCATCAGCAGTCCTCCTTTCAGAGAGACCCGTTACACTTCAACGACAACGCCTATGACTTGATGCTAGACCGCGCCGAGAACCGTGTCAACAACTTTTTCGAAATTGCTGCGCTTTTTTTTTGCGTCGCGTCCGGCACGACTTCGTCTCCGCTCTCCTGGCGCGTTATCGGCCCGCAGCGCGCCCCTTCTTAAGAAAATTCACCTCGCCTCGCGCCAGCGGACCGGGCGACGCGCGTCGTCAAGGCTCCCGCGCCGGCGCCGCCAACGACTCCAGCGCCGCACGCACGACCGGATCGTCCGCCAATTCCTCCGGAGGCGACTCCGCCTCCGACGCCTCCACATCCGGCACCACGCCTCGACCGTCGAGGCACTCGTCCTCGGCGTCGTACACGCGCGCGATCGTGACCGACACGGCGCTCGCGCCCCACTCGATCGGCAAATAGATCTGCACCGCCCCTTTGCCGAACGTCGTCATCCCCACGACCCTCGCACGCTCGTGCCTCGCCAGCGCCGACGCGACGATCTCTGCCGCGCTCGCCGTCCGCCCGTTCACCAGAACCGCCAGCGGACCCCGCCACGCCGGACGCGCCAGCCACGGCACGTCATACGTCCACGTGGCCCCCAGAGCCCGGCCCCGCGTCCGGGCCACCCGGCCCCCCTCCAGAAGGGCTCCAGCCACGTCTATAGCCGAAAACAGCGACCCCCCGGGGTTGTCCCGTAAGTCCAGAATAAGGGCCTGGGCCCCCTGGTCCGCCAATTGCCGGACGGCCCGGCGAAACGGCTTCTCCACCCCATCACGAAAGTCCGCCAGCCGCAGGTACCCCACTCGCCGCTCCGCGTCCACCATCTGGACATCCTGCACGGCCGGCACCGAGAGGACGCGCCGCACGACCGCGACCTCGCGCGGTTCCGCCTCGCCGGCCGACAGAACCTTCAGCGTGACGCTCGTCCCCGCCTTGCCGCGCAGCCGTCCCGTAACCTGCGCCACGCTGAGCGGCGCGACGGGGTCGCCGTCCACGCTCAGGAGTTCGTCGCCCGGTTTCAGACCGGCGGCCTCCGCCGGGCCGTCTTCAAAAACCTTCATAAAAAAAATGCGTCCGTCGCGCTTCTCAACGCCCAAGCCTATCCCCGTGTACCGCCCCTCGATCTGTTCCTCGTACACCTCCAACATCTCGGGCGTCAGAAACCGCGTGTACGGGTCCAGGCTGTCCATCGCGCCGAAGAGAAACTCGGCGACGACGGCACCGTCCGGCACGCCGAGCAGCGCGCGATTCTTCTCCATCGCCACCGCGAGCCAATCCGCCGCCTGCCACGCGAACCACGGATTATTCGCGCGCGACTTCAGGATCAGGATGTCGAGCGCCTCGGCGAAGCGCCGTCGGCGCTCCCCGTCGCGCGCCTCGCAAAATCGCTCGCGAAACTCCGCGCTCTCCATCGCCGCGCGAAGGCTCTCCATCCCCGCGACCACCAGGTCACGGTACGTCACCCGCTCGACGTACAGCCAGACGACCGCCTGCACGACATCCATATACACTGCGAGGCCGACCCATCCGTTCATTTGTCGGGCCGAGTCAGCCAGCGACTTGTCCGACCATCGCCGCCCCGCCGCCGCCACCAGATCCGCGCGCGGACGGCCCCCGCCGATTGCTCCCGTCGGCGCCTCCGGGGACACGCGAACCACGTGGTCCCGCGAGGAGGGCCAATAGGCGCCCTGAGGGAAGATCGTGCAGCCAGCCACCGCGAGCGAAACGGAAAAGATCAGAAAGAGGAGGGCCGCCCGGCGCCGAAAAGGCCCACAGCCGAGGCGGCCAGAGGACTCGCGCATCACGTGCCACCATCCCCAAACAGATCGTCGAACCGCTTGCGGGCCTCCTCGGCCGAGAGGCGTTTCTCCGCGGGCTTCTCCGCGGGCTTGCCGGAGGGCTTCTCGGCGGAGGGCGGACCGAACGTGAACTCCTCGCAGAAATTCTGGCCCTGGCGGTCGTGAACCGGATCCGTGGTCGGAATCCGGCAATCCTTCAGCGCCGCGTCGTAGTTCACGCAGTTGGTGCACGTGTGCAGGTAGGCCGCGCACTCGGGGCACTCGTCCCGCACGCCGATGCGGTCCTTGCCTTCCCACGCGGCGCCGCATTTCGGGCAACGGATTCTCATGCCCCACCTCGCGCCGCCGGACGTGCGCTCTGCCGGCGGAAATCTTCTCGCCACGCATTCTAAATCGCGGCAAGTTTTCAGGCAAGGCGCAAAGCGGTCCGCTCGAAAGGGAAAGACGACCGACGGTTCAGGCGGGACGCCCCGTGCGGTCGAACGCTTCGGCCGCCAGCGCCGCTCCCAGAATCCCGGCGTCGCCGCCCAGCGTGCTCCAGCAGATTTCGCACGTGCTCGACGCCCGCTCGAAAGCCGTCTCGCGCACCCGGCGGCGAACCTCGTTCAAAAACTCGTCTCCCGCCCCCATCATGCCGCCCGTCAACACCACCATCTCCGGATTGAGGATGTGCAGGATGCTCGTAATCCCCGAAGCGAGGTAGTCGGCCGTCTCCTCCACGATGCGCTTCGCGAGGGCGTCGCCCCCCTCCGACGCCTCGAAGACATCGCGGCAGGTGAAGTCGGGCCGCTCGGCCAGGGCGGACCCCGGCGCGCCGGGGCCGGACTCGATCCGCTCGCGCGCGCGGGCGACGACGGCCGTCGCTGACGCGTACGCCTCGAGGCATCCCCGGTTCCCGCAGCCGCACTGCCGACCCCCGTGCCGGATGACCATGTGCCCCAGTTCGGCCCCCATGTCGGCCGGACCGCGAAACAGGCAGCCGTCCAGGACGATGCCGCCGCCTATCCCCGTACCGAGCGTCAGGAGAACCAGATTCCGGACGTCGCGTCCGGCCCCGCATCGAAACTCGCCGTAGGCGGCGGCGTTGGCGTCGTTCTCCAGGACCACCGGCCGGTCAAGGTTCTTCTGGAGCCGGTCGCGCGCGGGAACGTCTCGCCAACCGGACAGATTCGGCGCGAAGACCACTACGCCGGCCTTCCAATCCACAGGCCCCGGCGCCCCGAGCCCGACGGCCGAAACGTCCGCGAGGCCAATCGGCGCCGCGTCGCACAGCGCGCGGACCGCGTCGGCGATGCGCGCCAGGACGTGGTCGGGCCCGCGGTCGGCTTCGGTGGCAGCGGAATGGCGAAGCAGCAGTTCGCCTTCGGCGGAGACCAGACCCAACTTCAGATTCGTCCCGCCGAGGTCGACACCGACGTATCGTTTGCTCATGGCGTTTCACCTGGAGGGGGTTGCGTTTCGGGAGGCCGGGCACCCGCTTCAGGAGAATTCTTCCCGGCCGAAGACGCCGCAAGAGTCTTGCGCCACTTGGCGATCGCCTTCAAGCGGTTCTCCAGCGGTGCGGCCGGATCGTAACCATGGTCCGTCCGTCCCGTGACCACTTCCAGGGCCGCCAGGATTCTCCTCTCGACGGCGGCACGGCCTTCGCGGGCGGCGCTTTCGAGCGCCTCCAGGAGCCCGCCGGCCGCCGGCCGACCGATCTTCTTCAGCGCTGCCACGGCCGCCTGCACCTGCTCATCCGATCCACTGAGGTTGACGATGGCCCGCGCGACGGCCGCCCTGACAGCCTCGCCCTGCAATTGGTCGAACGCCTCCGCCTGCTCGGCCGCGGGCCAGTTGGTGCGTGCGGCCTTGAACGCGTCGATGAGTTCCAGCGCCTGCTCCGGTTTGTCGGTGCGCACGAGGACCTCGGCGCGTGCGAGGACGGCCTTGACGAGCGGCCCGCGGTCCGCCGGTTCGAGCGCCTCGGTCGTCCGCGCCAGGACCTGGCCCGCCTCGCCGTAGGGCCCCTTCTCCAGGAGGATCAGTCCTAACTGCTGTTGGAGTTCCTGCCGCCTTTCGCGGTTTTCCGAAGGCGTATCGGCCAGCAGTTGCCGAAGCACCGGCGCTGCCTTTTCCAACATTCCGGCGGCGACGTAGGCGTCAACCAGTCTCTCCAGCAGTGCCCGCAACTTCTGGCTGCCCGCCTCGGAGGCCGGATACTTGCTCTGGGCGATCTCATAGAGCGCCGCCGCCCGCTGCATCGCCTCCGTGCCCTCGAGCGAGAAAAAGCGGTCGCCCAACTCCTGGGCGAAGTCCGGAAGGTCGCCCTGCTGCGCCAGCCCCTGAATCGCCGTCCACAGCGCGCTGCGGACGGCCGGCTCCGTCTCCGCGCCCGGTTTCAGGCGGTCCGCCATTTTGCGGGCGGCATCGGGGCCGCCCAGTTTCGCCAGCGCTGCCGCCACCGCTTGCCGCACTCCCTTGTTGTCGTCCTGAAGATGCGCGCCGAGCGCCTCGACCGTCCCGGGGCCCACCTTGCCCAGGTTCCCGAGCCCCTGGGCCGCGCTGAACCGGACCCCGGCCGCCTGGTCTCCGAGCGCCTCGACGAGGACCTGCTCGGCCGAGGGATGGGCGATCTTCGCCAGCGCCCGGCAGGCCGCCTCGCGCACCCCCGCGTCCGGCGACGATCGCGCCAGCCGGCCAAGCGGCTCCAGCGCCGCATCCACCGCCGCCGCTCCCAACGTGCTGCGGTCGCCCAGCGCCCCGAGCGCGCCGGCCGCCTTCACCACCTCCGCCGGCGACGACGACTCCAGCATCATGGTTAACCTCGGGATGGCTTCA
>Ga0315273_10007143_pt1 | contig 13974 bp, 10 predicted proteins | sample YL17G02_0_MG_FD_205753 | JGI IMG/M metagenome (GOLD analysis project Ga0315273, IMG submission 205753) | Sediment microbial communities from Yellowstone Lake, YNP, Wyoming, USA - YL17G02_0 | ecosystem: Environmental > Aquatic > Freshwater > Lake > Sediment | place: USA: Wyoming | collected... | reverse complement strand
GAAGCGGGTGCAGGCCAGCAGGGCGTTCCGCATGTCGCGGTTAAAGTCGGCGAAGCCGAGTTTTTCCGCAAAGAGATCGCCGTTAACGTAAGGGAAGGCGACAAGAGTCTCATCGAGGTGCTTCTGGCGTTTCTCCGGGGGCGTGTTCAGTACGTCGAAGAGGCGGGCGAGGTGGAGTCCCAGGTCGGACCCATCCGCCTTGGTCTGGTTCTCGATGTAGAGTTGAAAGTCCTCCCGCTCGAAGATGCCGGTATCTTCGGCGAAAAGGCAGAAAAGAATGCGGACCAGGAAGCGTTCGAGTTCATGGCCGGTGTAGCCGCCGAATTCGAGGGCATCGTGGAGATCGCCCATGATGCTGACTGCCTTGAGGTTAATCGGGTCCTGGTCCTCAAACTTGTGCTGCTTGTAACCTGGGATGAAGGCGAAGTCATGGATGTTGCGGTGAAGGTCGGCGAGGCCAATCTCAATCGTGTTGACGCGGCCCAGGAGTGGCAGGGGACGCTGGTCATCCGGTTCCAGATCATGTAAGGCAATACGGGCGAAGTCAGAGACGATGACGTAGCGGGGCACTTCGTCGGCGCGTCCGGCGCTGAGGAGTTCCTGAATGTACCGGAAAGCCTGCGATTCCGCTTTGCCGAGGTCTTTGCCGAAACTCTTGTGTTCGACCAGCAACATTCCAGGCCAGAAGAGGTCGATGAACTCGTAGTCGCCGGATAGGTTCTTGACCGGTTCCTCGAAGGCAGCCACGACACGGCGGCGCACGCCAAAGACCTCAAAGAACTCATTCCAGAAGGTTTGTTTCTCGGCACTCTCGCTTGTCGCTCCGGCCCAATCATGGGCAAAGCGGATGGCATTGTGGCGGATTTCGTTCCAGGAAAGGGGCATGTGAGAGTTTGTAACAAAAGCGGGCTCGAAGCGTCTAGAGAAATCACTACTCTTAGGAGTACGGCCGAAGTCTTGAGGCGAAGGAGTTCGAGGCGATATCCCCGCCAACTTCCGCGCCACGGCTCGACGGCCGGCCGGATCGCCTCCGAATCGCCTCCGTGAGGACAAGAAAGGCCGGCCTACTGCGGCTGGGCGACGGGAACCTCGAACAGGGGCGTCGGGGCGAACTCGCTGGTCAGATACAACGTCTTGCCGTCCGGGCCGTAGCAGACCGTCTCTCCCTGCCTTCGTTGAGGCATCCGGAGGACGCGCGGCGGCCGAGCGAAGGCCTCGGACCACTTCTCTCGATCCCGCCTTGCATACTCGTAGGCGTCCCCGTACGTCAGGATGACCGCCCGCAATCCATCCGGCGAGATGTCCATCGCGGTCGCGGCCGGGATCGCCAAGGCGGCCACGGCCTTGGCAACGACCGCAGTCCGAGACTCCGGTTGCTGCCACGGCAAAGCATAAACCTTGCACGACCCGCCGTCCTCCTTCTTGCTCACAAGGTAAATCATTCCGTCGGTCGGATCGATGGCCACCGCCTCACAGTTATGCGGTCCGTCCTCATAGGTGAAATCCATCTGCCGACCGACACGGACCTGGCCGGCCGCCGGTTGCTCCGGGGTGCCGACGGGGGGTTCGACCACAGCGTAGAGGGTATATTTCTGCCGCTGGCGTTCATTGTCCCCGACATCGCCCAAAAGCAGGTACCCTTTGCCATGCGCCTCGAAGGATGCCATGTCTTCCCAGTCAACGGCCTGGGCCCCAACGATCGTGTAGGTGGCAATGTGTTCGCCTCGGAGGGTAAAGGCAAAAACGCGGGCCGAGTCGCCGGAATCGTTGTGCGTCCAGAAGACCCCGCGGTTCCGTCGGCCACAGGCCAGACCGCTGCTTTCGTTGATCTGGGAGTTGGCCAGCGTCGCCACCTGCCGAGGATCACCATACGTGATGGATGGCGGCCCGGCGGGTGTCTCCTCGCCCAGTCCGGCCGCCACCAATGCCCAAGGAATCAGGACCGCCAGACCAAACGGTATGGCGAACACAGACACCGCACCAGACCTTCTCACGATGGCGCCCCTCAATCGCGGAAACCCCCACCGCTCCCGGCATCATAACCTAACGGCCGCGACAAGACCAGGACATGACACCCCCTGGTTTTTCCGCGAGGCCTCACACCTGGCCGCGACCGGCCAAGGCGCCCCCGGACGAAACCGGTCAACGCAAAAATCAGTATTGTGATTGGGCCGGACGAGACGCGAAAAGTTTCCTGCACGGTCCGCCGCCGCCTCAGCGGACACGGTGCGAATGGGTGTCTCGCGGGCACGCGTCAGGATAAAAGCCTGGACGACAAGACGAAAGACGGGTAATCAGGGAAACGACTCCCCCATAGGAGCCCAGCGGCAACAAGGGCGGGGTCGGGACGCCCTTGACCCCCTCGGTTATGGGAGTCCCCGGAATTTGCCAGGAATTCGCTCCATGGCAAGCGAGGCACATCTGGATTACCTGGTCGTCGCGCCACATCCGGACGATGCGGAACTCGGGATGGGCGGGACGATCGTCCGGCTCGTGCGGGCCGGCCGGCGCGTCGGCATCGTGGACTTGACGAGCGGCGAGCCGACGCCTTTCGGGGACCCCGAGAAACGCCGGACCGAAACCCAGGCGGCGACGAAAATCCTCGGCCTGGCGCACCGCGAGAACCTGGGCCTGGTGAACCGGGAACTCGAGGCGACGCTGGCCGCGCGCGCCCAGGTGGCGGAGGTCTATCGTCGGCTCCGGCCGCGCGTCGTCTTCGTGCCGTACTGGCGCGACGCGCATCCGGACCACCTGGCGGCGACGCGTCTGGCGGTCGAGGCGCGGTTCCACGCGAAACTCTCGAAGACCGGAATGGCCGGCGAACCGTATTACCCCACGCGCCTCCTTTACTACTATTGCACGCACCTCAAGAGCCACGGCGACGTGGCGTTCGTGGTGGACGTCTCCGAGGAGTTCGAGACGAAGATCCGGGCGGTCGAATGTTACCGGAGCCAGTTCTTCGATGGTCGCGGCGAGGAGGCGGGCGCGGTCGTCGGCTACGTCCGCGACGCCTGCCGGTACTGGGGCCACATGATCAACCGCGCGTATGGCGAACCGTTCGCGATCCAGGAAACGCTGGGCCTCGCCGATTTGGACGGTATCCTCTGACGGCGGGGCCGGGGAGAAAGCGCCCCCGGTGTGTTCCAGGATTTTGCATCGGGCTCTGTAGCGCGGGGGTTTATCCCCCGCGGCCTTGGGACGTAAGGCGTTTTGCGCGGGGGGTAAACCCCCGCGCTACAAGTAAGGCTCCGATAGACGGTTGGGGTTGATGATGCAAAATCCTGGTTCACCGGGGGCTAAATACGTCCGCGCATCGCGGGGGCGTCGGATTTTCAACGGCGGCAGGCGGTCAAGCGGATAGCAGCCGGCCTGGCGCTCGTCGGCGCCACCGGGTTGATTTTATATCTGCTCCGGGTGCCGGGGGCGAGGTGAAGGAAGGAATCGCGAGAGGAGAACGGTCGTGAAAAAGGCAATGGTGTCGGTGTGGGCGATTGTGGCGGTGGCGGCGCTGGTGGCCGCGGGCGCGGCTCTCGGTGCCGGGGCCGTGCCCAAAGGGGGCATGGTCGGGAAGCCGGCGCCTGAGATCATGGCGGCGTACTGGCTGAACTCCCAGGCGCTCACACTCGCAGGACTTCGTGGCAAGATTGTGGTCGTGGAATTCTGGGCGACGTGGTGTCCGCCCTGCCGGGCGTCGATTCCGCACCTGATTGAAATGAACCACAAGGTCGCCGGAAAAGGGGTGGTCTTCATCGGCCTGACGGACGAGGACCGCAAGACCGTCGAACCCTTCGCCAGGGAAATGAAGATGGACTACGCCGTCGGCGGCGGGAGCAAGACGGGCGGCGTCTACGGCGTTCGGGGGATCCCCCACGCGTTCATCGTGGACCCGTCGGGCACGGTCGCGTGGGAAGGCCATCCGATGGCCGGTCTCGATGGGGCGCTGGAGGAACAGTTGAAGAAGACGCCGCCGAGCAAGATGGCGCCCCGGGATCAGGCGACGGCGCTGGCGTTGATGGACCTCGTGACGAAGGCAATCGAGAAGCAGGATTTCGCGGGGGCGGCGGACCTGTTGGCGAAGATTCCGAATGCGGATGACGACCCGGAGGTCAAGCAGCGTGCCGACGAGGCCCGGCGCGTCCTCGCGGAGGTGGCCGCCAAGGACCTCGCCGAGGCCGAGGCCCGCATCAAGGCCAAGGAGTACTACGAGGCGAGTGTCGCGCTGGAGCGCGTGCCGCGCCTGGTGCCCGGCTCGGACGAGGCACGCCGGGCCGAGGCAAAACTGGCGGAATGCATGGGCGACGAGAAGATCCGGCCGGTCATCGAGCAAGGACGCCGCGAACGCCGGGCCGCCGACATGCTTGCAGCCATCGGGAAGGGCGAAAAGGATAAGACCCTCGAGATGCTCCTGAAGGAACTGGGCGACCTGGCCGACGCGTTCCCCGACACGAAGGCGGGCAAGGGGGCGGCGGCGCGCATCGCCGAAATGAAAGCCGATAAGGAACTGATGGCGCGAATGCGCCTCCAGGCCGCCGAGAAGGACTGCAAGAGTTGGCTCTCCATGGCCCGCAACTACGTCAAGGCGGGGATGCCGGACAAGGCCGGGCCGTACCTCAAGGACATCCTCGCAAAGTACCCCGACACGCCGTTCGCCGAGGAGGCGCGGAAACTGCTGGCCGAAATCGGCCAGTAGCCGCTCGCGCAGGGTTTGGCCAGTCGGAGGGAGGCGAGAGCGTGAGACCGATTTCGCACATCCTTGTGGCGCTGCTCGTCGTGGTTCTGTGTCGAGGGATAGCCGGCGCGGCGCCCGATCCCGGCGCGCCGGGATCGGCGGCTGCCCCGACGGGGGCCGGGATCGATTCCGACACGCTGGACCGGTGGTCGGCCAAGTTCCGCCACTGGCACTACTGGCCTGACCACGTCGTCCCGGCCGATCCGAAGATTGAGGGCTTCGCGGGCGTCCAGGGCACCGACGTGCCTACCGTCTACCAGTTGCCCGGCGACGCGAAGTGGTGGATGAGTTTCATCGGATTCGACGGCAAAGGTTACCAGTCCTTCGTGGCCGAGAGCGAAGACCTCGTCCACTGGAAGCCGAAAGGCCTGGCGATGGGCTACGGCCCGGAGGGAGAGTTCGACCATGGCGGCTGTGTCGTGGGGGCCTACCTGTACGAGTCCTACGACCTGAAGGCGCCCCGCGTCCTCAAGAAGCACCAGGGCAAGTACTGGACGCTCTACGGCGCCTACCCGCGCCAGGGCGGCTATGAACTGAGGCCCGGCTACGAGGGCGTGGCCTCGAGCGAGGACGGCCTGGCGTGGAAGCGCGCCAAACCGGAGTACATCCTCTCGGTCCACGAGCCGGACCGCGGCGAATGGGAGAAGGACTGCATCTACCAGCCGTGGCTCGTCGAGCACGAGGGGCGGTACTACAACTTCTACAATGCCGCCAACGGCGGCGCCGAGCAACTCGGTCTGGCCACCTCGACGGACCTCCTGAACTGGACCCGCTACCCAGGCAATCCCGTCCTGCGCAACCGCCCCGGGGGGTACGACGAGCAGTTCTGCTCCGACGGCAAGGTCTTCCGCGACGGCGACCACTGGGTGATGTTCTACTTCGGCGTGGGGCGGGGCGGGGCCCACATCATGGCCGCCTTCTCAAGGGACCTCCTACACTGGACCGCCCATCCCGAGCCGCTCTACAAGGCCGGCGGCAACCCGAGCGGCCTGGACAAGCAGCATGCCCACAAGATCTCGCTCGTGTACAACCCGAAGAACGACACGTTCTACATGTTCTACAACGCCGTGCCCGGCAAACCGGGGCCGACCGGCGGCCGAGGCATCGGCCTGATCACGAGCCGGCCGCTGGCTGAGGGCGCTTCCGCGTCCTCCGCGGCCGTCGCCGACAAGGCCACGTACCTGGCCGACGTCGCCGCCCTGCTCGCGAAACCGTGGCCCGGCAACCGGACCGTGAACGTCGTGTGCCACGGCCATAGCGTGCCGGCGGGCTACTTCAAGACCCCCGCCGTGGACACGTTCAACGCCTACCCGCACCTGCTCCACAAGGGCCTGAAGGACGCGTTCGGCCTGGCCGTCATCAACGTCATCGTGACGGCCATCGGCGGCGAGAACTCCGAGAGCGGGGCCGCAAGGTTCGAGCGCGACGTGCTCTCCCTTAAGCCCGACGTGGTCACGATCGACTACGCCCTGAACGACCGTGGCCTCGGCCTCGAGCGGGCCCGGAAGGCCTGGGTCTCGATGATCGAGAAAGCCAAGGCCGCCGGGGTCCGCGTCATCCTGCTCACGCCCACGGGCGACACGAGCGCCCGCCTGGACGATCCCAACGACGCGCTGAATCAGCACGCGAGGCAGATCCGCGCACTGGCGGCCGAGCACCGCGTCGGCCTGGTGGACAGCACGGAAGCGTTCTCGCAGTACGTCCGCGGCGGCGGGAGACTCGAGGACCTGATGTCGCAGGTGAACCACCCCAACCGCAAGGGCCACGATCTTGTGGCCGCCGGGCTGCTCGAGTGGTTCCCCCGGCAGCAGCGGCACTGACAAGGCGCCGCCGCCCCCGGCGCACCGGGGGCTTGGGCCGTCGCCAGAGGCTTCCACCTTCGCCGAGGCTGCGGCGGACCAGATGGCCCACAAGATGGCGGACAGGTCGGGCCTGCCCGCCGAAGCCCCACCGGGGCGAAGGCGGGTCGCGGCAAAACGTGACGGACGCGAAGCGGCATCCCCCGGCGGTGCCGGGGGCTTATGGGGGCGCTCGGGCGGAGTTATTTGCCGGAGTCCTTGGCGGTCTCGGGCATGTCCTTGCCTGTGAGGGCCTTGAAGATGGCCTTGGCCATGACGGCATGGCCGTCGCCGTTCGGGTGGACGCTGTCGGGGACGAATGCGCCCTTGCCGATCATGGGGGTGTAAAGGTCGATGACGTCGGATTCGGTGTCCTTGGCGACCTTTCGGACGAGGGGAACGATCTCGCCCTTGATGGTGGCGTCGTTGATCCCCCAGTTGCCGGGGTAGGCGGGGATCGGCAGGCAGCAGTAGATGCGGACCTTGGGGTTGGCCTTCTGGAACCGGGCGATCATGTCCTTGTAGTCGGGGGCGAACTCGTCCTTGTTTTTCCAGTTGTCGGGTTTCGAGTCGTTCGTGCCGAGCATGATCGTGACGACGTCGGGCTTGAGGTCGATGGCCTTGGTGAACTCGGCGAGTTTGTCGTAGGGCTTGTTGCCCTTCTTAAGCATGGTGGCGGCGCTGACGCCGAAGTTGTGGACCTCCCATTTTGCGCCGAGGGCGGCCGAGAGGCGGGCCGGGTACTTCGTGTCATTCCCCGCTCCCACGCCGGCGGTGATGCTGTCGCCGATGCAGGCGAGTTGGATGACGCCAGGGTAGTCGGCGACGTTGACGGGCGTCGAGTCGCCCTTCTCGGTCGTGGCCGACTTCGGGGGCAGCACAGGCCGAGTTCTGGGCGCGGTCGATGTGGCCGCAGCCCACGAGAGGGCCGGGCAGGCAATCGCGAGGACCAGCAGCAGGATCCAGCCGGATTTACGCCGGAACATGGGAACTCCTTTCGCAGCCAAGGGACCGTGGGAGGGGCCCGCGCGGGCCGACCGGGAAGATTGTACGACCAGCGGGGGCGGGCGCGGAAAGGAAATCCGCGGAGCCGGTGGGGTGGACGATTGCGGCCCGAAGGGCTCCTATGAAGGAACAGGGAGATTGCGGATCGCGGATTGCGGATTGAACGGCGGCTCGGTCGGGATGACATCGCGCCATGGTTAGCCGCGAGCCGACTTGTCCCGGCGTAGTCCCGATTTATCGGGACGAAGCCGGAAGGCGAGCGCGTTTCTGACTCGCGAGGAAAAAGCGCATGCCCACGCGACGGCACGGCGTGGGCATGCCACCCGGCGCAGGGGGCTCGGGTCAACAGGAGGAGCCGGCGAGATGGCCGGAGGAGAAGGCCCACTGGAGGTTGAATCCGCCGGAGGGAGCGTCGAGGTCGAGAATTTCGCCGGCGAAGGCAAGGCCGGGGACGAGGCGGCTGCGAAGGGTCTGCGGGTCCACCTCTTTGAGCGCGATGCCGCCGCGCGTCACCATCGCTCGGTCCCAGCCTTCGGTGGCCGTGACCGTGAGCGGAAGCGCGGTGAGGAGGTCGGCGAGGGTGCGGCGGGTCGGCCGGGAAACCTGAGCCGGTCGCGTGGCGGGGTCGAGGCCGGCGAGTCGGCAGAGGAGGTCGGCGAGGGCGCGCGGGAAGTGGGCGGCGAGGAGCGTGCGGAGTGTCTTTCGTCCCTCGGAGAGGGGCCAGGAGTCGAGGCGTGCGAGCCATTCGGCGCGCGTGGTGCGCGGGGCGAGATCGAGGCGCAGGGGCACCTCGGCGCGGTCGCGGAGGAGGACGGCTACGTCGCCGGAGAGGTCGAGGATGGCGGGTCCTGAGAGGCCGGTGTGGGTGAAGAGGATGTCGCCGGTGATGCCCGCGCGCTTGCCACGCCGTAGTCCCGGCGCGCCGGGAGCGAAGGCGGGCGGGCGTCCGGGAAGGTCGATGCGGGCGCGAGCGGGGGAGAGAGCGAGTCCGGCGAGTTCGCGCGGCCAGGTTTCGCGCGTGACGAGGGGGACGAGGGCCGGGGTGGGTTCGACGATGGTATGTCCGGCCTCGCGTGCGAGGGCGTAGCCGGAGCCGGTGGCGCCCAGGTCGGGATAGCCTTTGCCGCCGGTGGCGAGGATGACGGCGTTTGCGGCGACGCGACCGCGGGAGGTTTCGAGGCCGCGGAGGGCGTCGCCTTCGATCCAGAGGGCGCGGGCGGTGGTGGCGAGGCGTAGGCGGACGCCGAGTTCGCGGGCGCGGCAGACGAGGGCGCGCTGGACATCTGCGGCGGAGTCGGAGACGGGAAAGACGTGCAGACGATCGGGGGCGGCGGTGGGGACGCCGAGAGAGTCCAAGAATCGGCGGAGGGCGTCGGGACCGAAGGCGTCGAGTGCGGGCAGGATGAAACGTCCGTGGCGTCCGAATCTCGCGGGGAACTCGTCGGGGGGGAGCGTGCTGGTGAGGTTGCATCGACCGCCGCCGGTGGCGAGGAGTTTGACGCCCGGGCGCGGGAGTTGTTCGAGGAGGACGATCCCGCCGGCCACGGCACCCTGGCAGGGCGAGCCTGCCGTGGCTCGACCGCGAGCCGTACCCGTGCCAGGGGCGCGCCGGGATTCGGCGGCGGCGATGGCGGCCAGGAGGCCGGCAGGACCGGCGCCGACGACAGCGAGGTCGAACACGGGTTCGGGCATCAGGGAGACCTTTCGCGGGGTTCATTATACAGCGATTCTCGGCGGATGGGCGGGAAACGGCGACACGGAACGCGGAACGAACAGCGAACGGCGCGATGTTGTTCGAGCCGCGACCGTAAGGTCGCGGGCAGGTTCCCTGCCTTGGCACGTGCCACGGTAGGGAACCTGACCGGCGGCTCCCGTCTCCGCCCTACGGGCTACGCCGTGGCAAGCCCGCCGCCGGCTCGAATGGCGCACGCCGGGGCAAGGGCGGAATGAACCCGTCTTCGTTCGCTTGCGCGAACTTCGCCGTGGCAGGCGGCGAAAGGCAACGGCGCCGCGCCCGGGATGGGCGACGGCGCCGTGTGACAGTCAATCGCTAGGCGAGGCTACATGCTCTTGGGTGCTTCGGCGGGTGCCTTGGCGGGCTCCTTGGACTCGCCCTTTTCCTCATGCTCGCCCTTTTCTTTGTCTTCCCACTTGAGGGGCTCGACGACCTTGCCGTCGGCGGCGACGGTGATTTCGCCTTCCTTGTCGTCCGTCTTCAGTTCGGCCTCATAGACGATTTTGGCCTTGTCGAGTTTGACGAGTTGGGCGGGCTTGTCGGCCTCGGCCTTTTTGATTTCAGCGCGGATCTCAATCTTCTTAACTTCCTCAATTTTGGCGTCGGGGGCGGCGGCCTGGACCGCCTCGACGACGGCCGGCGGCGCGTCCTTCTGGGCGATCTCGGTCTCAATCTCGACGATGGTGCCGTCCGGAGCGACCTCGACCTCCACTTCGGATTCGTCTTCCAGTTTGAGTTCGACCTCGTAAACGTCCAGGCCGCACTCCTTCTCCAACTTGGCTTCCCCAATCTTGGCCTTGGGGAAGGCGGCCTTGACGGCATCGGCGACCGCGAGAGGAAGTTCGACCTTGGCCTCTTCCTTGGCCTCGGCTTTGCCCTCGGCTGCGACTTCCTCGGCGGCGCGAACTGCGCCAGCGAGGAGCAGAATCGCCGCCACCATGCAACCCACCAGCACCCCATATCGTCGCATCATGGCCCGTCTCCGTTCGATTGCCCTGGTTTCAGCCCGCCACCCCGGCAGGTTGCCGCGCCCGGGGGCAACGGCCGGGCGCACCGTACAAATGAATTATGCTAGCAGGAGCGGGTCGGCAAGTCACCAGAAATCCGGCGGGAAGGGGGAGGGGCGGTTGAACGGCACAATACGCGCCCGCCGAGGCGGGCGGCTAAATGTGACGCCACCCCACCGCGGCGGGTGTGGCGAGGCGGGCATGCCTTCATGCCTTTTTAGGTTGACGGTAAGGGCGAAGGGGGCTAAATTGGGGCGTTCACAGGTGGGGAAAGTATGCGCCGGAGCCGGCGACGGGCCGGGAAGCGGGGTTCGGAATGAGCCTGGACGAGATCCGGAAGCAGATAGACGCGATCGACCTTCGGCTCGTTGAGTTGATGAACGAGCGGGCGAGGTTGGCGGTCGAGATCGGGCGCCTGAAGCGCGAGGCAGGGCAGAACGCCGCCTACGCGCCGGAACGTGAGCGGGAGGTTCTGGAGCGTGTGGCGTCGGCGAGCAAGGGCCCGCTCCGGGAGGCGACGCTCCGGGCGATCTGGAAGGAGTTGATGAGCGGGAGCCTGGCGCTGGAGATGCCGGCGAAGGTGATGTACCTGGGCCCGGAGGGGAGTTTCAGCCACCTGGCGGCGCTGGAGAAGTTCGGGCGGAGCGTGGACCTGGCGGCGGTGCGCGACATTGCGAGCGTGTTCGACGGCGTGTCGCGCGGGCTGGCGGACTACGGCATCGTGCCGGTCGAGAACACCACCGGCGGCGCGGTGCGCGACACCATGGAATGTTTCCTGGGGGTGCAGGGGCCGGTGAAGATCTGCGCGGAGATGGCGATGCCGGTCCACCAGAACCTGCTGGGCAAAACGGCCGACCTCGGAAAGGTGATGAAGGTATACTCGAAGCCTCAGGTCTTCGACCAGTGCCGGGGCTGGCTGAGCCAGAACCTGGCGCACGCGGACCAGGTGGCAGTGGATTCGACGGCGGAGGCGGCGCTGTTGGCGGCGAAGGTGGGCGGAACGGCGGCGATCGCGTCCGCCATGGCCGCGGAACTCTACGGCCTGGCGGTGCTGGCGCCGGCGATCGAGGACAATCCGCAGAACCAGACGCGGTTCCTCGTCCTGGGGCGCGAGAACCCGAAGCCGACGGGACGCGATAAGACGTGCCTCCTTTTCAGCACCGCGCACAAGGCGGGGGCGTTGGTTGAAGTGCTGGACATATTTCGCCGGAACGGTGTGAACATGACAAAGATCGAGTCGCACCCGGCGCCCGGAAAATCGTGGGAGTACTACTTCTTCGTGGACATCGAGGGGCACGGGGACGACGAGCCTGTGCGCGAGGCGCTGGAGGAGGCGAAGGCGCACACACGCGAGTTGCGCGTGCTGGGGTCGTTCCCCGTGATGGTGAGCGCGGGATGAACTGGGCGGGCGGCATGATCATCGTTCTGAAGGCCAACGCGAGCGACGTCGAGGTCCGAGCGGTCATCGAGCGGATCGAGCAGATGGGCCTGAAGGCCCACATGTCGCGCGGCGAGTTCCGGACGATCATCGGGGCGATCGGCGACGAGGCGAAGTTGCGGCCGGAATCGGTGGCGGTGCTGGCGGGCGTCGAGTCCGTCATGCCCATCATGAAGCCCTACAAACTCGCCAGCCGGGACTTCCACGCCGAGGACACCGTCGTCGAGGTCCGCGGCCGCAAGATCGGCGGCAAGCACCTGGCGGTGATCGCGGGCCCCTGCTCCGTCGAGAGCGAGGAGCAGGTGCGCCTGGTGGCGAAGCGAGTGGCGGCGGCGGGGGCGGCGTTCCTCCGGGGCGGCGCCTTTAAGCCGCGAACCAGCCCCTACAGTTTCCAGGGCATGGGGCTGGAGGGCCTCAAGATCCTCCGCGACGTGAGCCGGGAGACCGGCCTGCCCGTCGTGACGGAAGTGATGGACGCGCGCCAAATGGAACTCGTGGCGGAGTACGCCGACGTCCTCCAGGTCGGCGCGCGGAACATGCAGAACTACGCCCTCCTGACGGAGGTCGGCCACTCGGACAAGCCGGTCCTCCTGAAGCGCGGGCCGGGCGCGACCGTCGAAGAACTCCTCATGAGCGCCGAGTACATCCTCTCGGAGGGGAACCGGAACGTCATCCTGTGCGAGCGCGGCGTCCGGGGGTTCGACAAGAGCACCCGCTACACGCTGGACCTGGCGGCCGTGCCGAACATCCAGGGCGTCTCGCATCTGCCGATCATCGTGGACCCGAGCCACGCCACCGGCCGGCGCGACCTGGTGGCGCCGATGGCGTTGGCGGCAGTGGCGGCGGGGGCGCACGGCCTCATGATCGAGGTCCATCCGGACCCGGAGAAGGCCCTGAGCGACGGGCCCCAGCAACTCGTGCCGGACGAGTTCGACGCGATGATGAAGGCCCTCGTGCCGATCGCCAAGGCGGTCGGACGCACCCTGGAGACCGACACGAAGGTCTAGCCGCTTGCGGCTTAGCGGCCGTTTGCCGTCCAAGTTTTTGCGCGGCGGGTCGGGAGACCTGCCGCGCGAAGGAAGGAACACGGATGCGGAAGCCGTTCATCTGCGGCAACTGGAAGATGAACACGGACCGGGCGGGCGCGGTGGCGCTGGCGAAGGCGACGGCGAAGACCGCGGCCGGGGTGCGGGGCGTCGAGGTCGGCGTGTGTCCGCCGGCGCCGTACCTGGAGGCGGTCGTCGCAGCGGCGAAGGGCTCGCCGCTCGTCGTCGGCGGCCAGAACATGTACTTCGAGCGCGAAGGCGCGTTCACCGGCGAAGTGGCCGGACCCATGCTCAAGGACCTCGGGTGCCGATACGTCATCCTGGGCCACAGCGAGCGGCGGCACATTTTCGGCGAGACGGACGCGGAGGTGGCGAAGAAGGTGCGTGCGGCGTTCTCTTTCGGCCTCGTGCCGATCCTCTGCGTCGGAGAACTCCTCGAAGAGCGCGACGCGGGACGCACGGACGAGGTCGTTCGCCGCCACGTGACGAGCGGCTTCGAGGGCCTCGCGAAGGACGAGGCGCGCCAGGTCGTCGTCGCGTACGAGCCGGTCTGGGCCATCGGAACCGGCCGGACCGCCACGCCCCGGCAGGCCCAGGACGTGCACGCGTTCATCCGCCGCCTGCTGGCGGACCTGTACGGCGCGGACCTCGCGCAGGCAGTGCGGATCCAGTACGGCGGAAGCGTGAAGCCGGACAATACGGCCGACCTGATAGGCGCGCCGGACATCGACGGCGCGCTGGTCGGCGGGGCGAGCCTCAAGGCCGACGGGTTCGCGAAGATCGTCGCGGAAGGCGCGAAGGCGAAGGGACTGTAAACAGAAACCGGAAATCTGAGATTTGAGATTTCAGATTTGAAATGTCAGATTTGAAATCTGAAATGACACGAGTTCAAGGGGCCGGACTGAAAAGGCCCGAGGAGGCGAGGACGTGTTGACGACAGTTTCCCTCGTGCTGTTCCTGTTGTGCTCGGTGATCCTGGTGCTGCTGGTGCTGATCCAGCGAGGTCGCGGCGGCGGCCTGGCGGGTGCGTTCGGCGGTCCGGGCGGCCACAGCGCATTCGGCACGAAGACGGCCGATGTGTTCATCAAGGCGACGGCCGTCCTCGGCGCGATCTTTTTCATCCTGGCCGTCGTGACGGCCCTGGTGATGCGTTACCAGCAGTCGGCATTGTGGTCC
>Ga0315273_10007141_pt1 | contig 13975 bp, 9 predicted proteins | sample YL17G02_0_MG_FD_205753 | JGI IMG/M metagenome (GOLD analysis project Ga0315273, IMG submission 205753) | Sediment microbial communities from Yellowstone Lake, YNP, Wyoming, USA - YL17G02_0 | ecosystem: Environmental > Aquatic > Freshwater > Lake > Sediment | place: USA: Wyoming | collected... | reverse complement strand
AAGCGTGGCAGAAACGAAGGAACAACGCGAATTCACGAATCGACTGGCAATTCACCACAAAGGACGCCAGGATCAAGCTCAAGCGTCTTTATCCGACGCTTGATACATGACATGACACTAGCCCTGCGAGGATTGAACTTCTGCAAGCCCCTGCCCTTCTGATTTGCTATACTCCGTCATGGAGGTGTCGGCATGAATTCCACAAGACCTGTCGCGCTTGCTTTGCTTTGGCGCTGTCCATCGCTGTGTTCGTAGTTGGGTGCGGTAAAGGAACCCAGGAGAAGGGGAAGGTGGAGGGCAAGGCTGCGGCTAAGGCCAAGCTCACGGTCGGTGTTTCTCTGCTCACCAGAACGCACCCGTTCTACCAGGATCTCGAGAGCGGTCTGAGAGAGGCGGCCTCACAGAACGGTTACGAGCTTTTGGTTACGGCGGGAGAATTCGACGTTGCCAAGCAGAAGGACCAGGTCCAGGACTTCATCGTTCGCAAGGTCGATGCGATCATTGTCTCGCCGTGCGATTCCAAGTCGATTGGGACCGCGATACGCGCTGCCAACGACGCCGGTATTCCGGTGTTCACCGCCGACATCGCCTGTCTGGCCGACGGGGTCAAGATCGTGTCGCATGTGGCATCGGATAATATTGCCGGTGGGGCGCTCGCGGCGCAGGCGGTCGCGAAAGCTCTGAACGGCACCGGCGAGGTGGCGGTCATTGATCATCCAGAAGTCGAGTCGGTCATCCAGCGGGTCAAGGGATTCGAGGATGAACTGAGGAAGTACCCGAAGATGAAGATCGTGGCCAAGCTCTCCGGTCACGGGGCCAAAGAGCAGGCGTTCCGCACCGCTGAGGACATCCTGCAGGCGCACCCGAATCTGGCCGCGATCTTCGGGATCAATGACGATTCGGCGCTGGGCGCATTGGCAGCAGTGGAGAAAGCCGGCAAGGTGGGGCGTGTGACAATTGTCGGTTTTGACGCTGTGCCCGAGGCGCGCGCGGCGATCAAAGCGGGGAAGATCTACGCTGACGTCATCCAGCAACCACGCGTCATCGGGCAGAAGACGATCGAGACGCTGAAGACCTACTTCGCCGGTGGAAGTGTTTCTGGGGCGATCCTGATTCCCTGTGCCATCTACGACCGGGAGAGCGCCTCCGGCTCACAACAGTAGCAGTTCTGTCAGTGGCACGCCCTGTGGCAGGCGACGAACATCCACCAATTCTGCAGATGAGCGGCATCCGGAAAGCCTTTCCGGGCGTGCTCGCCGTCGATTCGGCGTCGTTCAAACTCCGGCGCGGCGAAATCCATGCCCTCGTGGGCGCCAACGGTGCCGGGAAAAGCACGCTGGTTAAGATACTCACCGGTGTGCATCGGGCGGATGCAGGCACCATGATGGTGAATGGTGAGCAGGTCATGATCCATTCGCCCGCGGATGCGCAGCGCTTGGGCATTGCCGCCATCTATCAGGAGCTGACCTTGGTGCCGGGTCTGAGTGCCAGCGCCAACTTGTTCTTAGGTCATGAGCACACAAAGGCGACGTTCATCGACTCCGCCTTTGAACGAAAGACGGCGATCGCGCAGTTTGAGAAACTGGGGGTCACGATCGACCCCGATTCCCTGGTCAAGGATTTGACCGTAGCCGAGCAGCAATTGGTCGAAATCGCGCGAGCACTCCTTGCCGATGCCCGGATCCTCGTCATGGATGAACCCACGGCCGCGCTGATGCCACGCGAGGTGGAAACCCTGTTTGGCATTCTGAGAGAATTGACCAGCCGCCAGGTTGGGATCGTCTTCATCGGCCACCGGCTCGACGAGATCCTGGCCATTGCCGACCGGGTGACGATCATGCGCGATGGGATGACCATCAATTCTTGTCGCGCGTCGGAACTGACACGGCAAAGTCTCATCGAGCAGATGGTTGGGCGTTCTCTCCCGGACGAGTTTCCGAAGGCGCCGCCGCCGAAGGATGAGACCCTTCTTGAAGTGCGGCATCTTGCCGGCGGTATGATTCACGATACGTCGTTTGCCGTGCATCGCGGCGAGGTTCTCGGGCTCGCCGGCTTGATGGGAGCCGGACGCACCGAACTCGCCCGACTGATTTTCGGCGCTGACCAGAAGGATCATGGGGAGATCATCCTGAAGGGACGTGCTGTGAAGGCAGGCTCGCCGCGCCAGGCTATCGGATGCGGTATCTGTCTTCTCACAGAGGATCGTAAATCACAGGGACTGGTCCTGAAAGCCTCGGTAAAAGACAACTTTGCACTGCCGAATCTGAGCGCTTTCTCGCGCCTGGGGTGGATCAACAGACCGAAAGAATCGGTCAGGTTTCTGACACATGTCGAGAGATTGAACATACGTATTGCCGGACCTGACCAGCCTTCCGAGGACCTATCGGGGGGCAATCAGCAGAAACTGCTGGTTGCGCGCTGGCTGGAGACTCAATCCCAGGTGATCATCTTTGATGAACCAACACGCGGGATTGATGTTGGCGCGAAATATGAGATGTACCTTTTGATCCGGGACCTGGCAGCAGAAGGCCGAGCGGTGATCATGATCTCCTCGGAGCTTCCCGAGGTGCTGGGGATCAGCCACCGGATCCTGGTGATGCGCGACGGGCGGATTACCGGTGAGCTTGATCCATCCAGCGCGACTCAGCACGATATCATGGCGCTGGCGGGGTAAGGGGCAGTATTGAGGGACACGCGCATGAAGGGAGTATTCCCACCCGCCTCTTCAGGCCCAAGTGCCGGGGCGACCGGGTGGGTCGCCCACTTTGCCCGTGTTGACCGGTGCGACTCTGACTGGGAACACCGAAATTCTTCCCACCAGCAGGGCGACCCACCGGGTCGCCCCCACAATGCCGCCCCTCCTGTGAAGAGTGATCCGACATGAGTGCCTCGCGTCGATCAACTCCACTGGCCCGGGCCTCGCGCTTTGTCGCCGACTACGGCATGCTCGGCATTCTCGTGTTACTCTGCCTTTTCTTTTCCATCCTGACCCTGAACGATCAGTATCCGACTGGCGAGAATGCCGCGAGGGCGCTGCTGGCAGCGATCACCGCGACCAGCCCTGCATCGAGTGGAGTTCTCATCGTCTGCGGAGACAATTCGCAGGATAGGTACTTCGCGGAGTCCCTCGAAGCGAAGCTGCGTCAGCGTGGTCAGACCATCGTTCGGATTCTAGTGGGTGACCCTTCCGTTGTCCGTGCCGGAATGATTGCCTTGGGGGATTCGGCCAGAATCGTTCAACTAATAGCGACAACACAGTCCTTCGCACCGGTGGTCCAGAGTGTTGTCGCGGATATTCCGGGTCTCTCCGCGGCCCGCGTAGCGACTCCTCCTGCGTACCGCTGGCCAACTTTCCTGCTGGCCGACAATGTGCGCAATGTGGCAAACCAGATCACCGTGATCGCCATCATTGCCATTGGCATGACGATGGTGATCATCACGGCAGGAATCGACCTGTCTGTGGGAAGCCTCATCGCGCTGTCCGCTGTGGTCACCGCGTGGCTGATCGGGAGTTTGGGGGGCGATAACGCCTCCACTTGGGCGATGCTCCTTTCGGGTCTGGGAGGAATCGTGCTTTGCGGAGCGATCGGTGCATTCAGCGGATTCACGATCACACGATTCCGCATTCCGCCTTTCATCGCCACACTGGCGATGATGCAGGTCGCTGCCGGTGTTGCCTACATTATCTCCCGGGGAAAACCGATCTACCAGATTCCCAGCGGGTTTGTTCTCCTGGGGCGGGGGGCAGAACCGCTGTTTCGGATTCCTTACGCCGTGATCCTCATGGTCGCGCTCTACGTTCTGGCCCATATCGTCATGACACGCACAACGCTGGGGCGGTACATCTACGCGGTTGGCGGCAATGCGGAAGCCGCACGTCTCTCCGGTGTCCGGGTGGGGGGGATACTCCTGCTGGTGTACACTCTCTGTGGATTGCTGGCCGGTCTCGGTGGGGTCATCATGGCCTCGCAGTTGAAGAGCGGCGCACCGACTTACGGACTCACGTACGAGCTCTATGTGATCGCGGCGGTGGTCGTTGGCGGTACCAGCCTGAGTGGGGGAGAGGGACGCATCTTCGGAACGTTGATCGGTGCATTCATCATCGCGGTCATTCAAAACGGCATGAATCTGACTAACGTGGAGACTTATACTCAGAAGGTCGTGCTCGGCTTGGTGATCCTTGGTGCAGTGCTGCTGGATCGTTTGAAGCAGCAGAGGTTTCGCTTACGGACGTCGCACTCGTGAAAGTCACGGGCGGGGAGGCCCAGGACTGGGCGTTTCTCACACAACGACTGAATGGAGGGGAACTGATATGAACAGAACCGGGATTGCCACGCTGATGCTCGTCATTGGCGCAGCCGTGTACGGCAGCGCGCAGGTGCCAGCCGACTCGGCGCGATCGCAGAAGAAAACACTTTACGTCGTCGGATTAGCCCATCTGGATACACAGTGGCGCTGGCACATTCGCAACACGATCGAGGAGTATGTCCCTGCGACATTCCGGGACAACTTCAAGCTCATGGACCAGTTTCCGCACTACGTGTTCTCCTTCGAAGGTGCGTTCAAGTACATGCTCCTCAAGGAGTATTACCCGCAAGAGTACGAGCGATTGAAGTCATACATCGCCGCCGGGCGCTGGCGTCTCGGCGGTAGTTGGGTGGATGCGGTCGATGTCAACATCCCCTCATTCGAATCGCTGACACGGCAGGCGCTGTATGGAAACGGTTACTACAAACGTGAGTTCGGCAGGACGAGCCGCGACGTGCTGTTGCCGGATTGTTTCGGGTTCGGCTATGCACTCCCGTCGATTGCGGCCCACTGCGGACTGAAGAGCTTCTCCACACAGAAGCTCTCGTGGGGATCGTCGGTCGGCGTCCCGTTTGACATCGGCATCTGGGAGGGCGTCGATGGATCCTCGCTGGTCGCAGGGATCAACCCCGGCTCCTATTCCAGTCCGATCGAGTCCGATCTCAGCAAGGACACCGCCTGGTACAACACGATCGACCGCGATGGAAAGAAATCGGGACTCTACGCCGGCTACAAGTACTTCGGCGTCGGCGACATCGGCGGATCGCCCGACTCCGCTTCGGTCGCGTGGCTGGAGAAGGCACAACTGAGCGATGGTCCCCTCAAGGTCCGCAGTGTCAGCTCTGATGATCTGGTCGACATCGTATCGGCCGACACAAGTATCAGACTGCCCCGATACCGTGGGGAGTTCCTGATGACGCGGCACGGTGTCGGATGCTACAGCTCCGAGGCCGCCATGAAGCGATGGAACCGCAAGAACGAGCAGCTTGCGGATGCCACGGAACGCGCATCGGTCATCGGCCACACGCTGGGCACAATGACATATCCGCGTCAATCATTGAAGGACACATGGATTCGTTTTCTGTGGCACCAGTTCCATGATGACCTGACCGGCACGAGCATACCTGAGGCGTACGAATACTCCTGGAACGACGAGCTTCTCTGCCAGAACCAGTTCACCGGAATGCTTGAGCACGCGGTCGAGACAACCACGCCCGCGCTCGACACGCGCGGGAAGGGAGTACCGCTGGTTGTCTACAACCCGCTGGCGATCCAACGTGAGGACATCGTCGAGGCCACGGTTGTCTTCCCGGGCCCGGTGCCGAAGTCTGTCTGCGTCTTCGATCCGCGCGACAAGGAAGTTCCCAGCCAGGTGAACGGCATCAGCGGGGACAGTGTTCAGATTGTATTCCTCGCTCGAGTCCCGTCGGTGGGATATGCTGTTTACGACGTCCAACCGGAAGCGTCGCCAAAGGAACTCGGAACCGGATTGAGCGTGTCGGCCAACACACTGGAAAACCAGCGCTATCGGGTCAGACTCGACGAGAAGGGTGAAGTCGCATCGATCATCGACAAGCCGGCCAACCGGGAACTGCTGACCGAACCGATCAGGCTGCAGACCCTGTTCGACAAACCCAAACGCTGGCCCGCTTGGGAGATCGAATACGACGACATCAAAGCCAAACCGCTCGAGACTGCCGACAACACCATCCGGACACGGATCGTGGAGAACGGCCAGGCACGCATCGGCATTGAAGTTTCACGCCAGGTCGGGAAATCGACCATCCGAACGGTCATCCGTCTCGCGGCAGGAGGCGCGGGTAATCGTGTCGAGTTCGACAATGATGTCGACTGGTACGAGCGGGAGACACTCCTCAAAGCCGCCTTCTCGGTGGCAACACCCAACGACAGCGTCACCTATGACATCGGCCTTGGCACAGTCAAACGGGGGTTGAACCACCCTGAGCTGTACGAGGTCCCCGGACACCAGTGGGCCGATATGACATCTCGGGACGGCGGGTACGGTGTTGCTGTCCTCAATGACTGCAAGTACGGTTGGGACCATCCGAATGACACCACGCTCCGCCTGACCTTGATCCACACTCCCGGCGTCTACGACAGTTGGGCATGGGTGGGTGACCAGAAGTCCCAGGACAACGGGCATCATAAGTTCACGTTTGCGATTCAGGGGCATGCCGGTGACTGGCGCGACGGCGGAGTCGTGTGGCAGGCGGCACGGCTCAACCAGCCACTGATCGCCTTCCAGGCCCCGTCGCATGCGGGAGCACTCGGCAAGGAGTTCTCTCTTGCAGCGGTTGAGCAGCACGAAGCCGGCAAGGAACCATCGGTGGACGGATCCTCCCCGCAGGTGATGCTGAACGCCGTGAAGCTCGCGGAGGACACAGACGAAATTGTCGTGCGTGTGCGGGAATTGACGGGAAAACCTGCGGACGGAGTACGGCTGCACTTGGCGCGTCCCATCGTTGCCGCGCGCCAAGTCAACGGCGTTGAGGAAACGGTTGGCCCCGTGGGAGGTCAAGGACGGGATGATCGAGTTCTCGCTGAAGCCCTATCAGCCCAAAGCATTCGCCCTAAGATTGGCCGCTGCAAAAAGCACAGTGAGTGCCCGACCTGAATACCAACCAATAAGCCTCCCATTCGACCTTGACGGTGTCAGCCTTGATGCCGACCGGCAGGATGGGGATTTCGACAGCAATGGGAACACCCTGTCCGGGGACTTGCTGCCGGATACACTTGTCGTCCACGATATACCTTTCGTCTTGGGATCGAAGGCGCCGAAGGCACCAAATGTTGTGCGCTGCTCCGGTCAGACAATCACGCTGCCGGAGAAACCTCACAATCGTCTGTACGCCATCGGCGCTGCCACTGGTGGTCCGGCCGTGGGGGTGTTCAAAATCAGAGATCGTCATGTGGAAGTCTCGCTGCCCGATCACGCGGAGCGGCTGGGGCAGTGGAACAATCGCATGGTGAACGGTAAACTCCACGAGGAGCGGGACCAGATCGCGCCGGCGTACATCAATCGCACGCCGGTTGCGTGGGTCGGAACACACCGGCACAGCAGCACCGGCGAGAACGAGGCTTACCAGTTCACCTACCTTTATCTTCTCGAGTTCGCCATTCCCCCAGGTGCGGCAATGATCACATTACCGAACGAACCCCGGATCCGCCTGTTGGCCGTGACCGCGGTCAACACGCGGGACGATGACGTCCGACCCTGCAAACCACTCTATGACGTGGTCAATGGCACGGTGACAACGATCGCCGCCGAGCGGAATACCTTCTTGGACAGTCTGCGCATCCGCATGGGTTGTCCAATCCCCAAAGCGATTGTCCATTACACCGTGGACGGCAGCGACCCCACATCGAGTTCGCCCACCTATGACAGTCCGTTCACCATCGCGAAGACCACCACAGTGCGGGCCAGGGCCATTCTGGCCGGTGCGGACGACAGATATGTCTCGTCGACTGAATTCAAGAAGCTTGCGCCGCGTGAGCCAACAGGCGCCATCAAACTCGAGCCGGGGCTTGATGCTGCTTACTACGAAGGCGACTGGTCCAAGCTGCCGAACTTCGATACGGTGCGCGTGCAGAAGGCTTTCGTCGCCGATTCGATCGCCATACCGAGCTTCGCTCGGAAAGAGAAGTACGGGCTGGTAATAACAGGGTTCGTGAAAGTGCCGACAGACGGGATGTATGATTTCTACCTCTCCTCCGATGACGGCAGCACCCTGGCAGTGGGCGATACGCTGCTGATCGACAATGACGGCTTGCACGGATCAGGTGATGTCGCTGATGCAATTGCCTTGAAGGCGGGTGTCCATCGTCTTGTCGTCCGCATGTTCCAGGCGGGGGGAGACCAGGATCTGAAAGTCTCGCTGGCGGGGCCCTCGTTCAAGAAGCAGCCGGTTCCCAAAGAGATGCTGTTCCGCGCGGTGACGGGCAAGAGGCGTTGAGGCAACGTGTTTCTGAATCCGTTTGGCGGGGCATGAATCCAGGCAACACTGTACACCATTCCCCGTCTCGGAGAAAGGTTGTGCAGGAACTGTAGCGGTTCAGCCAAAATCGGACATGTGAAGGCTCTTGGCTAAGACGAGGTTCTGGTAGATTGGTGTTGGCGACAGGAGCGGCCGATGAGCGGCAAACAGGGTCAGAACTGCGAATCGCTGGTCAATAAGGATCAGACGGCAGAGGCGGCGGAGAGTTCGAGGACCGTTTCACTCGGCCCGCCATTTGTAAGTCGCGCGACTACAACCAGTTACGGGACCATCGTTATCGAAACTCGAACTTGTTGGCAGAGCAACAACGTAACACTAAACAGCGTCGCGGGTTAGTCCTTAACCCCGGCTCTGTTTTCTTCGCCGTCACAACGGGTGTCGAATGTAACGGTTATCGGGATTTGCCCCGCGTCCAGCCTCACGGGAGCCGAATTACATCTGAAAGACTGGGAATTGGTGACGTCTTAGTCGCGGGTATGAGTTGACATACCCCCCTCACTTGGATACTCTGTCTGCTGTTCACTTGGACGCGTTTCTGGTTCCGGTTATGATCGGCCAAACCATCAGTTACTACAAGATCACCGCACCCACGGCGAATCACGCGCATTCTTGCCACAACCGATTCCAATGAAACACACAATCACAGCCATTCTTTTGATCGTCCTCTCGGTCTCAGCAAAGGCTCAGGAGATTGACACATTAATCCTGCATCACGTCCTGTCGCAATATGATACGATGGTTTACACACGGGTCTTCCACTTTGATCAGAATGACAGCCTGTACCACGTGCAGGATTTCTTCCCAAGCGGCCAGATTCAAATGGAGGCCACCTACAGTTCCTTTGACAAGACGATTAAGGAACAGTATCAATGCAACTATCGAACCAATACAAAAGAAGGCATATACAACGAGTGGTTTGACAACGGCCGAATCGAGTATAGGGGTAGTTTCCGGAACGGCGTGATGCACGGTGTTTGCCGTGAGTGGTACAAGAACGGGCAACAGGCTGCAGGGGGCCATTGGCTTAATGGACAGTTGAACGGAAAGACGAAATATTGGACAGAAGAGGGAGATTTGCAATTCGACCTGCAATTCGATCACGGAGTGAACCAACGGCCGAACGATACCAGTTACCGATACTTGTCGTACTTGCCGCCCGGTTACGACAAAGACACGACAACGCGGTGGCCGTTGATTATCTACTTGCACGGGGGGTCGAGTCGAGGATCGGAGCTCAAGAAGCTCTATGCTTCCGGTGTTCCCGATCAAATCTACAGGGGCAGAGAATTTCCCTTCGTGATTGCAGCCCCACAATGCCCGGAACACATCCGATGGTCAACCGACAACTGGTTTGAGCTCTTCTATCAAGAGATAACCAGCGAATATAGAATTGACACGAATAGAATCTATCTGACAGGTGTCAGCTTGGGTGGTTCGGGCACATGGTATCTGGCGGTCAAATATCCCGATAGATTCGCGGCTATTGCTCCGATGAGCGGTTTTACAAGCCACAATGTCTTCATCGACAAGAACATTGACCGATTGGTCGATATGCCGATATGGGCTTTTCATGGGAGAATGGATCTAGTGGTGCCAGTCGAGGAAACAGAACGCGTGATTAAGAAGTTGGAAGGAAGGAACAGGAATATGAAAGTCACCATCGACCCGGACATAGGCCATTGGATTGACTGGTTAGTTTATCCCAAAGAGGAGCTATATCATTGGTTCCTAAGCTATGACAAGCGACGGGAGAAACGTGATTGAATTGGCCTGCGACAACTGGTTGTAGTGCATCCGTAAGGATTGGGGACTGGATACAACCTCGACAGAATGAGGCCACGCAGAGCGGTACGGGCATAGGTTGCTACCGATTGGGATCGCTTCGTTCTGACCAGATTCTAACACCCAAGTTGATCAAACTTGAACAGGACCGAACCAACCAGAACGCGCCATCCGATCAACTTTGTAATTTGAAGTGAATCTCAATATCGTTCGTGGCGTCGTTGTCGATCACGTTCTATCAGCGATCGCACCAACTCTGCTCGTTCACTTGGGTACATTGCGTCCCACACCTCGGTGAACCGTTCGAGTGTTTGCGCGAGATGTTCGCGGTCCAGGTCGCGTCCGGTGCGGGGGGTGGAAATTCCCAAGGCGGGTGGCGGGGTGCGTCAATTGGGCATCGCGACGGTGGTGGACCGGCTGGTGCAGCAGGCGATTCTGCAAGTGCTCGACCCCATCCTCGATCCAACCTTTTCCGACGCGAGTTTCGGGTTCCGTCCGGGACGCAGCGCGCATCAGGCGCTTCGCCGCGCCCAGCACTATGTGGGAGTGGAGAAGCACACGATCGTCGTGGATATCGACCTGGAGAAGTTTTTCGACCGGGTGAACCACGATATCCTGCTGGCGCGGCTGGCGCGGCACGTCGGCGACACGCGGGTGCTGGGCATCGTGCGCCGCTTTCTGGAAGCGGGCATGATGACAGACGGCGTGTGTGTGCGCCGCGCCGAGGGCACGCCGCAAGGCGGACCGCTCTCGCCGTTGCTGGCCAACCTGCTGCTGGACGACCTCGACAAGGAACTGGAGAGACGGGGCCACCGCTTCCGCCGCTACGCGGACGACTGCAACATCTACGTGCGGTCACACGCGGCGGGCGAGCGGGTGATGGCCTCCGTCACGAAGTTTCTGGAAGAGACACTCAAGCTGCGCGTCAACCGGGAGAAAAGCGCCGTTGCCCATGTGCGCGAGCGCGAGTTCTTCGGCTACCGGCTCCTCGGCGGAGGCCGCCTCACGGTCGCCCCGAAGAGTTGGGAACGGATGAAGGAACGCCTCCGCGCGATCACGCGCCGCAATCGCAGCGCCGCGGTCGAACGGATCATCGCGGAACTGAACTCGTTTCTGACGGGCTGGATCCTGTACTTCCGCCTGGCGGAATGCAAGACACGGCTCGCCGGAATCGACGAGTGGATCAGGCACAAGCTGCGCTGCTGCCGGTTGAAGCAACTCAAGCGGCGGGGAGCGATGATTCGCTACCTCACCGCGCGGGGCGTCAACCGCACGCACGCGATCATGACCGCCTCATCCGGAAAAGGCTGGTGGCGACTGTCGCAGACCCCGGCCGTCCAGCAGGCAATGACCATCGCCCGGCTGACCACCGCGGGACTGGTCAACCTGACCGAACGGTACCTGTTGCTCAGAGGAAGCGAAACCGCCGGATGCGACAGCGCATGTCCGGTGGTGTGAGAGGGGGGAAGGGCGACCTACCCCCCTACTCGATTGCGGAAACTCTCCGCGTCACCGTCGGTTAGCCCGAGGGTGCCAGCCGGTGTAGACGATGCCCGCCGACCGAATGGCCGTCTTGCTCGCCCGGTTCAGCACGCCATATCGACCGGGATTACGCGCAATTCGATCTGATTGTCTTGGATTTGGTGACCCGGGATAACAGAAAGGGGGCGTCAGTCGACGCCCCCGACCGGTGCCTCTAGCTTCTTGCTTTCAAGGTGCGCACGGATTGACCGGATTCGGGCCGCCGCGAAAAGCCGTGCCAATCAGATAGAGGACGTCGAACATATCCACCAAGCCGTCATTGTTCACGTCGCCCCGCGTCCGCGGACATGCAGTATCTTTCCCGTCCGCCTCACCAGCAAACGCGACACCGATCTCTCGGATGATATCGAACACATCGATGACACCATTTCGCGCCAGGTCTCCTTGATGGGGACATGCACACGCGCAATTGATCAGGACAGCGACGTTGCCGATGCCGTAGTAACCATAATTGGCCGCCGCCAGATCCTGCGCCCCATCACCGTTCAAATCCGCCGCAACGACGGCGTAGTTATCCTCGCCAACCTGAAAATCGATCGGCGAGGCGAAAACTCCGTTCCCGTTGTTCCCCAGAACTGAAACGCGGTTATACCACTCGGCCACTGCCAGATCCTGATCCCCATCGCCATCCAGATCGGCCGCAACAACCGACGAAGGCCTAAAGGCGGTCGCGTAACTAACCGCTGAAGCATACGTCCCGTCCCCGTTGTTCTTCAGCACCGAGACGTTGTTGCTTTCATGATTGGCCACCGCGAGATCCAAATCCCCGTCTTCGTTAAGATCGGCCGAACATATGCTCTCTGGATGATTGCCAACGGCGTAGATGGCTGGAGTGGCAAACGTCCCGTCCCCGTAGTTCTTCAAAACCCAGACTTCGTCGCAGTTGCGATTGGCCACCGCCAGATCGATGTTACCGTTCCTGTCCAAGTCAGCAGCCACAATCGAGCGTGGGTTCATCCCTACCATACGGCCGACTGGTACTGCAAAAGTCCCATCCCCATTGTTCTTGAGAATCGCGACACTGCCGGGAATGCCCAATGGGCCAGCGTGGGCGACCGCAAGGTCGATATCACCATCTCCGTCTAAATCGGCCGCGCACACTGACATTGGAAGGAAACCAGCTGCGTAGTTGACTGCCGAGGCGAATGTTCCGTCCCCGTTATTCCTGAGAATGGAAACGCTATCGGACCCAAAACAAGCGATTGCCAAGTCAAGATCACCATCCACGTCCAGATCGGCCACAACAACGGAGTAAGGTCTGGACCCAACGGCGTAGTTCATGGGGGCGGCGAATGTCCCATCCCCGTTATTCTTTAGGATCGAGACGTCGTGACTGTTTTCATTGGCAACGCCCAAGTCAAGATCGCTCTCGCCGTCCAGATCGGCAGCAACGAGGCAGATGGGATTAGTTCCTGCGGGATAGTAAACCCTCTGGCGGAAGCAGATGTTCTGGGCGTATCCGGCGGACCATGGCACACCAAGGCATGCCGTCCCAACCGCGGCGAGAATCAATGATCGAGTCGGGTTCATGTCACTCCACGAAGTGGGTGCATGGACAGGTTGCCCGATCTACAGTTGGTGCACTGGATCCGCTCGGCCGGACAAAAACTTTACGGTTTGTCCCGCAAGCCGGGCAAACTCCACTTCAGTAACTAAGATACCGCACAATGGCCGCTCTGGCAAGGGACACGTTCGGGATGTTGTGCCGTGGAGTCCCAGACGATGTCAAATCGTCGTTGTCGCTAGCCCGAATATTTCATGAGCGTGTCAGTCGGTATCTGGTGGCGCCTGGTGTGATCGAATCTTGGCGTTGGCGCGGGAGGATGGTCCATGGGTGAGGGAGAATGGTGTTTTTGGACACACGCCCCCTTTCCCCCGTTGTCTATCACGTGCCGGGGACAGCACCGAAGAATGGGATGTAGCCGGACGCCAGACGCGCCGCGACCTGGAAGAACAGGGCCTGCAACGGGTACCCGGATGAGAGAATAAACCGCACGCGACGAGTGTTGCGCACCACCACCGCGCCAATCTTGAGCAGCTTCAGACGGATGGTCCCGCACTGCGCCCGCGCCAGTTCGGTGCCCTGCAGGGCCAGACGACGGATCGCCTCCAGCAGGGTGTAGGCCAAGCTGGACAACAGCAGCCGGAACTGGTTGGGCCACCAGCGATGACAACTCGTGCGGTCGGCAAACAGATCGAGCTGCTGCTCCTTGATCCGGTTTTCCATCTCGCCCCGCGCACAGTACACGTCGTCGTACAGCGTCTGGGCATCGCCGTCGAGATTGGTCACCACAAAGCGCGGATTGCTCACCAGGTCCCCGTGCCCG
>Ga0315273_10007140_pt1 | contig 13976 bp, 10 predicted proteins | sample YL17G02_0_MG_FD_205753 | JGI IMG/M metagenome (GOLD analysis project Ga0315273, IMG submission 205753) | Sediment microbial communities from Yellowstone Lake, YNP, Wyoming, USA - YL17G02_0 | ecosystem: Environmental > Aquatic > Freshwater > Lake > Sediment | place: USA: Wyoming | collected... | reverse complement strand
CCATCAGTAGATGCATTGTCGACAAAGATAATCTCGTGCTGCTCGGGAGTATGTCTTCGTATACTCTCAACACATTCCTTTGTGTACTTGAGTTCATTGAAGGTGAGGATGACGATGGAGACTAAATCTTTCCGCAAATTTCTGCCTGACACTGCCACCGAAGTCTTTTCTTCATCGGACAGCACAAGGGGTGAAATATTCTCTAAAACCTTAACCATTCCACCAAGCAGGTCTCCCACTTTTTCAGGCGAGAAGTGTTCGTTGATAAATTGCCTGCCTTTCTCAGAAACAGCACTCCAAAGTTCATTGTCAAAACATAGTCGGATAATGTGTTTTGCAAATTCCTTCGGATCGTCCGTGATGAAAGCTGTTTCTTCATGTACAAGACCCATGCCTTCAGCACCGATAGATGTGGTCACGATGGGGAGACCAAGAGCCATGGCTTCCCCAATCTTTCCTTTCATGCCGGCGCCATAACGGAGCGGAGCCACAGAGACACGCGCATTTCTAAGGTAGGGTTCCGTGGATGGTACATACCCGGTAATGATGATATTCTTACTCTTCAAATTCAAAATCGCTTTTGGTGGGTTATTACCAACAACAGTAAAGATCATCTTAGGCAGCGTTTTTCTCACTATCGGGAAAATATGATTTACAAAGTAAATTACTGAATCAATGTTAGGCAGATGGCTGAAATTTCCCACAAAGATAATTCCCGAACGTCCTTCAACATCCACGGCTGCATTATGTACGGTGTGGATATTCGGGATAACAAAATGCGGTTTATCTGGCAGACTTTCACTGACATTGTTCCAATCCTGTTCAGTAACTGTAATAATTAAATCGGCCTTGGTATAAATAGACAACTCGTCTAATTTTGTTGTTTCAGCACGCAAAAGAGCTGCCGGATCATTGGCAAGTTCAGCTTGTCGTTTTTCCCGAACAAAATGAATATCCACAGTATCAATGATGATTTTTGTAGATGGTGAAAAAAGTCGAATCTTAGATAAGTATTGAAGTGCAATTTCATAAAACGACAGGTATGCGATATCAAATTGCCGTGCCGAAAGCATTCCTTCCAGATCAATCCTCGGTACAGGGATATCATACCCCATCGACCTCATAACATCCGGGTCAGTAGCGTAAACCGCTACTCCCATCTTGCGTAGAATATCAACATATCGTTCCTGCCCCCCGCCATTTCTTGCAATATAGGACAGATGATAATTTTGACTCCTCAATAAAGATACAACCGTAAAAAGCCGCAACGAGCCCGATGCTCTGTCAAACATTGGGAGAAAAGGGTCAATAACAAGAATATTGCCGACTACATTCCTTTCACTAGCCTTCACAACATTGTCGTGAGAGGCCGAATATTGTTTTTGAAGCGCCTCTTGCCACTTTTCCACAAATTTTGCACGGTTCAAAACCTGGTATTGTTTCATGCCCTGCGATAGATCTGTCCCGCTGGAAATACCTTCATGGTGTACCACAACGGAGAAGGGAGTATATAAGATTTTGTATCCCGCTGCACGGGCCGCAAAACAGAGGTCCGTGTCCTCATAATACCCCGGCGAATACTGCTCATCGAAATAACCGAGGGCTTTCAACAGGCTGCGCCGAACCAAGAGACTGGCACCGGACACATAATCAACCTCGCGAACGTAGTTGTATTCCGGCTTGTTCGGATCATCAAAGCGTCCGTAATTCCAGCCGCTGCCGTCGCTGAAAATGATGCAGCCGGCTTCCTGGAGCCGTCCGTCGGGATAGACGAGCTTGGAACCTGCAATGCCAACAGAAGCATCACCGTCCATGGTTTCAATAAGGGCAGCAAGCCAGCCTGGCTGTGGTTCGGTATCATTGTTTAAAAATAGAACGTACTTTCCATGTGCTGCAAGTGCGCCCTGGTTACAGGCTTTAGTGAAGCCTACGTTCTCCTTGTTGGCGATAACGCGTACAGACTGTGCAAGCCCGCGAAGATAACCTGGTGTCCCGTCCGTTGAGTCGTTGTCAACAATAATTATCTCGTATAGGCCGGAAGGCGTATTCTTCTGTATTGTCTTGATGCATTGTTTTGTGTATTCAACCTTGTTGAAGACCGGGATAACGATAGAGCAAATGACCGTCGATTCCGTCCGCTCATCAAACACAGCGACCGGCGTCGATGATGACACGCCGAGATCGTTATGTGTCAGTGAATGGTCAATATGTTTTAAAGTAAGAGCTTTGAGCGCTTCAATAGCGTCGTTATTCTTTCCCGCCTGTGCCAGAGCAATAGCAGGTCTGGTTTCTATATTGATTGAGTTACTTGCGGAGGCTTTCTGGGTAATCTCGATAAATTTATCAAGTTGCTTATATGACTCTGCCACAATCTGCTGCAGGTGCGGTTTAACCAGATGCATTGTCGAAACTGCATGGTCAACATCACTCATCCCAAACCCAATGCCGTACGGATTATTCTCCCGCCATTTCACTTCATTTACCCGTTTATCAGGAATAACTATGCTGATACAGCCGCATAATGCAGCCATACTCGATACAAAAGTAGCGGCATCATAAGAATATAATATTTTTTTTGAGTTGAAAATATCTGCTAACTCTTTGGATGGTGAACGATCAACTATCTCATAGGAGGCTTCCAGTTTATGCTGTATGTTTTTACTATCACCTTTATGAATAACATAACAACTGCCAGACCGGACACGACCATAGTCCTGAAATATATCATAGAAATTATCTGCTAACCCTAATATTGACAAAACATTATCAGGTTCCTTCTCTTCAGCAAAATATTTACTATAATAAAAAAATAAATCGCGATCATCATAGATACCATGGCCGCCCATTACAGAGGGTTTATTTAACAACCATCTCACCACCGTCCGACCATGTAATGGGTTGCCGTCGACAATTTCCGGGTAAACTATAATCGGGTCAGTTTCAAGTATCTTCAGGTCCGCAAGACTGGTGTTATAATCAGGATTCAGTTTGAAATTAGCTCGATCATCGGTCAATATTGGCGGCCAGCTTGGCCAGATGTATGCTTCTTGCCCGGCTTCGTTTAATACATGGCAAAGTCTGTGGAGTACTACTACGCCCCCGTAATTAAGGGCAAATGATGGCGAAACAATAACATATTTTTTCATAATATACCAACCTCAGTAAATATTTCCAAGCCTGATAGTTTTCGCTTCAAGTAAAGTGGCTGTCTTAAAACCATTTATATGAAAGCCTTTATCTTTCGCAAAGTGTCTCAAGTGCGAAAGATTTCGGCAAGCTCAAATGCAAGATCCACTGCCTGCTCCGCGTTGAGGCGAGGGTCACAGTTGGTCTGGTAATTAAGCTGCAAGTCCATGTCAAGCAGTTGGCGGTTACCGCCGATGCATTCCGTAACATGATCGCCTGTCAATTCCAGATGAACACCCCCGGCAACACTCTCCTCAGCCTGGTGAATCTGCCAAAAATCGCGTATCTCCTTGAGTATGTCTTCGCATTTTCTGGTTTTCTGGGAGCACTGGTTCGTATAGGTATTCCCATGCATAGGATCGCAGCTCCATAAAATCTTGAACCCTTCACTTTTCATCGTGCGAAGCAATGGCGGCAGAAACGAGTTGATTTTATCAGATCCAAAGCGCGTGATCAGGGTAAGACGGCCTGGTTCGTTGTTTGGATTGAGTTTTTCAACGAGACGCTTAATGTCGTCAGTGTCGTATTTCGGGCCGATTTTTACCCCAAGAGGATTACAAACGCCACGCAAAAACTCCACATGAGCTCCATCGAGTTGGCGCGTCCGATCGCCAATCCAGAGCATATGAGCGCTGGTGTCGTACCAATCCCCGGTGGTGGTGTCAATTCGCGTCATAGCCTCTTCGTATTCGAGCAGTAGGGCCTCGTGGGAAGTGTACATTGTGATCTCGTTCAACTGGGGGGCTTTGATATCTATTCCAATTGCGGTCGTGAAGTTGATGGCCTTTCGGATCCCGTCAACAAGTTCATCATATTTTCGGCTGGCAGGGAAAGAACCAAAGCTGGCCTCGCTCCATGACTGGATTTTGTCCAGAGCGGCGTATCCGCCTCGGGTAAATGCCCTAACAAGATTCAGGGTGGCAGCGGCCCGGAAATACCCTTCCAAAATCCGGCGCGGGTCAGGTATTCTCGCTTCCAGAGTCGGTTCGGGCCTGTTGACCATATCGCCGCGGTAGATAGGGATTTCTATACCGCCTATCGTCTCGGAGTCTGAGGAGCGGGGTTTCGCATACTGCCCGGCCATTCTGCCGATTTTTACAACCTTCTTCTCTCCTGCATAGGCAAGAATAATCGACATCTTTAGAATAACCTTCAGGAGATCATGGATGCGCGGGCCGGTGCAGCGTGAGAAATCTTCAGCGCAGTCGCCAGCTTGCAGGACAAAGGCCTTCCCTTCCAGGACTTCAGCCAGATGCTGCTTCAACATCCTGGTTTCACCTGCGAATACCAACGCCGGCAAATTGGAAAGCTTTTTCAGTGTATCTTCACAGGCCTTGGCATCAGGCCAGCATGGCTGCTGCTGGACAGGGAAAGAACGCCAACTGAATTTCGACCATTCGGAATTTGTCATGTCATAATCTCAAATCGGTTTTGCATAATAACGCCTTGAATTGCCAAAAGTGCCTCATAGTGTCTATCTCAGTCGCTGAAACAACAACTGTTCATTGAGATCATTTTGCCGTGTAGTATGCCGATTGAACTATTCCATCATTAAATCGGCCAACAAAGCACGATCGTCAGAACTGAGTTTATGATGCAGTCCACTAATCTTCGCCGCTTCAATATAGTGTGCAATTTCCAATCGTCTGTTTTCTTCAATCCCAATTTGCTGCAGCCTGATTGGACTTTCAAGATCCGTAAATAGTTGCTCAACACGCTGTAGGGTTTCTATTTCATTTGACACGCCGAATAGATTGTACCCAAGTTCAGACAAACGTTCAGGGATGCGCTTCGCCTGCAGCTTCATCCAGGCTGGATACGCTATTGATAAACTGGCTCCATGTGGTGTGTCATAAAGCAGAGACAAGACATGTCCAAGCCCATGAACAGCCCAGTCTCCTGACTTTCGACAATTAGCTGTTATTCCGTTAAAAGCCAAAGTTGCAGCATACATCATACGGGCACGATACTCATAATTGTGAAGGTCATTGAGCAGTTTGGTTCCAATCTCCTGTATTTCCTTGATAATAGCAAAAACTATCTTATCAGATAGGGAGGCATTACCAGCCCCAAAATACATTTCAAGAGCGTGCGAAATCAAATCCACCATGCCAAATGCTGTGTAATTACGCGGAACACTATATGTCAACTGAGGATATAGGAATGATTCTCTGGGAAAGAGTAACTCGTGGCTGTACCCATTCTTCTGCATTGTATTGCGGTTTTGTATGATAGCGACAGAATTCATCTCAGAACCCGTACCGGCCAGTGTCAGCACAGTTACCAAAGGCAAATTTCTCGATGGGCGTTGCGAAGAATCCATAAATTGCCAGACACTATGCTCAACAGGAATAGTGATCGAAATCAGTTTTCCTGAATCAAGCACGATTCCACCGCCGACGGCCAAAACCATGTCAGTTTTATGCCTCCTCGCCAAAGCAGCCGCTGCATCCACATCTTCAAAACCTGGGTTTGGCTTGATTCCTCCATATTCTATAATGTTGAATCCTTCTATCTGCGACATTATCCGGCCATATAACCCCGATGATAGAACAGACCCCTTCCCATACACAAAAAGTACTTTGTTGCCATATTTTCTGAGCGCCAATGGGAGAGATGCCAGAACATCTCTTCCAAAGTGCAGTCTTACCGGATTGTAGATTGTGAAGTTTTCCATAATTGCATGGCCTCTTACAGGCACTTCTTAAGGATGCTCACTAACAAGATTGACCATCTACAATGCATACAACACGGTCTCAATTGCCGTAATACAAGAATGTTGTTTTATGTACAACTTATAGGGATGCTTACTTGCAATGTCATTGATCAACAATGGCAGCCTCACAAAATCATCCAGTTTGTGATATAAACAAATCGCTAATTTCGGCCTATCATGTGCGATTGTATTCGCGGCGCCTTTGATAACGTTTTCTTCTGACCCCTCAACATCAAGGGCAATCAAAGTTGGTTTGAACTCCAGAAAGGAGTCCATATCTACGCCTTCGACAACTAACTCGGGATTGTCTTCACTGCTTTTGCTTACATGCGCGTCCAGGCCACCATGCAATTGGTCACCGTTGAACATGAGTCGTTCACGCTTATCCCAAAGAACTTTGTTATTGATCACAATATTGGGCATCTTTTGGTATTTGTCCAATAAGTACTTATACCACATGCCATTGGGTTCAAACGCACAGAGATGAACACGACGGTTGTTTACCAGCGCTCTATCGATATGTTTTCCATTAAATGCCCCCGCTAAGACTACTCGTTCATCATCGTTTAGCTTTTCCACAAGATCGTTGCCAAAATAGGGACTCGGCTCAAACAGCGACTGACACCACAATGACCCGTTGAGCAAGTTATTAAATATGGAATTATATACCTGTTTGGAATGCTCATCCTGCAACAACTGCATAACGCGCAAGTAATCCTGCTGGTTATTTTTCAAGAAAAGATAAGCTTCAAACGACCGACAATGAAATACAGGGAAATAATATAATTCACTGGGCACTACCTGCGCCTGCAGCTCAAATAACCCTGCCGTGATGATAATGACCGTGTCGCTGCTATTTCGTTTTTTCAGATGTTCAAATTTCATCACCGGTACGCCTTCAATATAAGTTTCAGAAACATCTCTTGTGCTATCACATATGAAGTCCGGCATGGGAAGAAGCTTTCTTTCGATGCAATAGGTTCTCAAGAATCCTAACATCCTTCTGCCTGCTCCCCAAAAAACCACTGTCTTACCCGACATACTGGCAATTACGTTTTCGATGTAGGCCATATCTTTCAGTATTGCCGTCATAATCTTATCTCCCATGCGGGTAGTGTTTGCGAATCATTAAATCCAATCTCTTACAAAGATAGTCGATGTCTTTTTCTTCGACCATATAGTTTGGAAGCAATCGTATCGTCTGCCCATTATTGCAGTGCTGCAGTAGTACCCCATTTTCCAGCGCAATGCGACAGAACTCGCTTCCCGCTTCCTTGTAATCCTGCACACCTTCTATAAGCAAATTAAACCCGCACATAAGCCCTTTTCCACGCGGACTGTTAATAATGCTGTGCTCATGCGACAATCTGACTAGCGCCTGCAGAAGATATTCTCCCTTTATTTTGTTGGCCTGCAACATATTCTCTTTTGAGATGGAATCTATAGCGAATGATACCAGTCTCCCCGCAAATGGCTCATTTTGATGAGAGCTATAATGCATCATCGCGAAAGACTCTTGTGGAACCGAGTTTCCATTGGCAACAACGCACGCCACTGGAAATCCCAAGCCCATGGCCTTCGCGCACACCAAGAAGTCCGGGATGCATTCTAATTGCTGATAATAAAACCAGGTACCAGTCCTGCCAAATCCCGTCTGACACTCGTCAAACACAAGAAATATGTCTAGTTCTATGCAAATCTCTCTTATGCGTTTAAAATAGTACTTTGGAGGAAAGAGCAGTCCGCCGCCGGAAATAATAGGCTCAAATATTGCGGCTGCAATATTCTCACGCTCTGTCCTCACCAAATTTTCAAACTCTGATACATATACATTGATTTGTTCATTAGATAACTGATCATCATAATAAGCTCTTGGTGCACGGACAACATACGAATGCTCCAAAGGGGGGCGGATTCGATTTCTTGACATGGAATATCCAGCCGTTCCATGCGTTAACCCGTGGTACCCTAAATCGAAAGAGACAATGCCGCTCTTTCTTTTGATGTGTTTTGCATATCTTAAGCAACATTCGTTTGCTTCGGCGCCTGTCGACAAGAATATAACCCTCCCTTGCATTTCAGAGGCTATATCATGCATTTGCTTTGCAGCCAGCAAAACATCATCAGACAGCGTAGACGTATCCGTGTCCTGAAGCTTTTGGGCTATCTTTCCGAGTTCGTCTCCAATCTTAGGGTTAGAGTGGCCGAATATCGCACAAAACTGGCCGCTATTAAGATCAAGAATCTTATTACCATTGGCATCCCATACATATGCCCCTTCTCCGCGCGTAATTACAATGTCCCTAAACTGCAACACTGGGAGCATGTACTTGGAATATATTTTCAGTAAACGCTCGTTTTCATTACAAAGAGCCATGTTGTTGCTCCTCCTTTTTCATTGGTGAGGCACATGTCCTCATCCCATTGAACTTACCTACACCTTTTGCCATGTCTTACTATCCGTCGATTTGATCATGGCCTCGATCATGTGGAGGCCCTCCACCGCTAACTCGGCACTGAACACATTATCAGAATTCCACTGACCTGTTGCTCTGTATTGGCGAAGACAATCGGCAATATCGCTGTAAAGATTGGCAAAGGCTTCAATAAAGCCAGCAGGGTGGCCAGCCTTGAATCTGTTATATCGGCGCATGTTGGCAACCTCAACGGTAGATGCACGATCCATGATCTCCCTGCGTCCATCCGCAAAAGAAAGCACCAATTCCTCGGGCGACAACTGATACCATTCTGCCGATGCCTCTGAGCCATAAATTCTCAATCGCAAACCGTTTCTGTGTCCAAGCGCCGATTTACTGAACCACATCTGACCCTGAACGCCTTCGGAATACCGGCAAAGACAAGTGACGTTATCGATGACTTCAGAAAACCATCCGTAACTACCTTGGTCGGATATAACCTCGATCGGTTTCTGTCCAATCAGATAATGTATTAGCTGATGGAGGTGAGATCCCAAGTCAAGATGGATTATCGGAACTTGTCCATCCGTAAGTCTCCATGACTGAGGCATCGGCTTGTTACCATGAGCATCTACCCTAATATAGCCTTCCTGAGGCATCTCGGCCTGAAAGTGCAGAATCTTACCCAGAGTACCTTTTTGGATTATAGCTCGCAACTCCCGGACCATTGGGTATCCAGAGTAATTGTAGGTCACTGCAAGAAAGCCGTTCTTGAGGTTTCGAACTTCAAGAATTTTCTCCGCATCAACACTACTTGTGACCAAGGATTTCTCACAAATCACCGGTATCCCATCTTTTAGGCAGGCCATAACAATTTCAAAATGCGCCGGGGTCGGCGTAAGGATAACAATCGCGTCAAGGCGCCCCTTTTCTTTCCCGAGCATGTCTTGCCAAACGTCGTACACACGGTCAGCAACAACGCCATACACCTGTGCGCTTTCGCGATTCAGTTGTGCATTGGAACTGAAACAACCCGCATCCAAGGCCCACTTATTATCCATGGCGCTGGAAACAAAATGTGTATACCCAACTGCAGAATTGAGTGAACCGCCAATGAAGCCAAGCGATAATGGCATTGACGGTGCTGACTTATCTATCATAATCACCTCCGACCATGGTGTTTACACCTTAATGAGTTTCTTGAATCGTATACAAGTTTCTATTAAGCGTCTTTTGGTATAGATCTAAAAGCTCTTCCTCTGAATTACTTCTCAAAAATATTAGTGCAATGCGGCCAAAAGGACTTGCTTTTATCAGGTCGCCCGCTAAACTTATCGGAACAATTTTATGTATTAGCATGGGGAAATTGAATCGGATTGACCCCAAAACTCCTTCAGTAGGCTGCGATATTGTGTGTCTCATTACCCATGATTTTTCCAACGTATTCTTCACCAAGGTTAATTTTTGTTTCACGAATGGTCCCGCATACGTTTCTGCATAGTTAAAACCAGTTGAGAGCTCAATTAGTTGACTATATAGATCGCCAGGACAACGACGCGTTATCTCAATCAACCAGAATGACTTCCCGTTTTTTATGAATTGCGTGTGGACCAGTCCATCAACCATGTCCAGCTTTTTCGCCAGCAAAGCAATGCAATCGCGGATACGATTCAGCATTTCGTGAGGAAAGTCATAGATTACACGACTGGTATCAACTACAAAGGGGTTTGCAGTGCCATGTTCTTCAACAATAAAATCCGCAACAATGTTGCCGTCAGTGATAAACGCTGAATGGCTGTATAGCTGCCCTTCAACATACTCCTCGACAATACATGTCTTTGAGTGTGAAAATTCCTTTGCATGATCGATGGCTGATTGCAACTTGTGTTTCTCCGGTTTTTGCACAATAGCCATACCACGGCCGCTATAAGCATCCACAGGCTTGACAATCAAAGGCCAGATTTCACCCACAAGTTCATTGGTAATAACTCTCGGGACTGGCAAGCCAATTTGCGTTGCAAATGTTCTGAATTTATCTTTGTTATTGATTATTTCTGTGGTCTCCAGGGTATCGATTCCATAATAACTTCCTTTTGAATTAAGCTCGGCACACACTTGATATGAAAGGTCATTGCACCCTGGAACAATGTAATCAATATGGTTTTTCTCTATTATTTCCCGGGTTCCGGCAACGTTGGAATAATCCAAGTTAATATAATTCTTAACGGATTTAGCCAGAAAATCGTTAGGATTTCCGCCAACTACAAATACTTCGCATCCGGATTGGATAAGGTAGTTATAGATCGGTGCTGACGATAAATTAGTGTCAACCAACAGTGCTTTATGCATCATCTACCTCTGCAGAGTGTTTAAATTTATAAGGTTTACAAGGTTTGATCAGGGGGCTATTTTTAATCCAACTATTTTTATGATCATTTACCTTTAATTATGGATATTATTCTTGTAATGGATTCATTTTCCAAATCCGGATAAATTGGAAGACAAAGCACCTGTTCAGATGCCTTCTTTGCTGCTATCAGGTTAGAAGGCGCTGCTGAAGGCATTCCCCGATACATCGGGAACTCGCTTATCAATGGGTAGAAATAGCGGCGGGCAAATATACCATGCTGACGAAGCTTTTCATTTAGTTCATCTCGCGATAGTTGATATTTTTTCCCAATCAATATCGGGAAATAAGCATGGTTGTAAATCGTGTCAGCGGGCAATGGCAGATATGAAATACCCGCCACAGATGAGAGCTGTTCTCGATATTGAGTATCTATTTCCCTCCGCCTATCAATTGCCTTATCAGCATGCTTTAGTTGCAATAGCCCAAATGCCGCCTGCAATTCATTCATCTTGGCATTGATACCAGGCGCAACAACGGTCACCTCATCGTGGTAACCAAAATTTTTTAGATCATCAATTCGCCTCTTTGTTTTAGCGTCAGGGCAAACTATGGCACCTCCTTCAAAGGTATTGAATACTTTTGTTGCATGGAAACTCATAGTTGATAGGTCTCCGTGTTTCAAAAGACTCTCGCCTTTATAATTGACACCAAATGCATGCGCTGCATCATAAATCACTTTGAGGCCATATATGTCGGCAATCTGCTGTATCTTCTCCACATCGCACGGCTTTCCATATACATGCACCGGCAGTATCGCAGTAGTTTGAGGGGTAATCGCCGCTTCTATTTTATCTGGATCGAGATTGAATGTTTCCGGATCTATATCAACAAATACTGGTTTGATACTGTTCCACAAGAGGGAATGTGCTGTGGCGACGAATGAAAATGGTGTGGTAATGACCTCTCCGGAAATCCGTAACGCTTGTAGTGCCGTAACAATTGCAAGCGTACCATTAGCAAATAAGGCAAGATGTTCCACCCCAAGATATTCAGCCAGTTTTCCCTCCAATTCCCGATGAAATGGCCCGTTGTTGGTGAGCCATTTGCTCTCCCAGATTTGCTCAAGATATGGTAAAAATTCCTCCAGCGGAGGCAGAACAGGTTGTGTAACATATATTGATTTTTCTGGCTGATTCATTCAACGTTGACAGACTATATCTATATCGTTCTGTCCGGGATGATAGCTTACGCGGATCGCTGCGTAAGGCGCCTCGCGGAGAAACCGCTCTACAGGTACGTTATGAATGAACTCATCTACATTAAACATGAGATTGGTCATCAGATCCATCTTGATTTCTTTTTTTACCTCATTGACCAGACGGTAAAAACCGGGATACAATGTCGACTCGCCGCCTTGCAGTGTTAACGGCAGATCGGGCCTTAACGCAAGTCGGTTAGCGGCGATAATCCATTTATCCGGCGACATAGACGGTCGTTTCGCCTGCTCGATGCGAGTGCTTACGCTATGCAGGTTAATGCAGTATTTGCATTTGAGATTGCATGCAAAACTGAGGAAGAAGGCCACATAGTTGTGGTCAGGCTTGGGTGTGATAGGAGGTAAATTGTTCCGCAGTCTCAAAATATTTTTCATATTTAACACTTTTTTAGAAAGTTTCTTTCCGTCCTAGGAATTTCTCTGCTATTAGTGGAAAAGCGAATATTTTTTTCATGCTACCGCCCTTTCAGTTACATATCTATAACCTACCATTGTCCAGAACACCATAACATGTCTCTTTTAATCAACATCTCAAAACAAACTTTCTTTTAAGTTCTAGCAAATTACCTGCCAATTGTATTTATTATCAAATTTTTATAATTTTAAAATCTATTTTATTTACAAGAGGTTACGGGAGGGGAAGTTTCTGACGCTGATTCTGGGAGTGTCAAAGGAATGACGGAGACAAGCTGGCGAGCAACAAAGACCGTGAACTGATGAAGCCACAAGGGTCAAGGTCAGGCTGCAAACCGGTCAAAGAACAGACCGTAATGAGTGAAAAACGGTGAATAGGGAAAAGTGAATCGTGAATGGTAAACAATAAAAAAGACAGGGTCAAGGGTCAAGTTACAAGTGGCAAGTAACAACTTCAAATACCACAAATAAAAACCAACTCTAATGAGAGAGGCGTGATGAGTTCTGAAAATAAAGAGGAGTAAGGTGTAAAAGACCTGATGAAGCTACAAGGGTCAAGATGCAAGCCGGGCAAAGGCCTGTCATTTTCCGAACTAGACAGGATATATGAACACCTTTATTTTCTTATAGCAACCGAAGTTCCTGGAACCAATACGAGAAAAAATCTGTTGCAATGGATAGTACTTCGTATGCTTTCTCCACCGCTACATCGGCATCCTCCCTGGCCGACGATCATCGCCCCCCATATAAAGACTTTTTTGTTTGAGCAGATCCGGCGCAGTTCTTCAACGGTCATCATGGCTTAATCTTCCTTCTGGACCGGTATGCTGGATTTAGACGCGATAAGCCTTTCATCACCGTAGACACAATAGGCACGGTGTATGCCCTTTTCCATGCACCTCCGGCAGTGTTCACTGCCGATGCGAGCGGTCCATTTTTCCGCGGAATGCCGGTGTGTGAATATTTCCCTGCCGTTCTTGAAGTTGATCGTGACATCAGACTCATACATCAGATAGTTTGCAAAATAATCCTTTATTATGTCTCCCTTATATCCAAGGCATATGACAAAGTCGTTGTATCCAAAATGAGAATAGATCTTCATGATATGCCACAGTATCGGCTTCTCTCCCACCTCTATCATGGGTTTTGGCTTCAGATGTGATTCCTCGCTTATTCTTGTGCCATAACCGCCGCACAAAATGACAGTTTTCATCTCTCCTCCATCACAAAATAACTGATCAATTAAATATTTTAATAGCAATTACATTGCAATTTTTAAACCAACCCATATCTATTTTATTTATTATTTTTCAACAAGTTATAAAATTACTGATATCCTTTGAATTATCTCTGTCGCCAAAAATATCTAATTATAGTCAAAAATATTGACCTGCAAAGATGGTGAGGAGAGATTTTTTCAGCAATGTATATTCACTTGTTAGTCATATTGGATTTAAGCTATTCCTACGATATGCCGATAAGAATATTGGATATATGGATGTTTATTAAGCAGCTTAGTGTGAAATAAGGAGCGCAACTTGATATCAAGCACCCAAATAGGCTATTTATTCTCTGCAACATTAAATCAGCAGGCCGATTATGACAATCTGGCAAACA
>Ga0315273_10007139_pt1 | contig 13976 bp, 17 predicted proteins | sample YL17G02_0_MG_FD_205753 | JGI IMG/M metagenome (GOLD analysis project Ga0315273, IMG submission 205753) | Sediment microbial communities from Yellowstone Lake, YNP, Wyoming, USA - YL17G02_0 | ecosystem: Environmental > Aquatic > Freshwater > Lake > Sediment | place: USA: Wyoming | collected... | reverse complement strand
TGGTCGAGGGGGTGCGAGAGCATGACGGCATAGACCATCGCGATCGCGACCGCCCCCACGTACACCAGCACGAACACCGCGGCGAGGAAGTCGCTGCCCAGGCTCCCGAAGACACCGGCCACGCCCAGCATCGCGAGGGCGAAGCCCAGGATGTTGTGGAAGATGCTGCGCAGGCCCACCGCCAGCAGGGCGCCGCCCAGCGCCACGGCGGCCGACACCACGAAGCCCCAGCTCGCAATGGTCATTTGAGCTTGCCTGTGAGGTACGGGTCCTCGCCAAACGGTCCCAGCAGGTCGTTCACCGTGGCGGCGCGCTGGTACATCGCCTCGTCGTAGCGCTGGGAGTACTGCAGCGTGTCGGTCGGGCACACGTCCACGCACAGCCCGCACAGGCTGCAGGTCGAGAAATCGAGCGTGAATTTCGTCGCCCGCAGCTTCTTCGAGCCTTCGGGGCGCTTCCCGTCGACGTCGATGCACTCGGAGGGGCAGATGCGGGTGCACGCGTTGCAGGCGATGCAGTCGTGCGTCCCCGTCTCGGGGAAGGTCTTGAGCTCGATCGGCCCGCCCCAGTGCGACACGTCCGGCTTCTCATGCGGGTACTGGAGCGTGACCGGCTTCCGGAACAGGTGCCGCCCGGTCACGCCGAGGCCGATGAGCAGGCTCTTCGCCCCCACCCAGACGCGTCGCGCGAGCATCATCGTCCGCCGCCCACGGCGAAGGCCGTGATGATGAAGTTCACCAGCGCCACGGGAATCAGCAGCTTCCAGGCGAAGGTCATGAGCTGGTCGAAGCGCAGGCGCGGGAAGGTCCACCGCATCCAGATCATCACGAAGATGATCGCGTACGCCTTGAGGAGGAGCCACACCGGCCCCGGCAGCCACGGTCCGAGCCACCCGCCGAGGAACAGCGTCGCACCGAGGGCGGCGAGCACCAGCATGTTGGTGTACTCCGCGAAGAAGAACATCGCGAAGCGCATCCCCGAGTACTCGGTGTGGAACCCGCCGACCAGTTCGGACTCCGCCTCCGGGATGTCGAACGGCGCGCGGTTGGTTTCGGCGGTGATGCCGATGAAGTACAGCACGGCGGCGACCGGCTGCAGCAGGACGAACGGCACCCCGTGAGCCTGGGCCGCCACGATCTCCCGCAGGTTGAGCGACTGGGCGATCAGCACCACCGACAGCGCCGCGAGCAGGGTGGGGATCTCGTAGGCGATCACCTGCGACACCGAGCGCATCCCGCCCAGCACCGCGTACTTGTTGTTCGACGCCCAGCCGGCCATGAAGATGGCCAGCACCGAGATGCCCGAGAGCGCGATCAGCACCACCAGGCCGTACGGCTGGTCCGCGAAGGCTTCGGCGCCCGACAGCGGAATCAGCGAGGCCAGGCACAGCGTCGGCACGAAGACGAGCACCGGGGCGAGGAGGTAGACGAACTTGTCGGCGGCCACCGGCGTGAGCATCTGCTTGCCGAGCAGCTTGAGCATGTCGGCCACGGTCTGCAGGGTGCCGTGCGGGCCGACTTCCATGGGGCCGTATCGCCGCTGGATGTGCGCCGAGACCTTCCGCTCCAGCCAGATCAGGAACAGCACGTTGAAGGTGAGGTAGCCCATGATCAGGGCCACGCCCAGCAGCACGGTGGCACCGAAGTCTCCGAGGCCGAGCCCCGCGAGCCAGTCCCGCGCGCCGCCGAGCATCAGCGGTCGACCTCGGGCATGACCAGGTCCACGCTGCCGAGTATCGCGACGGCATCGGCGACCATGGTGCCCGGCAGGACGTCGTACATCACTCCGAGGTTCGCGTAGGACGGGGTGCGGAACTTGGCACGGTACGGCTCGCTGCCGCCCTCGGAGACGAGTATGATCCCGTAGGCTCCGCGGGCGCTCTCGACAGCGTAGTAGAGCGTGCCCGCCGGCGGCTTGAGCCGCTTCTTGACGCCGATCGAGCCCTCGGTGAGCACCGGCCCGTCGGGCAGGCCGTCGAGCGCCTGCTCGATGATGCGCACACTCTGCACCATTTCGGCCACCCGCACCATGTAGCGCGCGAAGACATCGCCCTCGGGGCGGGTCGGGATCTCGAACTCGTAGCGCGGGTAGGCGCCGTAGGGCTCCGCCTTCCGGATGTCGTACGGCACCCCCGAGGCGCGCAGCGGCGGGCCGGTGACGCCCCAGGCCCGGCACTGATCGAGCGTGAACACGCCCACGCCCTGGGTGCGCTGACGGAAAATGACGTTGTCCTCGATGAGGTCCTCGAACTCCTGCCGGCGCGCCTTCAGCCGGACCAGCACCTCGCGCGCCCGGCGGGGGAAGTCGGCGTCGAGATCCCGCGAGAGCCCGCCGAAGCGCGCCGTCGCGTAGGTGAGCCGGGAGCCGGTGACCGACTCCAGCAGGGAGAGGATGGCCTCGCGGTCGTCGAAGGCGTACAGGAATGGGGTGGCCGCGCCGAGGTCCATGAGGAAAGCGCCGATCCACAGCAGGTGCGAGCTGAGGCGGTTGAACTCGCTGAGGATGACCCGCGCCACCAGCGCGCGCTCGGGCACCGCGATGCCGGCGAGCTTCTCCACGGCCTCCACCCACGCCACGTTGTAGATCAACCCCGACAGGTAGTCCTGGCGCGACGTGTTCGGCAGGAACTGCGCGTAGCTGCGGTTCTCCGCCATCTTCTCGTGGGCGCGGTGCGAATAGCCGATCACCGGCTCGACGCCCATGATTCGCTCGCCCTGGAGGGTGAGCTTGAGCCGGAGCACGCCGTGGGTGGACGGGTGCTGCGGCCCCATGTTCAGGGTGTAGGTGTCGAGCGGTTCAGCCGTGGGCGTCGTCATGGGCGCCGGCGTCGGCCGGTGGAGCGGAGGGGTTCATGCTGTCGTCGTAGATCGACGGAGGCGGCGCGGTGAAGCTCTTGAGCAGGGGATGAAACTCCGTGTCCTCGGGCAGCAGCAGCCAGGTGAGGTTGGGGTGGTTGGCGAAGCGCACGCCGTAGAACTCCCACGCTTCGCGCTCGTTCCACGCGGCGATGCCGTACACGCCGCTCAGGCTGGGAAGCGCCTCGTCCTTCGGCGCCCAGACGCGCACCGCGAAGCGCGCGGCCTCGTCCCAGCGGTTGAAGGTGTAGAGCAGCTCGAAGACGCCGTGCGGATCGAGCCGGTCCACGCAGGTCATGGACTCGAAGAAGAACCCGGCCGCCCGCGCCGCCTCGGCGGCCGCGACCAAGCCAGCGGGCCCGACCCAGCGGCTTTCCGTCACGCCGCTCATCGGGTGCTCCGAGAGCGGGGCCACGGTGAGGCCGCCGCTCTCGAGCCGCCGGGCCAGTTCAGCCGCCGCGCCCAAACCGCCGTCCCTGCTTGATCTTCTCCTCCAGCTGCAGGATCCCCGCGATCAGCGCCTCGGGGCGCGGCGGGCATCCGGGAATGTGCACGTCCACCGGCATGAACTTCTCCGCTCCTTCGGCGATGGCGTACTCCCCAGGGTACTTGAACGGCCCGCCCGAGATGGTGCAGCCGCCCATCGCGATGGACCACTTGGGGCCCGGCATCTGGTCCCACAGGGTCCGGATGACCGGGGCCATCTTCCGCGAAATCGTCCCGGCGAGGATCATCAGGTCGGCCTGCCGCGGTGAGGGGCGGAACACCGCCGCGCCGAAGCGGTCGAGATCGTACTTGGCCATGCCCACGGCCATCATTTCGATGGCGCAGCAGGCCAGCCCGAAGGTGAGCGGCCAGAGCGAATTGGCCCGGGCCAGGTTGAGGACGTCGTCCACGATGGCGAGGCGGACCCACGGCGCCGCGTCCTCCGCCAGCTGTTCGAGTTCCTGGTCAGTGGCCGGGGTCACTCCCACCGGAACGCTCCCGTGCGCCACGAGTAGACCACGGCCAGCGCGATGATGAAGACAAAGACCAGCACCTCGACCAGCGCCTGCCAGGTGCCAATGCTGCGGTACACCAGCGCCACCGGGAACAGGTAGATCACATCCACGGCGACGGCGAGGTAGAGCAGGGCGTACAAGTAGTAGGCGAGCGAGAACTGGCGCCACGCGCCGCGCTCGGGGATGATGCCGCTCTCGTAGGTCTTGAGGGTATCGCGGCCGATGCCGCGCGGCGCGATGAGGCGTGGCACAAGCACCGCCACCGCGCCGAGGACGACGCCGAGCACCAGAAAGGCGATGACGTAGCGGTATTGGAGGATCGTATCCGCGAGCAAGGGTCCTCGTGGGATGAACAGAGTGACTTTGGGGCGGGGAGAAGCTAGCCCCTCCCGCCAGTAATTTCAATCGTCCCCGCGCCCGCTCAGCTGCCAGCTTCCGCCGCCTGCGCTCGCGACGTTCCGCCCACTCCCAGCGAATCGGCGGAGGCGGCACGAATGCGGTCTTCGGGATCGAGGAAGTCGCGTTCCACGCCATGGCTGAGCAGCGCCAGTTCGGCGCGCAGCAGAGCGGCTCGCGGTGGGGGCACCGCCTCGATGAGGTTCTCCAGCATGGCCCGCATGCGGCGGACGACCTGGATGCTGCCCCGGCCGAACTGCCGGATCTCGGTGGTCGCCAGGCTGATGAAATCCTCCCAATCCGGCGTGCGATAGGCGAGACGCAGCCGCCCGGCGCCGTCATGGACCCGCCCGGTGTCCAATTGCCGGCTGGCCACGCCCCGCAGCAGGAAATGGATCTGGTCGAGGGCGAGCACGGCGGTGGTCGGATCATTGATCGCCGGCGAGAGCGCCTTCGCCGCGATGTCGACGATGATGCGGAACGCGAAGTGCGGGTCCTGCTCCATCGTGCGCTCCGGCCCGATGGCGACCGCCTGATTCAGCGCGTGATCGGCGATGCCAGCTCCGCCGTGATACAGCCGGAACAGCGGATCCCCTTCGGCGACGAAATCCCCCACCTGCGGAACGAATTCGATCAGGCAGTCGCCCCGCCGGGCCAGGTCCACGAGACCGGCCGTGTCGAATGCCAGCACGATCCCGGTGCGCCCGCTGGCGACGGTGCGCGACGGTCCGCCATCGACCACCAGGGCCACATTGGTCGCCGCCTCCGTCCCCGCGAAGGGCTGCGGGTACACGCTGCGGATGACGTCTTGCCCCTCCCGGCCGATCCGGGTCAGCAGGCTGACGGGTCGCAGCGACTTGCCCACATAGTCGATCATGTAGAGAAAGACGCCGATCGACGCGACGCAGCTGTAGGCCGCCACCCAGGCCGACAGCTGTGGCACCGCCCCTTCGATGCGGCTCAGCGACGCCAGCGAATAGGTGAACGCAAAGACGAATACCGTCAGGGAAAGCCTGATGATGCCGGTGCGATAGATGATGGCGATGACCCGCGGCGTCAGCTGCGCGCTGGCCAGCTGGACGGCCACGAGCAATATGGAGAAGACGAAGACGATGAACGTCAGCATCGACGAGGCCAGCGTGGCAAGCAGCGCCCGCGCGCCCTCGGGGCCTATCGTGGCCGTCCAGCCCAGGACCTGGTCCACTCGTCGAATCAGCGGGTGCATCAGCAGTGCCGCCACCAGGCCAAGCAGGGCCGGGAGCCAGACCGAGTTCCTGACCATGCTTCTGAGGCGGTGCCGTTGCAGCCAGCTCATGGCGCGACACCCCGGGCTACAAGTTGCATTGCCTCACCCACGACGTTCATGGCTTCATGCAGTGCGGGCGCCGATTGAAATGCCCTGCCCCCGGGGAACGGCTCTCTCACTAGGTGAGGGGAGAGCCAGTAGAGACGGTAGTGGCGTCTTTGTGAAGGTTGGGGGAAGAAAACGTGAGCGGGGGAAGAATTCACAACTTCTTCACCATTCCCTGATTGTTCTGTGGCCCACACATGCGCAGATTTGCTGCTTCCTGGATACCGCAATACTCCGGTCAGCTTTCACCCGCCGTTGTCACCGGCCGGATCGGTCAGTCATCCGGCCCGTCGATCGGTTTCACCATCAGCCTGAAGTGACGGATGCCATGACAGCAGCACTCGACCACCGCGACCTGTATCGACTTCCGTGGACCCTGCCGGACAACGCGATTGCCTGGCTCGAGCCGACGATGAAGTGCAATCTCGCCTGTGAAGGGTGTTACCGGGCGAATGTGAACGAGCATAAGTCACTGGAGCAAGTGGGCAGGGACCTGGATGTCTTCGCCCGTTACCGCAAGACCGATGGGATTTCCATCGCCGGTGGCGACCCCCTGACGCACCCCCAGGTGGTGGACATAGTGCGGATGGTGGCCGAGCGGGGGTGGAAGCCGATTCTCAATACCAATGGCCTCGCCCTCACGGAGGAGCTGCTGCGTGAGATGAAGCGTGCCGGCCTGTTCGGCCTCACCTTCCATATCGACAGCAAACAGCATCGTCCCCAATGGAAGGGCAAGACCGAACAGGAACACAACGCCCTGCGGCTCCAGTTTGCCGAGATGGTCGCCCGCGTTGGCGGCCTCACCTGCTCCTTCAACGCCACCGTCTACGAGGATACGCTCGACTGCATCCCCGATCTCGTCGACTGGGCGCAGGAGCACATTGATATCGTCCACGTGATGGTGTTCATCTGTTATCGCGAACCGGCCGAGACGAAGCGATTCGACTACTACGCGGGTGGGGGCAAGGTGGACATGTCCCCCCTCACATATGCCGACAGCGGCCAGCGGATCGACATTTCGGCCCATGACGTGGTCGCGAAGATCCGCGAACGTAGCCCGGACTTCGCACCCGCCGCGTACCTCAACGGCACGGCGCAGCCTGATTCGTTCAAGTGGCTCCTGTCGGTTCGGCTCGGCACTCGCAACCGCATCTACGGCTACCTCGGACGCAAGATGGTGGAGCTAGCCCAGGTGTGGCACCATCTGCGGACTGGCACGTACATGGCCTACGCCCCCCCTGCGGTCGCGCGGCGTGGGAGATCCATGCTTCTGCTCTGGCCGCTCGATCGCGGCCTGCGACAGGTGTTCCTCCGGGCCCTGCGCTCTCCGAGCCTCCTGTTCCAGCGCCTCTACCTCCAGTCGATCATGGTGATCTCGCCGGTCGAGGTCCTGGCGGACGGGCGACAGGACATGTGCGATGGCTGCCCCGACATGACCGTCTGGGACGGCGAACTCGCGTGGTCTTGCCGGCTGGAAGAGTGCATCCACTTCGGGCAGTTCCTGCGGACCGTCCCGAAGGCGCAGGCCACCCCCAAGGAAGCGCGGGTCGAACTCGTTGGGCTGCCAGGCCCGAAATAGGCCCGCGACCCCGGCGACCTCGCCCCACCACCCCCTTCGACCCGAGCCACGGGACGGGCCGGCGCCGGCGTCGGCCCTGAAGAACCGAGCGTCCTTCAGTCGTCGCCGGTGCCGAGCCACTGCCGCACCAGCCGGGACAGCTGCATGGCGGCGGGCGGGTCGAGGTTTGTAAGCACGATGAGGTCATATCCCCCGGGGAGATCACCCTCCACGACTGCGTTCACGCCCTGAGTACCTCCCGCCACGCCGATCCCGGGCGGCGGTGCTCCGGGGATCTTCTTGTCCCTCAGCGCTTGCACGAACCGGGCGAGATCTCCCGCGGTCGAGTAGCCACCCCCCGCCGCACTGCCTCGACCCGGAAGTAGCTCGGTATTCCGCCGCAGCGGCGCGGTGGGCGGAGCGTCTTCGTCGCCGCGGGTGTAACCGATCGCGGTGTTCGGAGGCAGAGAATCCGGCGGATAGGCGGCGGTGTGCGTCATCCCCGCTGGGCGGTAGATGTGGCGGTCGACGTAGGCGTAGTAGTCCTCGCCCGAGAGCCGCTCGACGAGGAGCCCCAGCACGACGTACCCGGCGTTCGAGTATGCCTGGCGGGACCCCGGTTCGAACTGGAGCGGCTCCTGTACGAACAACTGCAGGAAGTCGCGGTTGTGGCGGATGTCGTGGCGGGTGCCCCCCTTCGGCGCGTCGAAGATGTTGCCCCCGATCCCGGACCGGTGCTCGAGCAGTTGCCGGATCGTCACCTTGTTTGCGACATCCGGGTTGGGATAATCCGGCCAGGACCTGGCGAGCGAGGAATCAAGATCGAGCCGCCCCAGAGCGGCCAGCTGACGGATGGCCGTCGCCGTGAAGACCTTGTTGATGGAGCCCAGGTTGAAGGCGGTCTCGACGTTGTTGGGCCGCTGCGCCTCCCGGTCGGCCATGCCCCAGGCCCGCTGCAGCACCGGCACGCCACGTTTCAGCAGCATGACCACGCCGGAGAACTGATCCGCCCGAGCCAGGCTGTCGACGGTGCTCTGCAATCGGGAGACGAGAGCGTCTTCGGCGAGAGGGGCCGGGTCGTTCGCCTGGGCCGCGAGGGTCGAGGCGGTCATGACGAGCGCCGCGGCAATGGAGGCGAGGTGTCTATGGCTTGGAGTTGGCATGCCGGACATGATGCTCCATCCACGGGGAGGGTCGCAGGGCCGATGCGGAGTGCTCGCTACCGGGCTCCTCACCTGGAGCTGCGGGCCGCCCGCTCATCGGGGACCGGGCGCTGTGGTTGCTCTGGCCAGCCGATTGGGGGCGCCGCATCTTCAGTGCACCGGCCTTATTTTTCAAGGTGCTAGCCTCATGAACAAAGTGGTACTCATTACCGGAGGAAGCCGCGGCATCGGCGCCGCCACCGCCCGCCTGGCCGCGCAGCGCGGCTACGCCGTCTGTGTCAACTACCATCGCGATCGCGCAGCGGCCGACGAGGTGGTGAGAGCCATCGAGGCCGGCGGAGGCCGCTCGATCGCCGTGCAAGCAGACGTCGCGGTCGAAGCCGATGTCGTGCGTCTGTTCGAAGCCTGCGACCGGCTGCTCGGAACGCTGGTGGCCCTGGTGAACAACGCGGGTGTCCTTGAAACGCCGATGCGTGTTGACGCGATGGACGCCGACCGGTTGGCACGGGTCTTCGCAACTAACGTCGTCGGTCCGTTCCGGTGCGCGCGCGAAGCCGTGCGGCGCATGTCTACCAGGTACGGTGGCCAAGGCGGCGCCATCGTCAACGTCTCATCGGCCGCTGCGCGCCTGGGCTCCCCGGGCGAATATGTCGACTACGCAGCATCCAAAGGCGCCATCGACACCATGACGATGGGCCTCGCTCGTGAAGTAGCGGAGGAAGGCATCCGGGTGAACGGGGTTCGCGCCGGCTTCATCTATACGGAGATGCACGCGAGCGTCGGGGAGCCCGATCGCGTCGATCGCCTCAAGGCCTTCGTCCCGATGAAGCGTGGCGGCACTGCCGACGAGGTGGCCCGCGCGATTCTCTGGCTCCTGTCGGACGAGGCGTCGTACACGACGGGCTCGTTCATCGACGTGACCGGCGGACGATAGGCGGCTCGAGCTGGTGCTCGGCAATGCCGAACTGGCGTGTCCTTCTCCCGGGCTCCAGATTAGGCCACAGCTTCCCCTACTCGCGACCCCACCATGGCCGACGTCCCGGCTGGCTTGGCCACCGCACTCCAAGACTGCTACCGCCTCGACCGCGAATTCGGCCAGGGCGGCATGGCCACGGTCTACCTCGCGCACGACCCCGTCCAATGCGTACGCCACCCTTCCACGGGACTGTTTCGGCCCTTCCGGCATATCCCTGGATGAGAGCGCCCTGCACGCTGTCTGTAACTCTGGAGAGAACAGTACCGACATCTGGGTCGCCACCGACTTCGACCCCGAGGTACGGCCGTGAGGGCATGCCCCGCCCCTTCCTCTATATACACCATGCCCTATGTCGAGGGCGAAACCCTGCGCGTCCCGCTCAATCGCGAGCAGTGGTTCCCACCCGGCGACGTGCTGCGCACCAACGCGGTCCCGCCCGCCGACTTGACCCCGTTGGCCCGACCCGACGTCGAGTGGTACATTTCGACTTGTCGATCGCTGCCCGTCTGGCGACCTGAGCATGAGGAAGCACTTCCCGTTCGCGGAGTCTGGTGTGACGCGCTGACAACCCAGCCGCAGAAGGAGCCCTAGTGATGCCTGAGCATCTCGGATCCCTCCACCCGGATGTCTATCGTGTCGCGATCGAGGCCTCACCCACCCCGACCCTCGTGGCGGACGCGGACGGGGTCATCATCCTGGCCAACCGTGAGGTCGAACGACTCTTCGGCTGGGAGCATGGCACCCTGGTCGGATGCTCCACCGATGAGCTCCTGCCCGAAGAGCTGCGAACGGAGCACGCCGCGCACCGCGCGCGCTATGCGGCGGAGCCGGCAGCCCGTCCCATGGGCCGGCAGCGCGACCTGCGGGCACGCCGTCGGGACGGGACGGAGTTTCCGGTCGAAGTCGGACTGAGCCCCGTACAGACCGCGGGGAGCCTGTACGTGGTGTGCTCCATCATGGATCTGACGGAACGGAGCAAGATTCGCGAGGATCTTTCGCAGCAGGCAGCGTTGCTTAAGCAGGCCAACCTCAAGCTGACAGAGCTGGCGACGACCGATCACCTCACCACGCTGTGGAACCGCCGAGCCTTTCTCGAGCAGATGGACATCGAGCTCGAGCGCACGGTTCGTGACGCGCGCCCGATGTCCGTGCTGATTCTCGATGTCGATAACTTCAAGCCGTATAACGACGAGTTCGGCCACCTCGCGGGGGATGAGGTGCTCCGTGGTATGGCCCGGGTGCTGAAGAAGCACGCGCGGCGCAGTGACTTCCTGGCGCGGATCGGCGGCGAGGAGTTCGGCGTCCTCCTGCATGCCGCGGATCGGGATGGTGCCGTGCGCATGGCGGAACGGTTCCGGCTGGGAATCGAGACCACCGACTGGCCCCGGCGTCGGATCACGATGAGCGTTGGGGCCGTGACGGTCGCCTTCCCCAAGCCGGTGCCACGCCCCAAGACGCCGGAGCGTTCCCAACTGCTGGCCGCGGCCGACCGGGCGCTCTATCACTCCAAGGAGCAAGGGCGGAACCGGGTGACGCACGTTCAGGATCTCGCCGCCGTCAACTGAGATCACGCTGTCGACGGAGACGAACGTGGCCCCGCTGCCCGCGCGCGCGTCATCGCGCCAACCCTTGTCATCGATGGCGACCACGAGTCCGTAGTACTTGAGCACACCATCTCCATCTTTCCGCTGTACTCCATGCTTATCGGACTTCAGCCATGATCATCGCCCTGGCGTCGCCTGGTATCGCTACCTCCCTTGATGATGGTCTAGACAAGATCAGGCGGTTCCTGTCCGAAGCTTCGGCCCAGGGCGCTGAACTCGTGTGTTTCCCGGAGGCCTATCTCCCGGGGCTGCGGGGCCAGGATTTTGACGTATGGCCCTTTGATCAGAAACAGCAGGATCGGGCGCTCGAGGCCGTGGCGCAGTGGGCGCGCACCTATGCGGTGGCCGCGATCCTCGGCATGGAGCGGCTCACGGAGACGGGCCGGCAGATTGTCGCCTCGGTCATCGACGCCCGGGGCCAGATGCAGGGATACCAGACCAAGAACCAACTCGACCCGACCGAAGAGCAGTTCTATGTGCCCGGGAATACCCGGCGACTCTTCGAGATCAACGGGATCAAGTTTGGAGTGGTGATTTGCCATGAGGGCTGGCGCTATCCCGAGACGGTGCGCTGGGCGGCGGTGCGCGGCGCCAAGATCGTCTTTCATCCCCACCACACGGGGAGTAATCAAGCAGGTGTTCGTCTGACCCAGTGGGGCTCCGCCAGCGGGCCGTACTACGAGAAGGCGATGATCATGCGCAGCATGGAGAACACCATCTACTTTGCCAGTGTCAACTATGCTCTGCGCTTCCAGGAGTCGGCGACGAGTCTCATCACCCCGTCGGGCCGGTGTCAGGCGTACCTGCCCTATGGGCAGGAAGGCGTACTGGTGCAGGCCATCAACGTCGAGGAAGCCACCGGCTTGCTGGCCACTCGATACGCCCCCGAGCGGTATCAGGACTTCAGGTTGGAGTGAGCCGCAAGAGTACCGCCATATCGTCCCGGGGACCAACACAATTGGGAGGATGCCAATGAAGTACGTGATCAGCTGGTTCGAACGCCCGCAGGGTTCGCCCATCGAGTACGAGAATGCCCAGAAGCGAATCCTTGAGGTATTCGGTCAATGGAAGGCGCCCGCCAATTTCAAGATCCACTTCTTCGTGATACGGGTCGGCGAGTGGGGTGGGCATATGCTGGTAGAGTGCGACGATCCGGTGACCGTTCACAAGTTTTGTTCGATGCTTCCTGCCTTCGTATTCGAGGCGCGACCCGTCATTACGGTCGAGGAAGCCGTCCGCGGCGAACTCGAGGTAATTGCCTGGCGAGATGGACTGAAACGCAGCTGACCGCCGACACGATTGCATCCCCTTCAGCTCGTGTGAAGGGGGGACACAATTGTTGCCACATGCGGAGATCCTAGCGTCCGCCGACGGTCAGGCGCCTCAGGTGGTGCTGCCCGGTTGGTGCGTGCCCTACCTGATTGACCGCGCCGACGTCGTCGACGGGTACCGGAGCAGTGTGCACGCCGAGGAAGCCACCGCCTCTGGACTCACATTCTGGCGGTGGTGCCTGGGGCGGCCTCACCAACGCTCGCTACTGGCGGGGCCGCGCTGGCTCCGCCGCCGGCCGCCGGCCGCCCGGTAAGATCTCGGTAGGGTGGGGCGGAGGTCGTTACCCGCGGCCCCGCAGCAGAATCGCGGGGCGTTAGATCGCTTCCTTCTTGGCTATCCCATGTCTCCAGTCACCCGTCAGTACCGCATTCGACCGGCCATCGCCCAGGACACTGACACCCTCGTTGCTACGCGGGTGCAGCTCTTTCGCGAGCTGGGCGAGGGGCCCGCTCCGGGCGCGCTCGAGGCGTTTCAGGAGGGCTGTCGCAAGGTGCTGCTCCACAGCTTCCAAATCGGCGGACTGCGCGCCTGGCTTGCCGAAGATGGCAGCGGCCACGTCGTCGGCACCTTGATAATGTTGATCTTCCCGCGATTACCCACCCCCAAGCTTGCCGGCACATCCGAAGGCTACATCGTGAACGTTTGGGTGACTCCTGAGTGGCGTCGCCTTGGGATCGCAGGCACCCTCTCCGCGACTGCCCAGGCGACGGCAGCGGAGCTCGGCCTGACCCGACTCCGATTGCACGCCACACGGGCCGGGCGACCCGTCTATGTAGGGGTTGGCTTCCGGCCGCGGAAGGACGAACTCGAACTCGTCTTGACGCCCGAGGAAGCGGTCTAGCCAGCGCATACCCCAGTTGGGGTGCGACCGTCGGCTTTGACGGCGCTAGCACGACCAGGCGTCTTCGCGTATCGTTCCCAGACCTAGCCGCGCCCCGCAGGTCATGCGCAGGCGTTAGACGGCGGGGCCAGCGGGCGTCTTCATAGAGACAAGTCCGCCCTAGGCAACGTCTCACCCTGGTACATGGAGCTCCAATGCGTCCGACCCTCGGTCTCACCTTAGTCCTTGGCCTGACCACCCTCACCAGCCCCGCCTGCAAGTCCAGCATGGATCCCAGTCTCCCCGCTGGCGATGTCTCGATTGTCCCCAATGCCAGTACCATGGGGAGTACCGCCTTTTCCCCTGACCCCTTCACCGAGAGCTTTCTCACGCGGGCTCAGGTCATTTGGGTGAATGCCGATCAGACCACTAGCGTGTACGGAGGGACCACCGGCACGACTCATCACCTCGTCTCGGACATTGGGCTGTTCGACTCCGGCCTTCTCTCTCCCGGCAAGACGTACGCCTTCACCTTTGCCGCCAGCGGCACCTATGCCTATCACTGCGCCACCCACCCCACGATGGTAGGCACTATTACCCTCACCCCCTGACGGTCTCCGGGGCGAGCGTGGCCCGCCGTCCAACCTGCGCCTGGACCAGTCGGGGCGCGGCCGTCGGGGGTTTCGGCGTTGGCACAGGCGGTTGTCGTGACCTACCGTTCCCAGACCTAGCCGCGGCCCCGCAGCTGATGCGGGAGCGTTAGGAAGCGTGTTCACTGTCCCTTCGAGTTCCAACCCATGACTCTGAGTGGGAGCGTACAATGACCATCGCCGAATCCTTCGGTCAATCGGGCTTCGCCCAATTCATCAACAGCCTCGCCGGCCGGGTGGCACGCCTGGTCGTTGGCCTGGGCCTTGTCG
>Ga0315273_10007136_pt1 | contig 13977 bp, 6 predicted proteins | sample YL17G02_0_MG_FD_205753 | JGI IMG/M metagenome (GOLD analysis project Ga0315273, IMG submission 205753) | Sediment microbial communities from Yellowstone Lake, YNP, Wyoming, USA - YL17G02_0 | ecosystem: Environmental > Aquatic > Freshwater > Lake > Sediment | place: USA: Wyoming | collected... | reverse complement strand
ATAAACCACGATGAAGTCCGGCTTCACGAACACCAGTTGCCGGTCGATCTGCGATACCTCGTCCGCCGGCCAGGCATTCGATGCGTCACCCGCGACGTAATCAAGCTTCGGCCACGTCTGGTACGCCAGCAGCCTCCCCTCCTTCATGAACAGCGTCTCGGTGTGGCCATGCAGGTCCAGCCCGCCACCCCAGCCCTGTTCGGCCGGTTTGTAGCCAAACGCCTTCTGGTTGCGGCCGATGTACGTGAACCCCGCCGGCGAAAACCTGTTGATCACAAGGTGCTCGCCGTCCCGCGGCTGGGTCAGGTTCGTGGCCCACTGCTGATGCCAGTCGTCGTTCACCACCACCGAGTTCGCCCACGCCGCCACCATATTGCCATCATCGCCCAGCAGTGCCGGCGTGCCGATCAGGTAGCTGCCGCCTTTGATGACGGTGAAGTGATTGGGCTTGTGGCGAGTGGTGTGCTCGCGCACGCCCGAGGCGAACGTCACCTCTGTCGCCTTCGCATCCCAGCCCGACCGCATCATCGCCCAGCCTTCCATATCGAAGACCGCCGTCGGCGGGATATCTTTGTTCGTCACCTTCGGCGCCGCCGGATCGTACCAGCCCAGCGCCAGCGCCACCGGCACCGCGACACCGGAGGTGAACCAGTTCACGCCGCCCTGCAGCGGGCCGGTGAACTGCATCTTGTCCAAAGCCATCAGCTTGTCGACCGTGGCCTGCTCATCGCCCGCGATCGGCCCGTTCATCTTGGCGACCCACTCGTCCCACTCATAGTTCCCCTTCTCCAGCGGGTGCCGAGAGAGGGTCGAGAGGATCCAACGCCACGGCTCCCCGTTCGGGCCGCGCCGGTCCGGCTGAAGCTTCTGGATATCCTGCAACGGATCCGCGTATCGCTGGAATGTCAGATAGCCCGTGAACAGCGGCTTCTCGAACACCCGCGGCTCGCCGAAGATGTTGTGCAGGTACAGAAACGTGAGCATGTACCCCGCGATCGGGCAGTAGCAGCCCGTGTACGGATCGGACCACCATACGCCGCCGCGGGAACCGCGGTGCGTCTCGAAGTACTGCTCGGCGTTGTTCTCGAGCGCCATGATCTTGTAGATCAGCGCCCGCTTCTCCGGGGTCAGCGGCTCCTCGAGCGTGACCAGCGTCCACGGCATCGTGTTGGCATCGCCCGCGGCCGCCGTGAACTGCTTGTAGAGCTTCAAGTTCGCCCGCTGCTCATCCGGCGCCAGGTCAACCAGAGACGCCTCCGCGCCGGGGAAGAACGGCCCGTGGTGGTGGTATTGGACGTAGCCGTCGGTCTTCTCCGCGTTCCGCAGCACCTCCACCTTCGCCCGCAGCTTCTCGCTGTCCGGCTTCAGGAAGAGCGTCGCGAACTCGGCCGCAAGTACGCGCCAGCCGAGCTCATACATGCGCCACGCGCAGGCATCGTGTACCGCATCCTTCGGCATCGTCTCAGGCGCGAGCGCTTCCAGTTCCTTTGCCGTCATCCCCGGCGGCATGAACTGCTCCGGGAAGCGTCCTGTCTTCTGGCTCATCCGCTCCAGCCAGTCGGTATAGCGCCGGAACAGGTTCGGATACTGCGCGATGCGCGCCTGGATCGCAGCCACCTCCTCTTTGCGCCAGAACATCCGCGGATGCTCCAGTTTGGGCAGCTTCAGGAACCGCGCCTGCTTCGTCACTTGCCCGTCCGGCGTGTCAATGACCACCGTGAGCATATAGCGCCCGGTGTCTTTCGTCGCCGGCGTAATGGGTGCGTCGAGCGTCTGTCCGTCTGCCAGCTTCAGCGCGCCGCTGCCGGTCTGCACCGCCTCGCCCATGTAGTTGCGCAGCGTCCACGTCAGCCGTGCATCCATCGGCGTCGCGCCGCGATTCGCCACGCGGAGCGTGAACCGCGCCGGCTCCTTGTCGTAGAACACGCCCTGATAGGAGATCAACGGCACCCGCCCATGCACGTCCTGCGGCTCGGGGAGAATGGCGACGTCGAGCGCTGGCTCGGGCGACCGCCGCACCGCCACCGCCTCCAATCGTGCGAACGCGCTGTTCGCCTTCACCCGCAGCACGTGCTTGCCCGGCCCGACCTGCAGCGTCAGCGCGTTGTAGCGCCAGAACTCCTCGCTGTTATTCACCAAGAACATCTCGCTGTCGGGCGCGATCCACCGCGCCGATGCCCAGTTCTGCTCCGGGCCGCCGTCAACCGACACTGTGATGCTTCCCGCGGCGTCCTTCGCCGTGAGCGGCCGGTCCGGCAGAAGCTGCGGGTCTGCGAGCGCGCTCACGTCGATCCACCGCTTGCCGTCAACCCCGACGAGCAACTCGTTCGTCGCCGAGAAGGCCTTGCTCGCACCCGCGGTCGCCACATTCACCGCGTTCCGCGCCGGCGCGGCCTCCACCACATCCATTGACGCGGGCTTCAGTTGGAGGGTCGCCAGGTCGAGCGCCATCGGCCGATACTCGACCGCGACCCGGGCCTGCAGCGACAGTGGGATCCGCTCGTCCGCCATCACCGGCCACCAGCCGGTGCTCGGCATTACTACGAACTTGACGCTGCGCGCCTCCGCGCTGAGCGGCACGCGCTTGACGATCTGCTTGGTGTTCAGATCCACCGCGACGAGCTCGTTGCTCCCCCGGCAGATGACGAACAGCCGGTTCGCCATCTTCGCGGGCCAGGGGTCGATGCGCTGCACCGAAACGTCGCCAGCAATCGCGACGCTCGCGGGCTCCCCAGGCATGCCGATCTCGGATTCGACTTTGCGAGTCGCTAGGTCGAAAACGATCACGCGATTGCCTGCCGAATCTGCAATGTACAGCTTGTCGTTCGCCTGCCCCATGCCAGCGAGGTAACCGCCAAGCCCGAACGACTGAACTGCCTTGGACTTGTAGTCGTAGACGCCCAGCCTCCCCAGGCTCGGAGCCAGGAACCACGCGTAGGTGAGCCTGGCGTCACGAGGACCGGTCGAGTACTGGATGAGCGCCGCCGGCCCGGGGGCATCTCCGAAACGCTCGGCGATGTCGGCCGGAGCCGTTCCCCGAGTCACCGCGCTCACGTCAATAACTTCAGGCTTCTTGTTCGCACCGACGTCAGCGATCTGGTGCGGGCCGGCGACCTCGGGCCATGAACACTGGCAGTCCGGACCTCCGCAGCCCACTGGGGGCTTCCCGGTCTGGTCGGCGCCAGCCAACTGCGTCGCATCCGCTACCGCCGGCTCCAGCGTGAACACGTCGAACGGCTGCTGTTGGAAGCGCACGATGAGCGTCGCGGCGGGATTGCCGACGACCTCGAGGTTGATCGGCTGCGCGGGCAGCGCCACATCGCAGACCTTCTTCCCGGTCGTGGCATCGAACCCCATCAGCCGCTTGCCGTCGCGCAGGGCGACGTAGAGCACGCCCTTCGCCAGCGCCAGCGACCAGGGCGTGCCCGGCACGCTCAGCGCGCCCAACACCGCGCGCGTGTTGGCGTCGATCGCAACCACGCGGTCGCCTAGCGCGTCGGCGACGTAGACGCGGCCCTTCTCGCGATCGGCGACCAGGTCTGCGAGATACCCACCGATCTCAATCGCGCCGAGCGGCTTCTCGGTCGCCGCGTCAACCGCGATCACGCGGCCCGCGGCCGGAGCGGTAGCGAACACGGTGCTGCCCACGGAGTCGAGCGCGTCCGGTCCCGGCTGGCGAACCAGCGGGTAGGGGAAGCGCTTCGCGAGCTTCTGCTCGCCCGTAGGCCACCAGACCGGCCGCACCCGCAGCGTGGTCGGCCGATCCGTCTCGAACGAGAACGTCAGCGCCGCGCCCGCCGAGGATGGCTGCACATAGCGCTCTCCGGCGCCATTCGGGCCGCCCACATCCCACGCGCCCTGTCGGTCGGCCTTCTCCGCCTGCCATACCGACCAGTCGCTGCTTTTCGGCAGGGAGAAGCTGCCCGCGGCCGAGGCGATGGAGACGGCCAGGGCGAGTACGGCGACCAGAGATAGCGCCGCAGTGAGGTGATGCCGGAACTCCCGGCGAGATGGCTTCGGCAGCAAGCTACCGAAGCAACGGGACAGTGAACGCCCACCAGCACATCGGTACAGCATGACACCCCCTGTTCTGTCCGCCCGGGCGGACTTGCCCCTACTGCCTGCGCACCGCACGACTTGGCGAGGGCTGCTGCAGAGCCGTTCGGGGCCCCTCGCGCTCTGCTACAGCCCCCTAAGAAAAAAACGAACCCCGACATCGGCGTACAGCCCGGGTCGGGTTACCACTCGATATCCGTTCCAGTTGACGTTTGTATTGTACCATGCGTGTCAATAGAGAAGCGCTTGCTTGTCAGGAAAGCGAGTCTTTGTCATCCTGAGCGAAGCGAAGGATCACGCCGTTCCTCTCGCTTCCGTGAGCCAGTAGCCCACCCCTGCGGCCGTTCCGCAGGGGTGGGGCAGTTCCAGACGCCAACGGCCCCACCTACTGGCTGATCCGCGTAGGGCAGGAGCGTGCCTCCTGCCCCAGGCCAAGCGGCGGGCGTGGGAACGCCCGCCCTACAACGGCAGCTTGAACGCTCTCGCGACGTAGACCGCCATCTGGTCCCGCGTGCAGACATACTCGGGGTGGTAATCGCCGTCCGGGTAGCCCTTGGTGACTCCGATAGCGGGCTGGGCGATGTATGCCACGTACTTGTAGGCCCAGAAGGTGGTGGGCACATCGGGGAACGTCGCGGTTGCCGGTGGGGTGTAGTTCACCAGGTCCGCACCGTCCGCCGGCGTGGCGATAGCGCGGGCGATGAAGACCGACATCTGGCCGCGATCCACTTGATCCGTGGGCTTGTAGGTGCCGTCCGAGTAGCCCTTCACCACGGCCTTGCTCACCGCGTACTGCACGTACTTCAGCGCCCAGTTGCTCGCGTCTACATCGCTGAAAGATGGCGTGCCGGTGAAGGCCGGCACTTTGTCATCGCCACCCGCCAGCGCGCGGGAGATGTAGACTGCCATCTGATCACGCGTGACCGGGTCGGTGGGCTTGTAGGTGCCGTCAGTGTAGCCTTTGACGATGCCTGCGGCATAGGCGGCCTCGATCTCCCAGAGCGCCCAGTAGGGATCGGTGGTCGAGGAGGTCACATCCGAGAAATCGCTCGTAGGCAGAGGGTAGGCGAGCCCCATGAGGCTGAGCGCGGCTGATTGCCCGCTCACGATGTTCTGAGTAGCGTCACGGGAGATTGTGACGTCCTCCCACTGCGCGGTGGCGGCGTTGTAGCGCAGCATGGCGATGTGGCTCTCCGCGGCGGCGGCCACGCCCGCGTCAGTGTAGCTCATCGCCACCGTAGCCGGTCCGGTCACCTGCGCGGTGCTGGTGATCTGGTAGAAGTTGTCGAGACGGAGATAAGACGTTGGAAGAGATGGCAGGTTCTCTGTCCGCATGATGCTGGTCCAGCCATCCTTGTTCACCTGCGCGAAAGTCGCGCTCGTGGTGCCGACTGTCACCGTGGGGTGGGTCGAGGTGGTATTCGGGCCGGCCCAGCTCAGCCTTTCGTCCCATTCCTGGTTGTTCGTGACACGGGTAACCTGCCCGGAATCGAGATCGTACACCCACACCTCAACCTGGCACCAATATTCGATGCCGTTCGGATCGAACGGCAAAGCGGCCTCGAACGCCACTCGGTTGCCCAACGGTGACCACTTCGGCTTCCGCGGACCCACAGTCCACCGGATCTGCCCGACCCAATCGGTGGTGGTCGGCTGGAAATTGTACTTGGCGACGTGTGCCTGAAGGTCCGAGTCTTTCAGGAACTGCTGCACGAGCACCTGCACATTGCTGCCGTCCGGGTTGGTCAGGTAGAGGCGATTCCAGACGCCCGGCGCGCCGCCGACTGTGTCGGCCTCTATCGCCGTGTAGGCTATCTTCGACCCATCGCGCGACCACTGCACATCCCGGCCGGTCAGGCCGGGAACGGCCGTGATGCTCGCGCCGGTGATGTCCCCGATCACGCAGGTCAGGTTCGAGCTCTCGCACGCCAGGCGGTATCCGTCCGGGGCCCAGGCCGCCGACATGGTGACGACCGATGGTGAGGTAAGCCACTGGTGAAGGTTGGTCCCATCGGAGGCCATCAGCCACACCTGAAAGCCGGCTTCGCACGTCACCTGACCCAGAGCCGGGGCGGCGTGCTGAAAGGCAATCGTGCGGCCGTCCGGCGACAAGGTGGGAGCGCAGTTCACGCCGGCGAGGCCGGTCGGCCCCGTGAGGTTGACAGCGTTACTCCCGTCGGTGTTCGCCATCCAGATTTCGCCGGTCTCGGCATGGCCCACGCCGCTCGCGGTGCGGACGTCGTAGATGATCCTTGATGTGTCAGGTGAGATCTCAGTGAAGTCGTAGATCCAGGGCATCGGCACGATGTTGTCGGAGGTGCCTTCCAGGAAAAACGCACGGTGGATCCAGTTCTTGTCCCAGCTCTCTACGAGCAGCATGCCCTCGATCGGGACGCCTGCTGCGCGCGCGGGTAACGACATCGAGAGAGCGGAGATGAGAGAGAGGAGCACCATCAGTGCAGCGATGCGCCAGAGACCGCGAACATCCATCGCACACCCCCTGCTCTGCGCCGAAGCGCAGACCTTCGCATTGTGGCCCGCGCACGCAGGCCGGCCCGTGCAGTATAGCACCTGGGGGGGGCAGGCAAGCAGACAAGCGATAGCTTCATCTTGCCTAATGGCAGGGGCAAGCCCCTGCCCAACGCGAGGGTGCGTCCTTAGCCAGTAGCCCACCCCTGCACGCGGTCCGCAGGGGTGGGCTACTGTCCCAGTGCGCTCCTACACCCTCCCCCCCTCGTCGCCACTGACGAGTCGGCCTCTAGCGAGGATGAAAGCGCGGCTAGGCGCCGAATAGGAGAGCGAGAGCACGGCGAGATTGCCACGCGCGCTGAGGTCGCAAACGATCTCAGCGGCTCGCAATGACAGCGCGGGCACACGAACAGGGAGTGAAACAGGTGCTTGACCACCTATCCGGACTGATGATGACACTGTTACTGCTGGTGTCGTTTTGCGCGGCCGCCGCGGACCCGCCGAAGTCCCCCGACCCGGCGAAGACCAATGCGGACGTGTTCTTCTACGAGGATTTCGAGAGCGGCGACCTGAGCAAGTGGGATGCCCGCGACGGCCATCTGCCGAATCCGAACCTGAAGGTCACATCCGACCCGAAGAATGTCTACTCCGGCAAGTACTCACTGGAGATCACCGGTCCCGTGGGTCTGGAAACCGGCGGCTCGGTCGCCACCTGGTCCATGCCGGGATTCGACACGGTGTACGCGCGCTGGTACTGCAAGTTCTCCGAGGATTTCGACCAGGGCAACTTCATGCACTTCAACCGGCTGATGGGTGGGCCGCCAGGGGATTACTTTGCTGCCTTCGGGCACGCCGGGACGCGGCCGAATGGCAGAGATCGCTTCTCGACGGGCTTCGAGCCGTGGAGCGGATACGGGAAGAACCCGTCGCCGGGGGCGTGGATGTTCTACACATACTATCCCGACATGAAAGCGGACCGGCAGGGGAACTTCTACGGGAACATGTTCATGGCCGAGCCGCCTCTGATCCTGGAGCGCGGCAGGTGGTATTGCATCGAGATGATGGTCAAGTGCAATATGCCCGGGAAGGCCGACGGGGAGCAGGCGGCCTGGGTTGACGGCAAAGAGGTCGTCCACGTGACCGGCCTGCGGTGGCGCGACATAGCCGAACTGAAGGTCCACTGCTTCCGCATCTCGCTCTACCTGCACGACAGCCCGAAGGTGAACCGCGTCTGGTTCGATAACGTCGCGGTGAGCCACAGCTACATCGGTCCCGCGGCGAGGTGACCATGCGCCTCATCATCAGCTTCGACACCGAAGACTTCACCGACCCGGCATCGAATGACGCGCTGCTGCGAATATGCCAAACCCTCACCAAGCGCGGTGTGCAGGCGAGCTTCGGCCTGGTAGGCGAGAAGGCGCGCTTTCTCCGCGACCAGGGCCGCTCGGATGTGATCGAGGCATTACGCCACCACTGCATCTGCTATCACACCGACAATCACTTCCTGTTCCCCGACAAGACCCATCAGCCGCAGTTTGCGTCAGAGATCGTCGAGGAGTGCGACTGGGATGAAGCGGTGCGATGGCTGGTGGCGACGGAAGCGCGGGGGCTGACCGATATCGAGGGCCTGTTTGGCCTGCGTCCGATCACCTATCTTCGCACCAGCGGCGATTCCGCGCCACAGATTCTGGAGGCGCACCGACAGCTCGGCCTCAAGGTCTTCGCCTACGGGCCGTCGCTCTACGAGCAGCGCCGCCACATCGCGCACTACGCGAACATGCTCTGCGTGTCGCTGCCGCTGCTGTCGGAGGAATTGACGTACAAGGGCGAGGGGCCGGCGAAGCTGGACGCGCTCGCGGCCGCGGGAGAGGACCTGATCAACGTGCGCTTCCACCCCTGCCGCTTCATCAGCGACGAGTGGTGGGACGAGGTCAACTACCTGAATAACCCCGACCCGCCGACCCGGCCACCGTACAAGATCGCTCCCCGCGTTTCGTCTGAGGAAACCGATCAGCGCATCCGACGTCTGGGCGAGTTGGTGGACTATGCACGCGAGAAGTACGGGGCGGAGTTCACGACGTATGACGAGCTCTGGCGTCACACCCCGCGCAACCCGACGCTGCTTTCCCGCAAACAAACTCTGGAGGCGGCGAAGCTGGTGCGCCAGCGGATGAGCTACATGCAGGTGGATTGGGTCACGCTGAACCTGGCCGAGGCCTTCGGCGCGATCATCTGGGCCAGCCTCAACCCCGACGCCAAACAGATCCCACTCCGCCCCCTCGTCGGCCCCGCGGCCACGCCGCGCCCGAGCGCTGCCTTTGTCGGTCACGGCACGCAACTGACCGCGGATGAGATCCTCCGCGCCTGCCGTGAGGCCGAGGATGTGATCGAATCCAAGGGCCGCGTCCCGCACGAGGTCACGCTGGGCAGCGCGCCGGCTCCACCGGCCGCCCTACTCAAAGCCGCGGCCGCCCACCTCCTCCGCGAGCCCGCCATCGCGCTCGAACCCGCGCCCCTCTACCCCGAGGGCTTCGACGACATGCTGCGGCGCTGGGACGAAGCGAACTTCGACATGGTCGCCTTCTTCCCCAACCGCAACCGCCCTGTCCCGAACACGAAAATGGCGATCAAGCTGCAGTACTGGACGTACAAGCCGGGGGAGTAGACACGGGGGAGGGGAATGGCTGGTGGGTCATAGAGGAAGGGAGGCGGTGACCTGGAGCTGGCGCTCTGAACGTGGTAATCGTCAGGGAGGAACGTGGATGTGTGGCCCGACAATCGCGCAATCGCAGTGGACTCAAACATAAGTTTGTGGTATGTTGTTCCCATACCAGATTCCCAAGGAGGGGGCTTTGGAGGGCATCCCGGACTGGATTGACGAGATTGGTTACTGGTCGGAACTGAAGATTGAGATAATCCGGAAGTATGCGCAGGCATATTCTACCATCCTGACCAAGCAGCCGTTGCATCACATCTACGTGGACGCCTTCGCTGGAGGGGGCGAACACAGGTCGAAGGCAACGGGTCAGGTAGTGAAAGGTTCTCCTCTCGAAGTCCTGGACGTGCAGCCTCCTTTTGAGGAGTACCACTTCATCGACCGCGGCCCTCGCCTGGCAGCGGCATTGCGCCGAGCAGTCAAGGGGAGGCAAGACGTGTACGTGTACGAGGATGACTGCAATGAAGTCCTGGTGCCGCAGATCATCCCACGCTGCCGGTACGAGGACTTCCGTCGAGCGCTGTGGGTGCTAGACCCCAAAGGCATGCACTACCAGTGGGAAATCGTGGCCGCGGCAGGCCGGGCCCAGACCGTGGACCTGCTGCTGAACTTCCCAATCATGGATATCAACCGGAACGCGCTGTGGCACGATAGTGCGCGGGTGACCACTGAAGGCCGTGCGCGTATGAACGCTTTCTGGGGTGACGATTCCTGGACCGAGATCGCGTACACCGGTCAATCAGACCTCTTCGGAGACGAGACGCAGCGCAAACTGTCCAACAGGACAGTCGTCGACGGCTATTGCCTGCGAGTGAGAACGTGCGCAGGCTTTCCGCACGTTGCCAGGCCGCTTCCCATGCGCAACTCAAGAGGGGCTGAGGTGTACTACCTGGTATTCGCGTCACAGAACGCGGACGCCGTGAGGATCGCGAACGATATCTTTAGGAAGTACGGCGCAGTCGGGATTGGCCCGGAGTCGCCGATCGGGGCGTGACGAAATGGCTAACGGGTCCTGCATCGAATGGACCGAGTCAACATGGAACCCAGTTACGGGCTGCACGAAGATCAGCCTCGGCTGCCACCACTGCTATGCCGAGCGGATGGCCTACCGGCTCAAGGGCATGGGCAATCCAAGATACCGCAACGGGTTTGAGGTTACGCTGCATCACGACGCACTCGCTCTTCCCGCGGCTTGGCGAAAGCCCCAGATGATCTTCGTCAACTCGATGAGCGACCTGTTCCATCGGTCGGTGCCGGTCGGCTTCATCCGCGATGTCTTCGCAGCGATGCAGGACACGCCGCGTCACACCTTCCAGGTACTGACAAAGCGCGCGGAGCGCCTGGCCGAAGTTGCGCCGCGACTCCCATGGCCGGACAACGTGTGGGCTGGCGTGACTGTCGAGGCCCCTGAGTACTTGCCGCGACTCAACTTCCTCAGGACAGTCCCCGCCGCAGTGCGGTTTGTCTCATTTGAGCCGCTTCTCGGCCCAGTGGCGGCGGCAGACCTAGAGGGAATCAACTGGGTCATCGTAGGCGGCGAGTCAGGACCGGGTGCCCGTCCGATGCAGGCTGATTGGGTTCGGGATATCCGGGACAAGTGCGTGAACCTGGCAGTTCCGTTCTTCTTCAAGCAGTGGGGAGGCGCGCGGAAGCGCGAAGCTGGCCGCGTTCTCGATGGCATGATCTGGCGACAACTGCCCAGCCCGCGATCAGACGTCTCGGCGACTGCCCATCCTACGTCCCCGCGACCGCCGGGTTCTCCCCCTTCGCCATCGCGGCGCCGAGTTTGATGCCGGCGATGAGGTTGGGGAGGCGGCGCTGCTCTCGCTGGGTGGTGTCGATCGGCTCGCCGGAGAGGCCTTTGACGACGGGGGTGACGCCGACCCAGGTGGTGCAGAGATAGCCCACCATGCGCGGGCCGGATTCCTTGCGGGCGACTTCGATGAAGCGGCGGATGCTGTTCTCCCGGTTCCAGCCCGACGGCCAGACGCGGAAGCCCTTGTCCTGGAAGTAGCGAATGGACGGGAAATCGGGGTTGTCCATCCCGTAGTGCCAGTCGCACATGACGATGTCCTTGGGCACCATGTCGATGGCCTGCCAGGTGTCGTTGGTGCTCGCCTCCCAGGACCCGAAGCCGGTCTTGTTGCCGTCGAGCAGGCGGTCGCCCCACATCTGCATCTCCACCTTGCGCGTGTCCACGAGGTGCGTGTGGATGTCGTTCACCGCCTTTGCGAATAGCGTGGCGTTCGCGGTCCCTTTGCAGCGCGGGCACTGGCCGAGGATGAAGACTTCGTCCATGCCGACATGGAACGCCTTGGCATCGAACGCGTCGATCAGCTCATCGAAGAGGTCAAAGACGATGGCGTTGACGCCAGGGTGGTTCGGGCACCAGCTCATGCAGTAGAAGTCCTTCGCGTTCGGGTCCATATCCGGAGCTTCGTTGAGCTCGGGGTGCGCGCGAAGGAGCGCGCCCTTGTCGGCATGCCATGACTGGTGGCCCAGGCAGTTGTACATGGGCACGAGCTGGATGCTCTTGTCGCGGGCGAGAGCGGCGAGCTTGCGCGCATCGTCCCTGGTGATCGGATTCGCGTCGGCGCACTCGGGATGACTCTTGTACTGGAAGCCGCCGTCGATCTCAATGATGACCCAGTTCAGGCCCAAAACGGGGGCGAACTGGCCAATGAGCTGCTCCAGCGGGGCCACGTCATCGTGACTCCCAGCGCTGACGTGAATCCCCCGGCGCTGGAATGGTGCAGCCTTGGCGGCCGGCGTGGGGGACCCCGGTGTTTCAGAGCCCGCCCAGACCGATGTGGTGGCTGCAGCGAACGCGCCGGCCGCGATGCCTTTCAGGAAACGGCGTCGAGTCAGGGACATGGCTCTTCCTCCTCACGGGCGCACCAGCTTCGTCAGTCGCTCCAGGCGCTCAGCGATCATCCAGCGATAGACGTCCATCTCGTCCGGCGACCAGAAGCCCTGGTACTGGTACTGCGGCAGCACGGGGATGGCTTTCCAGACCACGTCCAGCGTCTTCCGGGCGGTGGCGGCCTCGGCGCGGATGGACTCGGACTGAGATTCCTGGGCGATAGCGATGGCGCGTTCGAGGCTGTAGATGTAGCGCATGTCATCGTAGCCCTCGCGGAAGCCTTCCCAGAGGCCGACCGGGATGGGGGTGCCGTCGAAGTCCGGACGGACGAAGAAGTCCATCATGCGACCATCGAGGTAGTTGAGCGGATCGCCGCTACCGGCCTGGTACATCCACGGTATCAGCCGCTTGAAGCCCGAGCGCCAGAACCCGAAGCCGTAGGTCATGCGCGCGCCGGCGACCGGAGTGTGGTCGTTCTCGCCAGAGATGTCGTTGGGATAGCACCAGTACTCGAGGCCGGGCCGCGCCTTCATGTCGGCGACTGCGGTATCGTGCGCGGGCAGGAAGGTCTGCGTACACCAGATGTCCACGTATGGCTTCAATGGCTGGTAGGCAGGCTTCTCGGGCGATGCGGTGGTGTAGGTGCGGACGCCAGCCGCTTTCACTGCCTTGAAGAGGCGGGCAGTGAACTCGATGACCGCCGGCTCGGAGCCGGGCTCGTCATAGGGCTGATAGAGAAACTCCGGCCAGCCGCGGCGCTTGCGCTCCTGCTCGATGGCGTTGACCATCGCGGTCATCTCGGTAAAGAATGCCTCGGGGGGCATCTGGACGCCCTGCAGGTGGTTGGCGAGCCGCTTCTTCGTGTACTTCTCATAGACTGACTCCGAGGAGATGCTCATCACGTAAGGCGGCTGGAACCCGAATCGCTGCGCCATGTCGAGCTCGCCCTCGAGCCGACGGAGGGCCTCGGTCATATCGAATCTGCCGTTGGCGTCAGCGGCGGGAGACCAGCAGTCCATGGTCACGTTCCGTGTGCCGTGCGCGACCATGTCGGCGTGCTCGAGTTCGGACTTGCGCAGCCAGTGTTTGCGAGACGCCTCGTCGGGCGCGTTGAGCGCGCGGTCGAGCGGGTCATCGTAGTAGATCCCATAGGTGTGGTCGGGGTCTTCCTTCAGGGTGACGCCGAGGATTCGAAGCTGCACCGGCAGCTCGGCTACCTTCCCGTCGCCCGCGAAGGCAATGGTTCCGCGATACACGCCGGGCTTGGCGTCGTCGGGCACGTGCACGGTGAGCCAGAACGTCGCGTTCTCGTCGGCCGGCAGCGGTCCGCCCTGCCAGGGCTCCAGCACATCGGGGACGATGCGGTACAGGCGCGATTCATCGCTGTAGTTCGGGCGGGCCTTCATGTAGCGCACCTTGCGGATATCGAACGCCGACGCAGGCACCGGACCGAGGTCGCCCGGCTTCACTTCCGCGCGCTGAATGCGACGCAACGGATGGACGGTGAAGGTGATCGGCTCGTACTCGCCCGGCGCGGCAAAGATGCGCAGCGTGGGGCTGATCTCATCGGCGGTCGGGTTCGTCCACGGGTAGATCGGCGTTGCCCAGTGGCGATGCCAGATGTAGAAACCGCGCGTGCGGTCGGCCGCGCTGAGGGCAGGAGCGGGGCCGGCCGGCGGGCGGACGTCCTCTTTCCACTTCGCCAGTTCTTCCTTTGGCGCCCATTGCTCGATCTGGTCGATCAGCTCGCGGGCGGCTTTTCCATCCTCGGGCTGCCAGGCGATGATGCCCGAGATCGCCCACTTGCTCCGCGGGGCGAGTCTGACCTCTATCTGTCCATTGGAGGTGGCGGTGAAGATGTGATGCGGGAACC
>Ga0315273_10007135_pt1 | contig 13978 bp, 12 predicted proteins | sample YL17G02_0_MG_FD_205753 | JGI IMG/M metagenome (GOLD analysis project Ga0315273, IMG submission 205753) | Sediment microbial communities from Yellowstone Lake, YNP, Wyoming, USA - YL17G02_0 | ecosystem: Environmental > Aquatic > Freshwater > Lake > Sediment | place: USA: Wyoming | collected... | reverse complement strand
GTAGCGTTCAATGTCTCTCGCAAAGTCACCTCCCGCTCTGGCAAATACCGGCCTCTGAAAGAAACAGCTCTCAAAGAACCTGTTCGGCCTTAACCCGATCTTTTGCCGACAGACAATCCACACCATGTCAACACTGTTATACAAGGAAGGCAAATCCTCCGGTGAATGGTACTTGCCACGGTACGCCATATTCCTGTACCGCCTCGCCCGTTCTGGAAGATCACTTGGTTCCACTGGCACGCCTGCAAAGACTATTTCAAAGTCTTCTGGCCGAGACGATGCCAATCTTTCCAAAACACTCCAAGACCATTCATCTCTCAATAGGCCAAAATAGCCAATACGCATTGGCCTATCTGCTAGGGGCCTCCCTTGTGGGAAAACTCTCAGACCCCGTTCGATTGTGCTCTGGACAAAGGAAGCCTCCAGTTTGTTCTCGATGACTAACGCCGGTACGTGTACCTTCAACCTTTGACGATAGTAGTCATTCAGAAAGCCGGATGAAATCAGGATAAGTAGTTGGCATCTACTAACAAGAATCTTATCTATTGCTCGGGCTACGCGCCCGCGGAGTCCCGAGGAAACCTGCAAGCCGACAATGTCACCCACCTCGAGAACCACAGGCTTATCAAGTCCCAGTCCCGCCAAAACCGCAATCGCGGCCATGTCCTCGCCGGAAGCATATACAATATCATTCCTCCTGATGGCGCGCCTTATGACTGGCAAAACTGCAGCCATTCTAGGAATTCGCTTCAGGTAGTGACCGTGCTCAATCTTGCCTAGACGCGTAACTGGACAATCCGGTAATCTACCGCCACAATAGTCACGCTCAAAGGCGACCGCCTCAACCACATACCCAGCTCTTTGCAGCATGCCTATTCGCTTCGAGTCTCTTGGATGACCCACCACCTGAAGAATGCTGAGCACTCTTATTTTATCAGTCATTCAACCTCTCGATTTGGTCGCACGTTCCTTGTGTTACTTTCCAGTTATTACTTGTCGAGTCATTCGGCCACCTTTTGCATCCGAACAAACACTGCAATAACATTCAAGGAAGCTGGATTCCTAGCAATCCCTGCGGCCAATCTTCACTCATGAATATATCCGCAGGCGCCTGCCCGTAGCACGTTCAAGTAGTCGCTGAACATATTTCATCCAGCGAAAGAACCGATCCTGATTGGCGAAATCAGAAAACTGATGAATAGGCGCAGCCATTAACGCGTCAAAATCCGAGTGCGTAATCCGCAATCTCTTGCAGACGAGGGCAATGTCGGACTCTAGTTCGTCCTGCTTATATAACGGTTCCTGCAACCTGCACAGCGCTTCATCACGTGACATCTGGCCAGATACAATAAGACTCGAAAGATGCGGCCTTCGCTTGTCGTAACCGAATCTTGTTGGCAAGTAGTAGTTCTGAAATAGCTTTGTGAAGAGCGATTCCCCATGTTTGCGACCATAGAATCGCCACCCCACGGTCGCCTGCAGCTCGGCGATCGCCTTTTCCATGCTATACGGAATGAAATTTAGAGGGCGCACAATTCGGATCCCTTTGGCTAACGGGTACCATATGTAGTACCTGAAGAAACCAATCGTAGTGAACGCTCTTAGTTGACTTGTCCCATATTGCCGGTTTATGGCTCGAATATTAATGGAGTCCATCGGATTGTACATCCATCTTGGGCCAATACCTTCCGTCGCGATATTGCCGCCGCTTAGGATAACACGGATCTTGTTGCGAGCGGCATGGTGATACAAAGTTGCATTGAAGACATGGTCCTCGAGCACATCCTGATTGGCCACACCAGCGCGAAGATACGCCAATTGCAGGTCACGCATTTCGTCCCAGTCGACCACATGTGTGAAAAGCTCGAAATCGCAGTACTTGACTACCCTTTGGACATTTTCCACAGCCATTTCCCGATCCCACCCGCCGTCAACATGTACCACAAGAGGTCGCAGCCCCCACTCTTTTGCCTTTAAAGCGACATAGGAGCTATCCACTCCTCCGCTTAGTCCCAGGATGCAATCATATGGTCGACCTTTTCCTGTCAACTGTATTTCTTCAATCATGATCTTCAGTCTTCTGGCGCCCTCCTCGTTTGGGAACCAGCCTTTGCGGGTAACATCGTAGAATTCCTGGCAGCGGCTACATATCCCGCTACTATCAAAGCCAATCCCTGGATCTGTTGAATCCATTACACATCTTATGCAAACCTGATAACTTTCAACCATTGTCAATCCTCTTTTTTGTATCTCGAATGCCTGCATAAATGCCTTGTAGCCTCTTAACAAATGAATCCTTACCAAAACGTAACAGACAATCACTCCTAATAGCTCTCGCGTCATATCTATCAATATTCAAACGTATGTCCCACATGGCTTTTGCAAGTGCCTCCACATCTTTAACTGGGACGAGGATGCCATTTCTCTCATTGACGATATCCTCAGGCCCTCCGCACATCGTGGCCACTATCGGCTTGCCCATCGCCAGCGCCTCAATCAACACCACCCCAAATGTTTCGAAAACGCTCGGCAGCACAAAAACGCTGCAATCCCGCATTTCGCGGAGTACGCTGTCCCGACCTAGCATGCCCGTAAACACGACCTGTTCCTGAAGTCCCAGTTCTTCCACCTGTTGCTCCAGAGCCCGCAGCAACGGCCCAGCACCACCGATCCGCAGTTTGACCCGACTATCCCCAGCGAATCTGCTCGCAAAAGCACTCAAAAGATCACGATGGTTTTTATTCGAATCCAGGCTACCTATGCTCAGAAAAGTGAAGAAATCACTTTCCTCCTTAACATCGTTCAAGACTGATCCGCACCCTTCGAACTCGGCGTCGAGGATGTTGAAAATCGGCAGGTTAGGACAAGCATCCGCACCGAACAACTTTTCCAAGCGTGCCCCGAGTGCTTTGCTCACCACCGTTATTCTATCTGCGTTCCTCAGTACTTCTCGTGTGAGCTTCGCCTGTCTCCTCGATAACAAGCCTCTCCCGTACACAGAGCTATGTTCCGTGACAATATACGGTATTCCATATCTGTCTTTTATTTTCAGGGCCACTACACCAGCAAACAGACAATTGTGTGCATGTACGATGTCGGGCATGCATTGTTCCCTAACGTATTTTTCAAAACCCATCTGGTACAGCCTCACTAGATAAGCCCATAATATTCTGATAGCGACACGACCGGGAAGCGCCGTTCTCTTGTAGATACGATACGTAGGTACGCCACGATCGACTTCGAACTCCTCATATGGATATGCAGCAAACATCATGCTAAAAGGCACGAAGCCCGCGGAAATAACCCCTACCTTGGTCCCCTTCTCGCTTAGGGCGTGAGCCTGTTGATACTGAAATACACCGGCCAAAGGCGACCGTCTTGTAACGTAGCGTTCAGAGGGAATAATAACCACGTGCATATCTGGCTTTATATTCGCTGCAGTTCTGCTAGTGTGCTGTCTCGAAGCCCTGTGTGGCATCTGACTCGAGTGTAGTTCAGCAACGCCACGCAGAATCCCAAGTAGACCCACTGCGGACTGAATGCGATTATCGAACTCGAACTGATGCTTGCTATCGAAAAACTCACTAGTCCAACCAGCAGAGCTTCGCAAATCATTCTAGCAGTGCGCTCCAAAACTCTTCTATATGCGCGCCACAGATTCAGGACTAGAGCAACATACAGAATCACATATCCTGCGAGAATAAGGACACCGTAGTTCACCAGGATCTCCATCCACCAGTTGTGCAGATTTGTTGTGCGGCCTACCGGATATATGGCGTAATGGCCCATGTAGTATTCAGCATTCCCTGCACCTACTCCGAAACCAGCTGATCGTGCCGTGAAGTGCAGCGCGTTTCGCACCAAGTTTGCGCGCAAGGCATTGCTGCCAATACCGTCCGCTCGAGATACGATTCCCGATAAACTGCTCATCTGCGTGACCACGATCTTCAACGATTCTTGCACTCTGCCTGGAACAACCGCAGTAACTACTGCAAGCACCACAGCAATACCAACCAAAATCCTTATTCTCCCCTTCAACTTTAATAGGAATAGGAACCAGAAGACTAAGCCCACTAGAAGCGCGATATAATTCGCACGCGAGGCGGTCAGCACCAATAGGAACAAGCCCGCAACAAACCCAAGCGACCCTAAAATGCGGCCACACATCCGAGTGCAGTATCTGACCCAGACAAGCACCATAGGCAGCGTCAGCGCTAAGAATGTTGCATAGTCGTTTTCGTTGCCAAAGATTGTTGTCGGAACAAACAACAGCCAATGCCTCTGTTCACCAAATAGCATCGAATTAGGCAAATGATTTCCTGTCACGATTTCCCAGAAACCCACAGGAATCAAAGCCAAAAAAACCAGCAGCCACAACCAGAATAGCCGCGACAAACGACTGATATCCCGGAACCAATAGACAATGAAGAAGACCATCGAAACGCCCGAAAAGAGGAAGATGATGTTCTTCAATGCTGCAACCGCATCGGCTGCCCAAACCATCGAAATAAGCGCGTAAGCCAACCATATCCACAAGAAGCTTAGATACTCCTTCACCTTGACATGCGATAAGCTCATCCTCCCCCTGTTGAGAAGAAGAATCCCAAACCCAAATAGCAACCACGAATTGACCAATAGCACTCTATAGGGGAAGATATGGATGGGTCCGACTTCAACAGACAGCCACAGCGTACCTGTAAAGGCAGATACTAGCGTTAAATAGAACAAACGCTCCTGCAGCGTGCTCGACGTGTGACCCACCAAATCCATCTACTGTTATATTGTTGCGTGTCTTGCAGCACGCATGATCCCTAGTTTGCTCAAAAAGGGCCTCATAACCCGGTGTCGTACCAGGTTGACAAAGCCGTAGTCGCTATATCTTCTTGCTACGTTCTCGAAACCATGCCGGTAGTAGTCTTCCCAAAACGACTTTCTCTTGGATGGAGCAGCATCAGCTCGGCTCAGAGTCCGCGACCGACACTCGTCGATATCGCATGGTACGCAGAACAATGCTTTCCTAGCGCTCTCAAAAACCACTTCGCCTCTTCTTGTGTTTATCAACACCAGCGATACGCCTAAGTTGTCATCAAAATTCGGCTTTGCGCTCTCGATACCCCAAAAGTCCCCAATCGTGATATCAGAAGGTCTTCTAACACTCTTGAATACACAAACGTGACAAGATGGACGAAGCGCAACGTGCTGATAGAACAGACTGTCGAAGACATCAACCAATGGGTCGCCGTGCAGACTGACTCCGTTCTCAAAGAATGCCCGCGAACTGCTTCTATGCCATCCATTCGTCTTGTCCCTGAAATTAAAGGACTTCAGTTTGCTCTTCTTTATTCTCACAAGCAGGCTCTTGTATTCCCGCCAAATCAGTGGACTACCTACGCCATGACAAACCACGTCACACAGAACCAGCTTCTCGTGCCTTCCATAGCCCAAGTACGCATTTAGGCCTGCAGTCTGACATGGCGTCCCTGCAAACAGGACAGGAATACCACGCTTCAATGTTGCCCTCACGTCCGGGAAAACATCGTTCAAAGCACTTTGAACATACTTCGAGCCCCTCAATCTATCTATCACATCCGCAGATTCTGCTTTCTCATGCCGCACTTCAAAGTCCTCACCGAAAGCAGCGCCGTAAACAGCCCCCCCGTTGCTCAGTATTTGGCTCGACAGCGCTGTGAACACGCCGCCCGATGAGCTGCACATACGAACTCCAATGTCCCGATGTCTTGCGGCATACACCTTTACTTTAAAACCATCGAAAATGTTCTCCTCCGCACGACGAAAGGCACAAATGTCCTCACATAAACCGCACTCGATGCACCTCGTATCGTCGGTTTGCGGGTAAACGAATCCCTCCGTGTCAGCGACCATTGCGATCGCATTCTCCGGACAAGTGTGCATGCACGCCGTACAGCCAGCGCACTGATCTTTGTTTCTCGGTAGTCTCAACGCTTGCCTGTACTATCTCGAAATGACCGCAAGAAGTCGTTTTGCGGCATTCACGAGTGTAGCCCTATCAGCAACCACGTTGCCCAATAGCACAACAATCGACACATAAGCACCGGTCGCGACTGCGTATTTCACCCAGGCCATGTAGCTGTCAATTCGGACAGTCACAAACTGGAAAGGAATTATAGCAACTACAAAACAGATGAATATCCTGCACATTCTGTAGAGCGTTTTCCTTACTTCCAGCCCTGTTATATTTCTAGGGACGAAGAACAACAAATCGACATCTCTGTAGACATTCGATAGTATTGATCCCACTAGAATTCCCGCAACTCCCCAGAATTGAACGAAAAGAATACCGCCGAATACCGCAATCAGTCCCTGTATTGCGGTTTGCAGTCTAGTTTCTTTGAACAGACCAGCTGAAATCACGAGCATCCCTTGCGGGGTCTTGATGTTGTACATTAATCCGTTGGCGACAAACAGCACACCTATGAGTGGCACATCATAGTTAACGTCCGTTATGTTTCTCGTGTACAGCCTTATGAAGGGCATGATCAGTATAAATGAACATGCGTACACCCACGTTATCAGCATATAGTAAATCAGCTCAAACTCCTGATAAGCCTCCTGAAGAACGTGCTTCTCCTTTCGAACAATAACGTCCCCAAATGAGGCGAAGAGACCCGTGATGGCAACTGATAGTAGTCCGGCGATCCCCCCAAGAACGGCGTTATATATCGAGTATACGCTCACAGCCACCAAACTTGTGAACACCGTAGCGATGATCACCGGCGCACCGGAATGCACGCTCCCCAATATCTGCAGAAACAGCGCATCCCAACGGTTCTTGAGAGCATAAGTATCTGGCGCTGCATAGTAATCGACGTTGCTGTATTTCTGCCGCACATACAGCCACAATATAATTGATCGGATAAAAACAGCGGACAATGCAACAATCCGTACAATCACTATACTCACGCCGAACTTGGCCAGCACCGCAACAATCGCCGTGTTCAAAACGATTGCGCAAATACTTCCAAGTGACAAAACGTATATTCTCTGGTCGGCCGTCAGGAGTACGCGGTACTTCGACATCGTGAAGAACTCCATCGCTCCCGTACATCCGACTGCTAACACAAGAATACCGACTTCGCCTCTGCTTAACGAAGCACTTCTGATAAAGAAAGGATAGATGGCGGCGAGAGCTACCACTAGCGAAACGAACACATACCCAGAGGTATTGTAGAGACGGCGCGAAGCGGATACTATGGCGCTCACTCTCTTCATGTCCTGTGCAGAAAGCGGTCCATAGAGGGCGTAAACCGCGCAAGTTGCTAGTCCCGCCTCGACGAGATTGAAATACCCCACGAACTGGCTTATCGAAGTGACCAGCCCATTGATTTCCGAGCCATACGCGGTCAGCATTATCCGCGGTATGATGAAACCAGCCACAAATGTGATGACATACAAGGCGGCGGAGGAAACCGAATTCGTTAGAAATGCCGTAGATCTGCTCACCTTGCGTCCTGGATCACCTGTTGGAGAAAAGCCAGAGACTTTGCTCGCTCTCGGTGCAATATCTCATTGACCTTCCCGTAGTTAATCGTTTCCCTCATATGCTCATTTGTTCCGTTCCTGATTTGGCGTTCTCTCAAGTCAAAGATTTCTAGGATATTCTCAAGCCGCGAATTGACCCCCTGGGCTTCAGGCAGCATTTCCAGGAAGAACTCCTTGTTGAAAACGATTGAGAGCGCGGTACCATGGAAGGAGTTTGTAACGACAAACTGTGCGTTCCTGAACAAACTCAGAAAACGCGCGGGTCCGGTATTCTTTTCATACTTCGCCTCCATGCGTTTTCTCAATGAATAGGAAACGGCCACGATTCTGCAACCTGTCTCCGCTGAGAGCCTTTCCACGAATGTTTTCATGGTAGCCGACGTTCCAAGACTGTACACAAGAATGTATTCCTTGATCTGCAGGCAGTCTGCGGCTAGCTTCTCCCATTCTTTTTCAGTGATCAGCATCGTCGGATCTAGAACGACCTCCGCGTCTTTTCCGATGAGGTCACTTACTATCTTCTGAGCTTGCCGTTCTCTCACGGAAATGTGACGAAAGCCTCTTAGGAGAGCTTGATAGTCTCCAAAGAACTGTTCCGGTATGCTGTCAAATCCAAAACTTGCTGCATACGAGTTTTTCTTCGATGGGTCCTCACAGAAATTGAGGAAATATGTCTTGTCGAAATTCGTAATATTGCTGTTCCAGACTTGGTCACTCCCACAAATGAATGTGTCATATTCTGGCGCTATGCATTTCAGTTCCTCGATGTTCGTACACGTATGATCTACCTTCAGATATGCAGACGAGAAATCTCTAAATTCCCTTAATTTTGCATTGTGGTAGTTGGAATAGAGCAAAAACCGTGCGACATCCTTGATGTTGCGACAATCAGATAGCACCATTTCCTTATGGATCGCTTCAAGCATTGCATTGCGATAGTCAACGATGACGCACTCACATCCCATCTTCCTTAGGGTTGCTTGAAGCGCATAGGCCTGCAATAGTGCGCCGTAATTGATCACTCTGTGAAAAGTGACTATGCCAACACGCAGCTTGCGGTTTCTATCGATCATAAAAATCCTCGGTTCTTTGCAGTATTACCCAAGCGTTCTGCTTAGCAGAGGCCGGGCTTGGACGCGCAGACTTCAGCCCGCGCGTCTAGCTGCATTCCGGCGTGCGAACCGTGGGTTCGAATTTTACACTCAGGCTGTTTAGCGCGGAAAGATGAGCGACCTATTGCACGAAGAAGGAAAGCCGTCTTGACCGGGATCCCCGGCTCTACCCTTCCCCTCGAAACCGCCTCATGACGTTCGGGTCGGTGCAAATCTTCTTTACGCTGCTTATTATGAAGGCAAGCATGACTGACAAGAAGAATGCGGCAAAGGTCGCCACGATTGCTATTACCGACCGGGATGGACCGGATTTCAACACTGGAACGTCAGCCATCTCTAGAACTTGAAAGATCGGTTCTTCTCCCTCGGCTGCAAGGCGGGCAACCTCGTACTGCTGTGTCAGCACCTCGTAGATTTTGCCTTGTACGCGCAACTCCCGTTCCAGGCGCCCGAATTGCACGGCAAGTTCCGGAATTTCACCTCCCTGCAACGTGGTATCCGAATCGCCCGCGCCGCCGAAAAAGCGGCGCTCCATGTCGTCGACAGCCTGTTGCAGCTGGTCGCGCTCCGCTCGCAGACGAGAGGCCACCGGGTCCTCCATGCGAGCGAACTTGGCATAAGTCTCTACCTCGATCTGCTTGCTGATAAGTCGAGCTCGCATCTCTGCCAGGATCGTGATGTGCTCCTGCGCATAGCTCTGCGCGTCTATAGCCCCATAGCGACGTTGAAAGGCCTGAATCTCCTCCTCCAGCCGGACAATCTCCCGCTCGATGTCCGCGAGCTTCTCCTGGAGCATGTCCCTCTTCCTGCTCTCTCGGCTGCCGCCGATGGTGGAAAAACGCTGATCCAGGAGCTCGACCATTCTGTTGACTACGTTGGTAGCGAACTGAGGGTCGATATCTTCATACATGATGGAAACCGTTCGCGTATTCTGCTCGAACTTTACACTGCTGCGCTCCCGGACTTCCTTGCGGGCGTTGTCCTTCAAGAAGCGGCTAATTTTGTAACGCCGGACGATATCGAACTCGTCCACGATAACGTCTACGATGGTGTTCCCCCGTAGCAGGCGAACCGCGAGCTCTCCATACCCTGTTCCGGTTGGGGTCTGCAAACCGGCTAATCCCGCGAAACCTGTCTGGGCGAGGGCGGCACCGATCCCTCCACCTGTGTCCTCATCGTGTATCAGCACCAACGCTTCCGGCTCGTAGCGATTGGGAAGAGGACTGTGGTCCGGGGGAAGCAGCAGTGAGATTACGAGAAAAATCACTGTACCCACCGCTACCCCTGCGGTGACGCCTATGATGAGCCACCTGTATCGAAAAAGGATTCCGAAGATCGTAACGAGATCCACCTCGTCTCTCTGCGCTTCGTTGGGGATTTGCTGCTGGAAATCACTCATGCGGGAGCCTTCCTCCGCGGTTCCAGAGAAATAGAAAGAGTACGGCAGGTCAGACCCGCGGCCCTGCAAGCGGCCTTGATGCGGTCGCGCGCATTGGCATCCAGATGATTGTCCGGCAGAATTAGTCCGCTCAATTTGTATCTCTTCTTGAAAGACCGCAGCCCATCCAGCCCTGCGAGTATGCGCAAACCCTGAAGCGCGTGTCTACGTTCCTCTTTTCGATCAACGACAATGACCACTGGCCGCATGCCGAGCTCTTGGGCGCACCGTCGAAGGTAAGCCAGCGTAAGCGCGCAGTCTTCCCCAGCCCCGTAAATAGCCACAGGGGCGCCGCGATGGCTGAGATAGGTAAGGTAAGACCTAAGCCCGCGAAATCCGAACCGGGTCACTACCAGAGCCAGGATGACGGCCATCCAGTCGATGACAAGTACTCCGCGGGAAACAGCGGAAAAGCCATGGAGCAGCCCAAGCCCCACAAATGCTACTATGCCCCCTGAGGTCACTGCGGCAATAATGCGAAGAATATCCAAGGCCCCAGCCTGGCGCCATACCGCGCGGTACAGACCGAAAAGGGCGAATAATGGAAGACGTAACAGAACGACAAAAGGGAGGCTTCGCAATAAGAACGCTTTGCGAGCGGGCGTTAGGCCGTCCTCGAAACGGAGGAAATGCGCCAGGACGAAGCTGGCAACCAAGATCGAAGCATCCACCAGGACTGCAAGGACTGGCTTCCAGCGGGGGCCGAGGACCGCCCGCGGAAGCCGTAGGATGCGGGCGAGAATCGGCGAATGCCTCTTTTTCTCAGCAGCAGGAGACTTCTGATAGACGTTCTCGGCTCCCAATTCAACGCCCAAAAGCCCCGCCGCCAGGATCGTGAAGATCAGAATCGAGATCCGCAGTCGAACGTCGGAAAGGTAGAAGACCACTCCCAGGAGCCCAAAAAGAGCCGCGGCCGCGTAGAGCAGCAGCACGGCCTGCTTCTCCGAAAGCCCCAGCGAGACCAGGCGGTGGGAAGTGTGGTCCCGCCCACCCTGCGAAACCGGACGGCCGTAGAGCGTCCGGATCACCGTCACGAGCGTCGTGTCCAGAATGGGCACACCCAGGATCATGGCGATCATGAATACCGCCAGCAGTCCCCGGATCGGGAGGGCTTTCTGGACCAGGACTGCCAGCGAGGCGAGAGCGAATCCCAGAAAGAGGCTTCCGCAGTCGCCCATGAATATCCGCGCCGGGTGGAAATTGTAGAGCAGGAAGCCGGCGGCGGCGCCGGTGATCGCGAAGGCTGCGACCGCCAGCACGGGCGCCTTGGCGATCAGTGCCATGGCGCCCAGGGCAAGACCGGCGATGGCGCTGACCCCGCCGGCCAGGCCATCCATGTTGTCGATCAGGTTCAGGCCGTTGGTGATCCCCAGCAGCCAGAACACCGTGAGAGGGACTGCAAACCAGCCGGAAGCCCCGACGTCGAAGGAATGCCCGAGCGAGACGAACACCGCCGAGGCGGCAAGCTGCACGAGAATCTTGGTCGCAGGGCTCATCTTCCTGCGGTCATCGATCAGTCCCGCGAGGAACATCAAGCTCGCCGAGGTCGCAAACGCGGCCACGATCTGGCGGCCGGCCAGGAGCGTTATGGCCACGGCGGCCCCAAGGTAGATCGCGATGCCTCCCATCAGAGCGGTGGTCTTACGGTGCCACCGGTCCGCAGAAGGCCGCGCGACCCACCGCAGGCGGGGGGCCAGCATAATGATCCCCGGGGTGAGCGCGGCCACAATCGTGAAGGCGATCGGGGTGGCCAGAAGGGAGAACCAGATCGAGCGCAGTAGAAACGTATCAAACCTCGACGGCCTGTACGGGCGCGTAGAAGGCGATGACGTCCCGCAGGGTCTCATCCAAACGGCGTTTGGGGACGAAGCCGATGAGCTTTCGCAGGCGTGACACGTCGGGAGTGCGGTGCAGCATGTCCTCGTAACCCGGGCCGTAGACCTGCGTATACGGTATGTGGGTAATTGGGCTGCTGCTGCCGGTCATTTCGATGATGCGATGCGCCAGCTCATTGATGGTGACCGTCTCTTCGCTTCCGACGTTGACGATCTCGCCGAACGCCGCCGGCTGTTCAAGGAGACGAATGATCGCTTCGACGGAGTCGGCCACGTGCGTGAAGCAGCGCGTCTGAGTTCCGTCGCCGTGCACCGCGAGCGGGTCGCCGGCCAGCGCCTGCTGTACGAACCTCGGCACCACCATGCCGTAGTACCCGGTCTGCCGCGGGCCCACCGTGTTGAAGAATCGCGGCACGACGACTTCCAGCTCGTCCTCGTCGAAGTAGGCGCGGGCCAGGAACTCGTCCAGCGCCTTGGAGCATCCGTAAGCCCACCGCCGTTTCTTTGTGCAGCCCAAAGTGATGTCATCCTCTTCCCGAAGCGCCGGAATCTCGGAGTGGCCGTCCATGGTCTTCCCGTACACCTCGGAGGTGGAGGCCACGAGCACGCGCTTGCGGTAGCGGCAGCACAGCAGGAGCACGTTTTCGGTGCCCTGCACGTTGATCAGGATCGTATTGACCGGCTGCTCCATGACGAGCTTCACCCCGACAACCGCGGCCAGGTGGACCACCCTATCTGCGTCCTTCAGCAGCGGCTCGAGCGTGTCGCTGTCCAGCACGTCTCCAATGGTGAAGCCGAAGCGTTTATTGCTGTGCAGGTGGCGAATGTTTCGCACGCTGCCGGTGGAAAGGTTGTCTAGCACATGAACGTACTCGCCCCGTTGGATGAGGCGGTCCGCCAGGTGACTGCCGATGAATCCCGCCCCGCCGGTAATCAAGTATCGCATGCAGGTCCCTCCGTTTCCGCTGTCCGTTCTACGGGGTGCTTCGCCGCCTTCAGCTTGCGGATCGCCCCCTCCAGCGAGTACTTCTCATCCTCCACTAACGATTTGACCAGGGCCGCCCGCTCCAGGTCCTGCTGCGAGTACCTCCGGAATCGCCGGGTGCCGCAGCGCACGTAGGCCGGCTTCACCACCCCGGCCCGCTCCCAGTATCGCAACCGCTCGGTGGATATGCCAATCCTCCTTGCGGTTTCCACGGAACCAAACCTGTTGGCGCTGTTTATCTTCACAAGCGACTACCTTAGTGAGGATAATTTCAGTATTTGGCGCAAAGACCTCATTCGCGCTACACGACCTTTTCGGGCATGTAACGGGTAGGCCGGCTACCCTTGCGGGTGGCCTGGCCTTTGGGCTTGTTCTGAAAAATTGTCCTGCAGAAACGAGATCAGGTTCAAACGGGTGCCGGCGATCCCCACCTACTTGCGGATGTTTCTGCGGTGTTTCTCCACTGTCTGCCTGGAAATGCCCAATAGGCTGGCAATCTGCTTGCTGGAGAAACCGCGCTGGACCATGCTGCTGATCTCCACTTCCCGGGCAGACAGGTTCGCGGGGATCTTGGCCAGGCGCAGGCCGAAGGAGCTGGAAAGCTCCCGAAGATGATTTTCGAGCAGATCCACGTAATCCGGAGGCGCCTGGGTCATCCGCAGCTTCCGAATGGTCGGCAACACGACTGCCTGGAGATTGGCGGCGATTTTTTCCTTCAGTTTGTCCTTCTCGATCTCCACCTGCTCCAGCACTTCCGACAGGGCGACGGTCTTCCTCCCCAGCTCCTGTTCGACCTGCTTCAGCCGTGCCTGCAGCAGCAGCAGCGGAGTGATGTCGGTAACCGAGAACAAGAAGACCTTACAGCCGTTCATCGTGACACGAGAGGCCGTCAGGCGGGCGTCCAGGAACGTTCCGTCCTTGCGCAGGATTTTGCCGTCGTAATGTCGCTCCTCGCCAGGCTCCTACGCCATTCGCAGCAGGAGCTTATAGTCGTCCGCGCACGGGAACAACAACTGCGCCTGCATATGGCTGATCTCCGACTCCGAATAGCCTGTAATGGACATCACGGTGCGGAGATCAGCCATAT
>Ga0315273_10007133_pt1 | contig 13979 bp, 15 predicted proteins | sample YL17G02_0_MG_FD_205753 | JGI IMG/M metagenome (GOLD analysis project Ga0315273, IMG submission 205753) | Sediment microbial communities from Yellowstone Lake, YNP, Wyoming, USA - YL17G02_0 | ecosystem: Environmental > Aquatic > Freshwater > Lake > Sediment | place: USA: Wyoming | collected... | reverse complement strand
TGTGGAGAAGGGGCTCTCCATTACAGGCACCTCGCCTGATCGCCGTCTCGTCGAGATTGTTGAGATCAAAGACCACCCGTGGTTTCTGGGATGTCAGTTTCATCCAGAATTCAAGTCGCGCCCTACGAGCCCCCATCCGCTCTTCAGTAGATTTATCGGTGCGGCATTGAAGGGACAATCGCAAAAATAATAACGAAACTGCTAACCGCAAGAGGAGCAAGGCAAAAGAATTATTACCTGGAGCCTTCAAATACGCGAACTTCACGATCAAGCCGGTCCGCTATCTTATCTTCTTCAATGTCAAGGTCAAAATCCATTTGCAGACCCAGCCAAAACTGCGGCGACATCCTAAAATACCGGCCCAAACGCAAGGCCGTATCAGCAGTGATCCTTCTCTTCTCAAGCACAATTTCATTAATACGGCGCGGGGGAACACCTACTTCCAACGCCAGGCGGTTTTGACTTATACCCAAGGGCTTTAAAAATTCTTCTGCTAAAACCTCCCCGGGGTGTAGCGGTTTAATCTTTTTCGGCTTCATGCTATAAATCTCCTATTGATAATCGACAATTTCCACGTCATTCACATCACCCTCCCGCCACTTGAAACAGATACGCCATCGATCATCAATGCGAATGCTATGTTGGCCTTCTCGATCACCATGCAATTGTTCAAGTCTATTCGCAGGAGGTATGCGCAGATCGTTCAGTGTTATCGCCCGATTTAGCATGCGCAATTTCCGGAAGGCGACTCGCTGAATATCATGGGGTAACTTTTTTGAAAATATACGACGAAAGATCGCTCCGTTTCCTTGCATTTGAACGATCTGATCATAATAAATTTTTATAACGCATCAAATTAAATGGCAAGCGTTATTGCTGTACATAGGAAAAGAACCGTGAATTAAGAGTGGCTCGTCAAGCGGGTTTACAAACCCAACCGCCGCTCACCTTCATGTCCAAGTCTGGATAATATGGGAGAGACCTTGACGGGTTAAATAGGGACAGTTGTATCCTGCAAGCCACATCACTTTCGTTATCCCTCCAGAGAAAAATTACATTCTTGTTTCTTTGTCGCGTTTTCAACCAATTGTGAGAGGGATCGAAATGACAAGAGGAGTGGTGATGAAAAGATATATCTTACGGCGGCCTGTATGAAACTTCGTAAAGGTCGTCATCTCGTGACGACCAGTTCCGGAAAGTCAGTGAATATCCCGTCAACTCCCAATGCCTGCAATCTATCAATGTCTTCAGGGTTATTGACCGTATACACAAACACCTTGAGTCCACGTTCATGGGCACGCGTGATAAATCGTGCACTGGCGAGATTGATTTCTACGTGAACAGAGTACGCATCATATCGCCGGGCAAATATGGCATAGTGGCGACGGGGACGATCTATGAGAATACCGATCCTGATTCGGGTATTGAGTTTCCTGACCTTTCTTAATTGACGGCGATTGAATGATGATACTATAAACTGCTCATAATGCCATTGCCGCTCCCTGACATACTCTTCTATCAGGGCAGCCGCCAATCCCGCGGTCTTAGGACCTTTCAGCTCGACATTTATCCCTGCTCTGCGGTCTACAGAGTCAAGTACCTCACGGAGGGTGGGGATACGCTGACCTTTCCCCGCATCGAGGGAGCGCAGGTAGGCGAGCGATTTATCTCTGACATAACCGGTGCCGTTTGTCGTGCGCTCAAGCCGTTCATCGTGTATGACAATCAACTCGCCCTTGACGGCATACACATCCACTTCAATCCAATCAGCGCCCAGATCAACGGCTTTCTCCACTGCTGATAGCGTGTTTTCCGGTTCATGCCCCGATGCACCGCGATGGGCAAAACAGATGAGTTTTTTCATGGTGAGAGAAAAAAGGAATAACTTTCCAGAAGAGACTAAAAAATTAATTTATGGCTTTGCTTTGGCAGCGGTTCTTCGTTTTGGAGATACAAGGGTAATCAAAGAGCGCAGAACGCTATTGACAGCTTCGGAATTAGGGAAATATGCTCGCACATCAGGTTCAAGCATCACTGCTCCATCTTCAAGCCTAAAATGCTGCACAAGTGTCGTACCATCAGTCTTATGAATCTTCACGGAATGCCCTTTGCGGTATGCCTTATAATGTTTACCTCGAACCCCTTTTGAAAAATCATATTCGGGAAGCATATCAATGTCATCCATTTTATGCCGTTTATAAATTGTCTTTTTCATACACCCTCTGCTCTGATTTAGTTGCCTTCCGGCAACTGATAATGCGTATATTTGATCGCCTCTCTGAATAGACTACCACTAATATTCGTCCTTTTGAAGAATAACCTATATCGATATAACGATATTCACCAGAGGAGTGTTTCGGATCTGGTATTGTCAATGCGAATGGATCATTAAATACTGACTTCGCTTCCTCAAAGCTGACCTTGTGTTTTCTGAAATTTTTTTGAGATTTTTCTTCATCCCATTCAAAAATCAAATTTGCAAGCACTCCTTTGTTCGGACAAACTGCTTTTCAAGCAATTTTGTATAAACAATAGCAAACGCTTAACCATCATGCAAGATCAAAATTAGTTATTTACCTTCAGCTATGTTAATCTCCTCGTCTGTCAATCCATACAGTTCATAAACCAGCCGGTCGATCTGGCGGTCGGTGGCATCGACCTGGCGCTTGAGAACGGACTTGTCATGCTCTGTTCTTGCCATAGTCAGTTTTTTCTCATAACACCTACGAGTCGACAGGTGCTACTTGAAAAATAAATTGAAGATTGCCATTTGAACTTTATTGTTTGCTGTTACTAAAGAGCTAAAAAGGGAACCGACTTCTTCAGGTGTGAAAAAACTGGCCGTAAGAACAAACAAAAAAGCTGAATTATGTGTTGTGTCCCTGGAATATCAGTAAGAACAAACAAAAAAGCTGAATTATGTGTTGTGTCCCTGGAATATCCGTGTTGTGTCCCTGGAATATCCCTGGAATATCCCTTGTTTTACTTCTGCAGCGCCCCGGGAATTGGATCCAGGCCGGCGTTGGTCACGCGAATCCGCTGCCCGTCGGCCCCGGACACGATAAGCGAGAACTCGTCGCCTTTAACCGCATAGTCGTCAATACGCGCCACCGGGCCGAGCACACCCGTGGCGCGGAGGTTCACCAGCACCGGGCTCGCCATGTCGAACGATTCCGGGTACCGCCCCTCTTCAGCAAACGATCCGTGCAACGCCACCTGGATCATGCGAGCGGCCGATTGGAGCGCGGTCGTGCGTGTCATGCGGCTGGCGCTGTCGACCAGTCCAGCGGAGTCGAGCAGCCGCTCGGCACTGGCGCGTTGGCCCTCTTTCAACGGCAGGTTCCGCAACTCCCCCGCCGCCGCCTTGGCCGCCGCGGTGTCGCCTTTCACCAGCCACTGCGACGCCTTCAACTGGTGGAACTCGAACGAAAGAAACTCGCGTGCCATTCGTCCGGCCGGCTCGTCCTGTAGCTGGGCCAGGTCCACCAGGATGGTCTGTGCCTCGTCGAAGCGCCCATCGCGTGCCAGGTCGCGGGCCTTGAGGTAGGCCGGCTCGAGCTGCCGCCGCCACGGCGTGAGGTCGGCGGCCACGGTTTGGGCGATCGGATAGGCGGCGTTCCGCGTGGCGAAGTTCTGCAGGCGGGCCACTGAATCGCCCGGACGACTGGCATCGAGGCTGGCGAGGAGCGCACTATACGCCTGCGCGACCTCGGGCGGGGTTTCGACCGGTCTCATGCATCCCTGGGTCACGAGCACAGCCAGAACCGCGATGAGCAGCAGCACGCCTCTGGCTCCGTAAGGCCATTTGTTCCTCACTTCCGTCGCCGCCATCACGAAGCACCGAACGGAACGCGACCAGTTTTCTCGAGACAAAGGATAGTAAATCATTGATAAGAATTTCCTTTTTGACAATCGGAGCATAAGTCATGAGAATCTTGTATGTCAAACAAAATTTTGACGATCAAATGGGGGATGCTGAGCCAAGAATTGGGGGGTGATCATTATGCATTGGAAGGATGCATGTCTGTTAAAATTCCCAGATACTGCATCTTTTGCACTCTGTTTCCGATCGCATATTAAGTTTCAGAAATCAGTACAGGAAGACCGGGGAAAACGGCCTGATCATGCTTCCAATTGTATAGAAGTACATCGACGCCCAGTTTCTTTAGTTTTCTATGGAGCGTTTCATCGACAGCTTCGGGAAGGGCAAGAATGAGGCGGGGTTGCTTCGGGAGTTCGGTATTGGCGAGCAGCAGTCTGGCAGCGGCAGACTGTATACTTTGTATTGATGCATCGGTGGTTACTTCGAAAACGGCCGTTATCTCTTGCCTGGCATTCATAATAAGGAGGTCCCGTTCCGGGTCATTCCCCGCTTTAAAACCAAGGCGGGAAAGTACATCGTATAAATCCTTTACAATTAAACCGTGGTCGCACATCGATGAAGGATCGGTTAACGGGCCAGTGTAGCTCGCACCGACAAGTTCTTCCCGAAAACGAAGCTCGTCAAAAGATATTTCCAGTTGAGAAGTCCGGGACGAAAAAATATTTTTCATCCTGTCAACCTTGTGGACAAATTGACTGACCTGCCTGACAAACCGTGGCGAATTCAGGACGCCTATTAAAGCCACCATGGTTTCCGCGGAACCGTCTTCCATGATTGCCCAAACGCCTCGGTAATGGTCATCGAACAGGGCCTTGCCGACGCCTTTCTTGCCGCCGCCGATTCTGCCCCGGTGCACCACGAATATTCGGCCATTGCGGTCTTCCGCCAGGGCCCCGCCCATACGCCTGTCAATCCCCTTTGCGGGCAAATTGATTTCACATGTAATCGGGATATGAGATGAACCCGTCGGTTTTTCCGCCCCGAAGGCATGGTCATACTTGCTTCCCGACATCTTCTCGTGCACCATCCAAATTCCGAGGCGCTCCGACCACAAGGCCTTTGCTTTGACCGTTGCGCCGGGATGGCCCAAATTCACACGGATTTTTTCATCGATGAAAGGTTTGAAGCATCTCACAAACTGTCGCCTGTATCTTTTGATGGCGGATTCGTCGTCAAGGACTTTCAGCATTGTCCCTTCTCCATTGACCGGGCTTCGGCGAAGTTTTTTACAGATGAGATGTTCAGGATATTTACAGGAAACACCCTACTTAATCAAGCCGTTTTCTGAAGTTTTATGACACCGAAAAAGGCTATGTTCATAAGCCTTAAGATGATTTTTGCAGATCTACGCTCCAGGATGATAATTTGTCATTTCCTTTTGAGAGAATGCCCCGGCTTCTATAATGCACGTCGCTTACTTTCAAATGGAATTCGGCTCCGGTGTATTCACTTTTTTCTGAGCGGCAGGTGGAGATGATCGTATCGGCAACAATGATATACCGGCCCCGCAGAATTCCCAGGTCAGGGTTCACGGATTTCCATGTAGTCTGATTCTTGCCTTCTTCGAGAGGAATAATTTCATAACGATTGTGGATCTTAATCGGATTTTCTCCTATCTTGATTTCCGTCTCCCCTTCATTCAGCCACAAGCCTTCCAGGTGCGTGATTCTGACCATTCCATCGAGCGGCAGAATTCGATCCGTGTCGTCAAAGTAATGGCCTCGTGCAATCCAGACTCCTTCCTGTAACAAGAAAGTATGCGTCATTCAACTACCTCGTGTATGGGCAACTAATTGCACATAGAAACATCTGTAGTGCAGGACGTCAGTCCTGCTTGTACAGAGCACCTGAAGGTACGCCCTGCGTTACTCAAGAAAGATTGCCACGTCGCTGCGCTCCTCGCAATGACAAATTAGGGAAGGTAGACCTAAAGGTCGGCACTGCATTCGGTCATTCCCCCCGTCGTCCCTTTCGCGCGTGCCTTGAAACAGGCCGTTGCCGGAGGAGGATGTACGTTGCGCCTGCGCCGCCGTCATAAGACTGCGCGCTTGAAAAAGCTATCACCCACTTGCGCCAGTGACCGCGGGTAAGCCACTCACGGACATTATTTTTCAGAACCGGATCGCCGGGCGAAGAGAGACCGCGTCCGTGGACGATCAGGACTGCCCTCCTGCCCGATTTGACTGCCCCTTTCAAGAACTCTTCGAATGTTTTCTTTGCCTCCGCTACGCTCTGTCCGTGAAGATCGACGTGGGCCTGTATGGAAAAATCGCCGCGATGGAGTCTCCCGGCAAACTCCGGATGCACGTCATAGCCTGTGCCTTCAATATACTCCGGTGTATCCGAAATGACGAAGCCCTCTCCATATTTTACGAGGCTCGTAAGCTGCCCGACGATTGCCGCTTCCGGGGACTCTTTGACGTCCTCTGGTGGCTTGATCCTGATTTTATTCCCCGCGCGTTTATCCTGTTGCATCGGTTTCACATCCAGAACGGCCTCGAGAAAAACTTCTCCTTCAATTTCAGGATCAGCGGCAGGCTCCGGCTTAGATTTGGATGCGAAAGCGGGAGCCGGCTTAGGAAGCGGCCTGCATCCGATGCAGTTCTTCAGTTCTCCGAAAGGGTTGTATTTTAGCGAAGAATCAGAATTTGTCATGATAATCGCCCCTCCCTTAATCAAGCCGTTTTCTGAAACGTCTTACGGCGCCGGTAAACACAATAATGCCGATTACAGTCAAGGCCGCATACTGGGGCCAGAGAATTTCAAGACCAATGCCTTTCAGGAAAATTCCCCTGATGATGATTAGAAAATACCTCAAAGGGTTCAGGTATGTCAACCATTGAACGACAACGGGCATGTTGACAATGGGAAAGACGAAGCCGCTGAGCATGAAGAAGGGAAGAAGAAAGAAGAATGTGGTCATCATGGCCTGCTGCTGTGTTGAGGAAACGGTGGAGATAAAGAGACCCACACCCAGAGTGGAGAGAAGAAAGAGTAATGTGGCTATAAAGAGCAGGATGACGCTCCCGGAAAGCGGTATCTCAAACCAGACAACGGCAAGTATCGTAACCGCGACCATCTGCAGGATTGAGATAATGATATAAGGGATCGTTTTCCCCACAATGAGTTCGATAGGCTTTAGGGGCGTCACAATTAACTGCTCAATTGTGCCGGCCTCTTTTTCCCTGATGATGGCAATCGAGGTCAAGAGCAGGGCGATCAGCATAATCACAAAGGCGACGATGCCGGGAACAAAGAAATACTGGCTGTCAAGGTTTGGATTGTACCATGTTCTGATTCTCGCGTCGATTTTACCGTAATCCATGTGCCTGGGATACAGCTCCTTGAGCAGGGCCTGGTTCAGCTTGTCAATGACCTGCATGGAATAAGCTATCCGGACGGACGCCATGTTGCTCATGGTTCCATCAGCAATGATTTGAATTTCCGCCGTTTCTCCTTTTCTGATTTTTTTGCTCAGATCAGGTCCGATCTTGATGGCCATATCGACCTTTGCATTTAATAGAGCCTGCTCCAGTTCACGGTCGTCCCGCAAAACCTGGGTAATCCTGAAGATTTTATTAGCGCTGAAGGCGTCAGCGACCATACGGCTTTCCCGCGTGTGCGACTGATCAAGAATAGCGATCTGGATGACGCTGATATCGTAATTCACGACGTATCCGAATAAGAGCAGCTGGATAAGCGGCGCAACGATGAGAACGCGCCTGCTTCTCTTGTGGCGGAAGAGGAGAATAAACTCCTTGCGGACAAGCTCACGGATGCGAAGCCAGTTCATGTTACAGCCCCTCCTTCTTCAGCAGCACGTAGTTCAGGACCGCGAGAACGGCGAACATGAAGATCATGACTAAATAACTCGGCCACAGGTGGGCGAGCCCGAGGTTCCGCAGATATAAGCCGCTCAGAATATTGACATAATAGGTGGCGGGAACGACGTATGTCACAAGCTGCAGGACCTTCGGCATATTGACCACAGGGAAAACGAAATTCGACAGAAGCAGTGAGGGGAGGTAAGTCAGAAGAATGGCGCCCTGATTGGCGAGCAGTTGAGTTTTCGTGACGCAAGAAATGAAGAGACCCAGCGTCAACGCGACGGACAGATAAATGGAAGAGGCTAAGATCATCAACCAGAAGCTGGACTTCATGACGACACCGAAGAGAACCTGCCCCATGAGAATGGAAATAAGGACATCTGTCAGTCCGACAAAGAAATACGGGATCGCCTTGCCGATCAGCAAGTCACCGGCAGAGAGCGGAAGAGCCTTGAGCGTTTCCATTGTCCCGTTCTCGTATTCCCGTGCAATGACCAGGGAGGTCAGCATGGCCCCCACGATCATGATGATGACGGCAATCATCCCGGGAACTATGAAATTACGGCTCTCCAGGTCTTCGTTAAACCATACGCGTACCCGACCATTGATAGGCGGCTTTATCTGCTCCATCCCCTGGCGGTTGAGGAATGCAACAAGCAGTTTCTGATTGTACTGTGAGATGAAGGCATTCACATATCCCCTCGTGATATTGGCAAAGCTGGGGTCGCTTCCATCGAGAAGGACCTGCAGTGGAGCTGCACGGTCTGAGCGAATATCCCTTGTCCAGTTGGGGGGTATTATGATCGCAAGTATTGCACGCCCGCGGTCTAAATATTCGGTGGCGGTGTTTGTATTGGGCAGGTGAGCCCCAATATGAAAATACGGGGAGGCGCCGAGATGCTGAATGAAGTCCCGGCTCAGATCTGTATTGTCATGATCCACCACGACCGTTTCCACATTATCGACATCAAGACTCAATGCATAGCCGAAGAGAAGAATGAGCAGCAGCGGGAGGGCAAATGCCAGATACAGGCTCCGGAAATCCCGTATCAGATGATAGAACTCCTTGCGAGTGACAGCTTGAATATTTCTTAGCTTCAATGGCGAAATACCTCGTCAGAAGTTATTTTCCCAGTCATGAGGGTGATAAAGGCTTCATTCAAGTCGGCATCAGGACGACCCGGACATGCTGCAGCAATGATTTCCGCGGGACTGCCGGTGGCAACTATTTTGCCCTCGTTGATCATTACGATCCGCCCGCAATGCCGGGCTTCATCCATATAGTGGGTAGTGACAAATACCGTGATTCCCTCCGAAGCCAGTTGACGGATGAAAGCCCAGAAGTGCTGGCGTGTAATGGGATCCACGCCTGAGGTGGGTTCATCCAGAAAGAGGATGTCCGGACGGTGGAGGAGCGCGCAGCCCAGGGCGAGACGCTGACGCCAGCCCTGCGGCAGTTCCCGGGTGTATCGATTACGGACATCCTCGAGCTGTGTCATATCCAGAACCCAGTCAATGCGCTCTTTCCACTGGTCCTCGGGCACAGCGTAGATGCCCAGATAGAATCGGATATTTTCGTAAGGACTTAAGTCTTCATAGAGGGAAAACTTCTGGGACATGTACCCGATGGATTTTTTGATTTCCTCGGGCTCTCTTGCGATGTCGTGTCCTGCTACATGGCCGCTCCCGGAAGTGGGGGTCAGTATGCCGCAGAGCATGCGGATGGTCGTCGATTTCCCGGAACCGTTGGGCCCGAGGAAACCGAAGATTTCTCCTCTTCTTACGGAGAAGGTGATTTTATCCACCGCGACGAAGGCGCCGAATCGCTTTTCAAGAGCAGTTACAGATACGGCCTCACCGTTTGAAGGAATCACGAACAATCTCCTTATCCACTTCTGCGATGCGGTTGATCATGGCCTCTTCGAGGCTTACGAAACGGCCGCGTATTTCTTGCGGAGCGGCAATGTCAAGAATACGGGAACGATGCATCAGCGCCAGACGGTCACATTTTTCTCCCTCATCGAGATAAGCGGTGGAAACCATGATGGTCATGCCATCCGCGCGCATCTGGGCGAGTATTTCCCAGAACTCCTGCCGCGATACAGGGTCCACGCCGTTCGTCGGTTCATCGAGGATCAACACCTTCGGTTCATGGACCAGAACGCAGGCCAATCCCAGTTTCTGTTTCATTCCGCCGGAGAGGTTACCTGCCTGACGATTGACAAAGGGGAGCAGATTGGAAAATCCGAGATATTTCTCCCTTCTCCGCGCACGTTCTTTCCTCGGGACATTAAAAACATCCATGAAAAAAACCATATTTTCGTCAACTGTCAGGTCCTGGTAGAGGCCAAAACGCTGCGGCATATAGCCGATCAAAGGTTTTACCCGTTGTTTGTCCCTGACTACGTCCTGAGTGCTGATCAGAATATTCCCGGAAGAAGGTGGGATCATGGTCGCTACCATGCGCAGCAGGGTGGACTTCCCTGCCCCGTCGGACCCGACCAGACCGAAGATGGTTCCCTCATCCACGGACAGCGTTACATCGCGCACTGCTTCCACGTCGCCGAAGCGCATGGAAACATTCTCTATGGAGATGAAAGATGTATTGTCTGCGACCATCGTCGGCACTCTCCGAATTGAGAAATCCCCCTTAATCCCCCTTTTTCAAAGGGGGAAATAGTCAGTCAACTCCTCCCTTTGGAAAAGGGAGGTTGGGAGGGATTTTTTACCGCAGCCAGGCGTCCGCCGGCATGCCGGACTTTAGTTCGAAAGAAGGATTAGGAATGGCGACCTTCACGAGGTACACCAGTTTCACCCTTTCTTTTTTGGTCTGGATGATCTTAGGGGTAAATTCACCTTCAGGTGAGATGAATGTTACCTTCCCTTTGTAAACCTTATCGGGAAAGGTATCGATTTTCACGTCCACATCCTGTCCCGGTTTCACCTTTCCGATCTCCGTTTCATCCACGAATATTTTGAGATCCACGGTGGACAGATCGGCCATGGTCAGAACCTCGCGGCCGGGGCTGACCACTTCTCCGGGTTCAACGTTGCGGCTCGTGATGATCCCGTTGTAGGTGGCGAGTAACCGGGTATATTGCAATTGAATATCAGACTGTTCGAAAGCCGCTTTGGCCTGTCTGATCTGGGAGGCGGCTGCCGCTATTTCCTGCTCCGTTGCTTCAACCTTTTTCAGGTTGCTCTTCGCCTGTCTCAAAGCGGCTTCCGCATCATCAAGTTTGGACTTAGCCGTATCATGGCTGAGCTTTACGGAGTCCCTTTCTTTTTCTGTGACTACGCCTCGCTTGAATAATTGCTCGTACCGCTGATAATTCTTCCGGGCATCATCCATGACGTCCCGGGCGCTTGTGACATTTGTCTCCGCCCTCACCACATCGGCAGGAAGTGTGCTTTTGTATATGCTGAGAATTGTGGCAAGTTGATCCCGTGTATTGATCGAACGAGCGTGATTTGCCTGCGCCTGCTCTTTCTTTGACTGGAATTCCGTGGGATCGAGCTCGGCAAGGAGTTGATCCTTTTTGACGGCGTAGCCTTCCCGAACAGCCACGTTGATGACGCGGCCACTTGCCTGGAAGGCGAGATTGGAATTAGTCGCCTCAATGGTCCCGGAATAATAAAGTTCACCCCGCTGGGACTGCCACTGTCCAAAATAGACCAGGGAGCCAACACCTACAAGGAGAACCACAAAAACTATGATGATTATCCTCTTCTTCATGGCAAAACCTCCCTCACGCCCATCGCCCTCTCCAGTCTGGCTATGCTTATGTTGTAGTCGCTTAAGGCATTGAAGTGATCAGTTTTCGCTCTTGTCAGCAGGGTCTGCGCATCGATGACATCCGTTGACGTTCCCACATGCTCCTGGTATCTTTCTTTGCTGACGCGGAAGTTCTCATCTGCCTGCTCAATTGATTTTTTTGTAACCGCCACCTGTTTTTCGGCCTCATGGAGCGACAACCAGGCGTTTTTGACCTCGAGAGCGATCTGATCTTTTATATTGTCCAAAGCATAGGCTATCTGGTTCTGCCGGGAGCGGCTTGCGTCGACCCGGTTTTTTGTTCTGCCCCACTCCCAGAAATTCCAGGTGGCCATCCCCATGACATACGTGTTGTCCTGATTTCTATAGGGGCTTCCATTAACATTGGCGTTGTCACCGTAGCGTTCAAAGTGGCCGACCACATTTACAGAAGGGAGATATTCACTCCTGGCTAATTTGACCAATTTCTGTGACTGTTCGACTTTCCGGGTATAGGACTTAACTTCCGGCCTGTTTTCCATTGCAAGCTTCTGGCATTCATCGAAAGTCCTGGTGTAGGGCCTGAGGGTGAGAATGTCCTCTACTTCAGTCGGTGTATCGATTTCCCTCCGGAGGACAGTATTGAATTTCGCTTTTGCCATCTCCACGGCGTTTTCCGCCCTGACAAGATTCTGCCGGCTATTCGCGAGCTCCACCTCGGCACGGAGGAGGTCGTTCTTGGGAATCACACCGACATCAAAAAAATCCTGGGCCATGCCGCGGTGTGCGTCGAGCTGCTCCACCGATTGTTTTGCCACGTCGAGGCTCTTCTCCGCCTTCAGAACATTGAAATAGGCTACTCTAACCTCCTGGACCATATCCTGAACGACTGTCGTTTCCTCCAGTGACGCTATTTCATGGCCGAGCCGGCCTGCCTCATAATTCGCGATGATCCCCCCGCCGGCGAAGATGGGTTGTTTCACTTCCACGGCCCAGGTGTAATTATCTTTTGTCCCTGTGATCATTGTAAATGGACCCGTGCCCGGAAGGTTGGCAGTCAGTGAGGGGTCCAAATTAAGCCTCGAGTAACTGTAATAGGTACTGAACTTGGGGAGAAATCCAGTAAGAGCCTCTCGCTTCTGGGCTTCCGCCCCCTTTACCCCTTCCTGGGCCGACTGGATAAGAACACTCTGCCTCAGGGCCAGATCGATACTCTGTTGCAGAGTCAGCCTTTCCGCAGATAGGGCTGTCCCGTAAGTAATACTAATAAGCGCTATCGTCGCAGAAAATATCAAATGCATATTCTTCGTCTGCATATTCCCCTTCCCTTCATTTCTTCACAGCTTTTAAAATAATATTTTCGATTTCATCGGCAATATTTCCGGATATCCTGTCGTCCAATCTTCTTATGCCGGGAGGCAGCCAGTTATACCTCGCCCTGATGGGCGCGCTGGTCTTATAGGTTATCATGGCTCCGAGAACCATTATGTGTATCAGGAAGGGAACCGTTTCTATGAAGATTCCTTTTTCCACACCTTCTTTAAGTATCCCTCTGAGCATATTTACGATACGGAAAATATCCCGTGCCACCACTTCCGGCAGGTGTTTTCCTCCGGAGGCGACTTCACGCATCATGACCGGAGCAACTTGAGGATTATCATCTATGTTGCGGGCAAAGGTGCGTACATAGACGCGGAGCTTTTCTTCAGGGTCCCGTATGTCTTTTATCTTGCCCTCGATCATCTCCGCCGTGTTGCCGATAACGTTGCTGATGACTTCCGCATAGAGTTTTTCCTTGTCGCCAATATGATAATAAATCATGGCTTTGTTGACCCCCGCGCGCTTCGCAATCTCATCTACCCGCGCCCCGGAAAAGCCGGACTCTGAAAAGACGCTTGCCGCGGCCTTGAGGATGCGTTTAACAGTTACGCTTTTTTTGCCGGCTGACAATGGCAGGTCCATTCTTGCACCTCCGTAAAAAGTAGATAGTAAACTAACCAGTTAGTTATACCGTTTGGTAAATAACATGCGCTCCATAATGCTGTCAAGTTGTTTTCGTTACGGAATTGAAGTTAATGGAAAAGTTGTGGGGCACGCTCCGGCGGGAAGCCCTAGGCAGACGAAACAGACGACCTTTGTTACTTCCTTCCTGCTATATCAATAGATCCTCATTTCTCGCATGAATACAATATTTCGATGCGTAATGATCAACTCTATAGGGACTGTGAATATCCCTGTAGCCGTATTCCTCTTGATATGAAAATGCCTTGCCTTATAATTAACCCATCAAAGTGGCAGCTTTTTTCAAATCAAGATCGATAATAGCAAATTCGTGTGGAGGGTTTTTATTTCTGGCAACATGAATGTAACATTGACTTAGAGAGGAGGACAGAATGAAAAGGTTATTATTAATTCTCTATTTCATTGTTTTTGCGTTGCAGGGCTGTGCTCACCAAGGTTGGACGCACCCGGACAAAAATAAGCAGTACTGGGTTGATCATAAAGAATGTTTTAA
>Ga0315273_10007132_pt1 | contig 13980 bp, 5 predicted proteins | sample YL17G02_0_MG_FD_205753 | JGI IMG/M metagenome (GOLD analysis project Ga0315273, IMG submission 205753) | Sediment microbial communities from Yellowstone Lake, YNP, Wyoming, USA - YL17G02_0 | ecosystem: Environmental > Aquatic > Freshwater > Lake > Sediment | place: USA: Wyoming | collected... | reverse complement strand
CGCCCGCCGGCGGCCGATAGGCTTAATATGATGCATCCTATTAATTGTGTCGTTACGCATGAAGTTGAAGGTGCTCCTGCTGCCCGAAAGGAAGCTCCAGACCGTGGAGCTGGAAAAGGGAGCGGACGGATTCTCGCTTCTCAAGACCATAGGGCTCAATCCGGAGAGCGTGATAATCTTCCGCACCGACAAGCCGATTCCAGTGGATTCCCGGATGAGGCCCAACGACGATTTGAAGGTCGTGAGGGTGGTCTCGGGCGGCTGACGCCCAAAGCATCCCACTTGGGATAGTATAATAGCTTTTATCGTGCATATCTACCATTGCACAGATCGGGAGACGAACGGATGTCCGAACAATCTGGGGTCAGCGCCGAAAAGAGGATTGCCCTGCTCATCGACGGCGACAACGCCCAGCCTTCGCTTCTGGACAAGATGCTCGCCGAGGCCGGAAAGTACGGCTCCATCACTATAAGACGCATCTACGGCGACTGGACAACGGCAAACATGAACAGCTGGAAGCCCACCCTCAACAACCACGCCATCCAGCCTGTGCAGCAGTTCCGCTACACCGTCGGGAAGAACGCCACCGACAGCGCCCTCATCATCGACGCCATGGACATCCTCCACCGCAGCCTGGTCGACGGCTTCTGCGTCGTGTCCAGCGACAGCGATTACACCCGCCTTGCGACAAGGATAAGGGAAGCTGGGATATTCGTTATGGGAATAGGCCAGAAAAAAACGCCCAAGGCGTTCGTCAACGCCTGCAAGGTCTTCATCTACACCGAGAACCTCACCGGCAGCGAGGTGCCTGCCCATGGTGAAAGGGAGAAGCCCGAGAAGGCGGAACGGGCCGAAAGGGTCCCGCCATCCAAGGACGCCCATCTCGATGAGGGCCTGCCTTCCGACCCTCTGCCGCTGCTGAAGCAGGCGTTCGACATGGCCGTGGGCGAGGACGGCTGGGCGCAGCTCGGTACGATCGGCAACTTCCTGCTCCAGCTCGACCCTGGCTTCGACCCGAGGACATACGGTTTCAGGTCGCTTTCCCAGCTGATAAAGGCATACTCCAAGCTCTTCGAGATACGCTACCTGGACGAGACGGGTCCCACCGCCCTCTATGTCAAGCGAAAACAACGGTAGACCGGACCGCATGCCGCCGCTTCGGCACAAGCTCCTCTTCTGGCTCATCCTCAGCGCGCTTTCGGTCTTCTTCGCAGAGGTGGTGTCCGGCTCGTCCCCCTTTCCGTTCTTCAGCCCTTTCGACCTGTCGATGATATGGGGCTGGTTCGTGATGATGCCCCTGTACGGCCTTCACACCCTCGTTCTGGCCTCGGTGGTGTTCAACTGGGGAAGGCCGAAATTCTACGCCATCTTCCTTGCGGGCGTGATCTTCGGGCTATATGAAGCGTACATTACCAAGGTCCTGTGGGGGCCGCCGTGGGGCGCGCCCATCATCTCGGCCGGAGGGGTCGCGGTCGTGGAGCTGGCGGTCATCTCCCTTTTCTGGCATCCGTTCATGTCCTTTGCCGTCCCCCTCTCCGCTGCAGAAACGGTACTGACCTCCTCTCGGGAGGTCATTGACGGGTTTCCTGTGAAAATCAAAGTGCTCTTGGAGAAAAGAGGGACGGTCCTCTTCCCGCTATTCGCCCTCTGGGCCGGCCTCAACCACGGAGGCGCGGGAATCCTCGCCGCCTCGCTATCGGCGTTGATATCCATGGTCTTTCTCCTCGCATTGACGGCCGCCTGGAAGAATCTCACCGCCCGAAATACCTATCCCCTGCGCGCGCTTTTGCCGGACAGGAAGCAGACCGCCTACATTGCGGTCATGCTCGTTGGTCTCTATGTGGTGCTTGGAGCCGGAATATACCCCCAAAGGATTCCCGGCATCGCGGCCCAGGCGCCAATTCTGGTCTTGTACGCAGTCGTCATCGGACTGCTGGTCCTTGCTGTTCTTCGGTCCCGGACGGACAGCGGTGCCGGCCCGTACTTGCAGGTGGTGATCGGATGGAAGCATCTTTTGATGTTCGCCGCCATCTTCACGGTCGCATCCGCCCTGTCGGGGCTGCTCGGGCTGAGCCTCTATGTCCTGGTCATCACATGGTTCCCGGCGGTCGGAATCGGTGTCGGAACGCTTGTCTGGTCGGCCCGGGAGGCGTTGAGGAGGCCCGGGACTGAGGCCCGATAGCCAGGGCGGGAGTAGTCAATCTTAATAAGAAGGGCGCCATATCCGGTCTCGCGGGCCGATAGATCAGCTGGTAGATCGCATGCTTCGCAAGCATGAGGCCACGGGTTCAAATCCCGTTCGGTCCAATTAACCAACCGCAACAATTACCAGGAACGGATTTGAGAGCGCGAGCCCCCTGACCCGGCGAGAAGGGGGCTCGCGCGTTTCTGCAAAGAGCGGGAGCAAAGCGAGCCGCTCTTTGCAATTCAGCCGGCGCATGGAACCCCCATGTCAATCGTTTCGCCCGCTCCGTCCGTCCACGCGGGCATATATAACATATTGCGCGGGCAACCCTTATTAGAACCTGTCGACCTGTTTTATCGACGATGCATCAGGTTAAAGGTACTTGATTCTAGATATAATGAATAACGTATTTATACCAATTCCCCTTTTACCTGCCACAATGGGCTCGTGGCGACAGGAACCTGGGGTCTCGCCGATTAGTAATTATAATAGTTATTACATAAATTCGAAGGAGGAAGTGCGCGTCCATGAGAGGTAACATCGCAGCCGTGGCTATCTTGGTGGCCGTCCTGTTCCTCCAGCCCGCAATACCATTCATGGGCTCTGCCGCCTCGGCGGCACCGCCTCTCCCCGCGGGGCGCGCTGGCCCCCCGGTGAACGGCAGCACGTGGGACATCGCCGCGATCCAAAACATCACCACGGATATCGATTTTGCGGGCAACATCACGATATATGCCAACGCCCAGCTGAGGATATTGGGCCACGCCAGGCTCAGAATAACCCCCAACCCGTCGTTCCACTATCTTATTTTGGTCAAGCCGGGCGGCTCCATCCAGGTGGAGAACAACTCGATACTCGAAGCTGACAATTATTATGCAGAGAGCGGGACCGGCTTCAACGTTCTCAGCGGAAGCACCGTCAAGGCGCGCGGATTGCTCGAGGCCTACAGCTCTTGCTACATCAACGACAGCACGATAACGGTCACCAGCGCCCCCGGCGTCCTGCCGGGCGAGGCGGGCCAGCCGGCCCGGCTGATCCTTGACCCGGGAGGGCAGATCAAGAACTGCGTCATCACCGTTTCCGCGGGCGATGGCGCCTCATCCCAGAACGGCACCGGAATAGCGGGAGGTGCCGGCGGCGACGCCTCCATGGTCATGAAGAGCCGGGAGATATCGAACGTCCGCACCGTCGTGAGGTCCGGCCACGGCGGCAACGGCGGCGCCGGTGGAGGTTCGAGCGTGAACGGCGGCCCCGGCGGCAAGGGCGGGAACATCGCCCTGCGCATGACCGGCGACATCCTGGCCAAATCGGTCATAACGGGAATCACCGGTTACGGAGGCAACGGAAGCATCGGGGCCAATCCGGGCAGCGGCGACGGCGGCCAGGGAGGCAGGGGCGGTGACGGCGGCTCGGCGGACATGCGCTGGAGCGGGAAAGCCATAGATATTTCCTCAAGCAACCTGTCCATCATCACCGGGAACGCCGGTCGGGGGGGAGACGGCGGCGTCGCCCAGCGCAACGGCAACGGAGGCAGCGGCGGCGACGGAGGTACCGGAGGCTCGCTGACAGCTGCCATCGATTCCAAGGGGACGTTCACCATAACCGATTCCGCCCTCAATTTCTGGGCGGGATATGGGCCCACAGGGGGCAATTACGGCAGGGCGATGGTCGCCGGCAATATCGACGGCCGGGCCGGCGAGGGGGGAACCGGCGGCTCCTCCACATGCGACATAAGCCTCATCGACACATTCACTTCCACCAATTCGTCCATCCATGTTTCCGCCGGGAATGCCGGCAGCGGAGGCGCCGGGAGCGCCGCGGCCAAGGGCGGAACGGGCGGCACCGGGAGGCTCTCGTTCTCCATCGCCGCGCAGAACACCGAGCCCACCTTCAGCTATCTTCTCCGCTCCCTTGTCAGCAGGGGAGGAAAGGGCGGCGACGGCGGGCGCGGACAGGGAACCGGCCAGACCCCTGGCCAGCCCGGCGACGGCGGCAAGGGCGGCGGTGCCAGGATCGAGATCGTTTCCACCAGTGACATAAAATCGGTCGACATCAACGATGTCGAGGTTGCCTGCGACCCCGGTGCGCCCGGGAGCGCCATCTACCCGGCAAAGACCGGGAATCCCGGCGTGGGCGAGATATTCTTCATGACCAAGTCCCTGCTGGCGCGCAACTCGACCGTCACCCAGAGGATGGGGCCTGTGGACAACAACGACTACTGGCGTTTCGAAAGCACCGTCATTTTGGAATCGGAACCGTTCAATGTTTCCGAGGCCGGCGTGGCCGAGGCATACTACGTGCTTGGTTGCGTTGTCAAAGATGTGAACGGGAACATTATTACCGACGGCTCGGTCACAGTTGAGATCACCCAGAGCGGGGCAACATCACCCGGCTGGGTCAAAAGGACCGACTCGTTTGGCAAGGCGGAGTTCCTTCTGCTGGGCGCGCGATATGTCGCCAATCCCGAGGAGACGGTGCGCATCGTTTCTTATGTGGCCCAGGCCTTCGCGGACGATGGCAATTACACCAAGCCTCTTAGTGTCCAGCTGACCGGGGACAAGGTCGTTGACCTCTTCCTGATCCAGAAATCGCACCTGCCGACAGCGACCATCGACTCCCCCAATGACAAGCTCACTGCAATACTGTACGCCACGAACTTCCTGAGGGCCAACGGGACCGCGGAACCGTTCCTCATCGATGGAACGGCGGCCGACAGCGTCTTCAATTCGGTGCAGAGCATCTCCTCGGTCGAGATCATGATAGGCGACGGGCCCTGGACCCCGGTGAACCTGACCATGCCCACGTTCAACGCGTACAAGTGGACATACTCCTGGGACATATACAACTGGGCGCTGGACCAGCTCACCAGGTATCCCCTCGGAATAATACCCGCCCCTATTGTGGCGAGGGCTAACAACGAGAGGTTCTTTTCGACATTGTTCGTTCAAAACATAACGGTATACCTGTTGAGAATCCCGGGCCCCCTGCCGGAGATCGTCATCAGCAGGCCGGTGCTTTCGACCGACGAGAACATCAATTCAACGGAGGTCGGCTACGAGAAGATGGTCCCATTCGACGCGCGCGTTGTGAACAGCACCGGCACCCGCGTAATAAAGTGGGCCTGGTGCTTCGATGACTCCAACGGCTACAGAGAGGACTACTCCTCGCCGTACTTTCCCTCCACGAACGTTAGCTACATGAGGGACCAAAACGACAAGTACATGTTCGTGATACTCAAGGTCTTCGACAACGAGTCCGCCCGGCGGGTGGAGCTCATCCGGGGCGGGGTCTCCTACAGCGAGTTCAAGTACGATTTCGACCAAAACGACGGCAGCACGACCGTCAAGCTGAGGATGCATATCCTCCCGATTCCCCCGCCGCCGCCACCGACCCCCTTCGAACAGTACAAGTGGTATATCATATCCTCCATCGTGGTCCTCGCATTGATGACCAGCGCGGTCATGGTCTTCCGCCTCAGGACGAAGCAGATAATAGAAAGAAGGGAAAAGGAGGATCGCGAATCCCTGAGGGTCGAGGTTCCCGACACGCATTGCGCCCGCTGCGGCGAGCCGCTGGCCGACCCGGCCGCCGGTTGTCTGCAGTGCAGGGCCCAGGACACCCTGTCGGTGGTCCAGCAGTCGATTTTGCGACTCAAGGACGCCGGGGTCAACATAATGGACGCCGAGAAGGTCCTGGAGGAGGGCGTGGACGCTTTCGACTCAAAATCGTTCCAGGAGGCCATCGTAAAGGCCAACGCCGCCAAGGAGAAGGCCACCCAGCTGGAGAACAAGTACACCGAGACATCCTCCCTCATCACCGGTTGGGAGACCAAGGTGTCCCAGATACGGGTCAACACGCCCGAGGCGGACCTCACGGAACCGGAGACGAAGGTGTACCATGCCAGGCTTGCCCTGGGCCGCGGTGACCATGCCGGGGTCGCAAAATCGCTCGAAGGCCTCGAGCCACTGCTCGAGAAGGCCTCGAAGGCCGGCATGAAGAAGGGCACCCAGGAGCTCATCGAATCGACCGGGCGCATGATCGCCAATATCGAAAAGAGGGGCGTCATTTTGGACAAGAAGGTCGGGGCGGTCGTAGACCAGGCCAACTTCGCCCTGGATCAGTCGGAGTACGAGCTTGCGCAGGAGCACTGCAAGGAGGCCGAGGCCCTGGTGAAGGACACCAACAGATTGTTCATCAAGGCAAGCACGGCCATTCGCCAGAGCGAGACCCGCGTGACGGACGCCAAGGGGACCGCCAAGCCTTTCGGTACCACCGAGGACCTTCTCAGGCAGGCAAGGGACGCCATGACGGCGGGGAACTACTCGTCGGTCACGGACATCACCGGACGGATACTGGGATTCTTCGGGGTGAGCGCCTCTGCCCCGACACCAAGGAAGGTGGACTGGAAGAAGGAGGTCGCCATCGTCGGAGGACCGAAGGCGGCCCCGGCCACTGCCGGCCCGCAACCCGCCTCACGGCCCGCCACAGCGTCAGGCCAGCCGCTCCCGCTGCTTGAGATGGATTTCTCTCCCGACCAGAAGGATTTGGCGGACAAGATGATGAAGGAGGCCGCAGAGGCCATCGCCTTGGCGCGCGAGCAGGCCGTCGATGTCAGCGATGGCGAGGACCTCCTGGCGAAGGCCCGGGATGCCTACATGGCACGCAGGTTCCCGGAGGCATCCGAGCTCTCCAAATCCGCCAAGTTCCTGATGGCGGAACTGGCGGGCGCGGCGGGCGCCAAGCCCAGGCCCAAGATGGCGGCGCCGGTCGCTGCGAAAGCGCCCGCCCAGGCGGCGGCGCCCACGACGGCGGCCACCGAGCCAAAGCTGAGCATAGACAAGGCCGAGGCCCTGATCGCCCGGCTCTCCGAGATGGGCGCGGACGTCTCCGGCCTGGAGACAATGCTCATGCGTTCCAAATCCGCCCGTGACGGCGGCTCCCCTGTGGTGGCGCTCCAGTTCGCCAAAGACGTCCTCAGCCAGGGAGAGGACCTTCTGAAACAGTACGAGACGGCCAAGAAGAACTTCGCGCTTGCCGAGAAGGTCCTGGACGTTGCCAGGTCCCGGAACCTGGATACCGCGGATGCAGAGTTCCAGCTTCGGCAGGCACGCAACGCCATGGCCGGCGGGGCGTTCGGCCGGGTGGCCGATACCGCCACGCTCGTGCTTACCATGCTCAAGGAGCTGGACCCGACGCTGGAGAATGCGGCAATGGCTGCCGCCCCGGCGGCCGCCATGCCGGCCCCTGCGCCAGCACCATCAACGGTGGCCAGTCCACCAACCCAGGCTCCTGCGGCCCCTGCTACCGCGCCTCCCGCACCGGCTCCGGCCGATACCATCCCGTGCCCCGGTTGCACCCGGCCCATCAAACCATCCTGGAAATCATGCCCGTTCTGCGGCGCAAAGATAGTCCCCGCCGGAGAGAAGCCTGCGGCCGCACCGGCCGCCGCGCCCCCGACGGTGGCTCCGCCAGCGCCAGCGCCCGTCCCGGTGACGGCGCCCAGTACCGTGACGCCGGCGGCCCTTTCACCGGCGCCTGTGCCTGCGGCAGCTCCCCCGACAATGACCGCGGCGGCCCCCGCTTCGGCGCCCCTGCCTGTGGCGCCCAAGGCCCCACCCGTGATCACCAGGCCGGCCATCATGCCGCCTGCCCCCCCATCCTCCGCGGGACCGATCTGTCCCAAGTGCAGATCTACGGTAAAACCGCACTGGAAGGTCTGCCCGTCCTGCGGGAGCGCACTCGCCCCATCGTCCCCGGTCGAACCGGCCGCGGCCGGAGCCGCCAAGGCGCTGGCGGATGCGCAGAGGTGCCCGGCCTGCGGGGCAAGGATAACTCCCGGGATGACCGCCTGCCCGCTTTGCAAGACCCCGCTTTTGTCCGACAAGGGCGCCAGGCCCGAACCCGAGCCTCCGAAGAAGGTCGTCACCGTCACAAAACCGGTAATATCGCCCCCGGCCTCCGCTCCTTCGGCAGCCCCCAGACCCCCGGCAGCTGCTCCAACGGCCGCCCCCAAACCCCCGGTCGCTGCTCCCCCCGCACCTCCAAAACCGCTAATAGTACCCCCGACGCCTGCGCCCGCTCCCGCTGCCCCCGAAAAGTACGATGCGGCCAAAAAGCCGGTGCTCAAGGTGGTCAGAAAGAAAGTGGTCGTCAAGAAAAAGGGCGACGAAGAGGAGTAGCCCCTCAATGAATATATGCATCGCCGCAGCGATGCCATCGAGCCGCAACATTTTATACAAGATGAACTATTATAATCGGTGCAGGGACGCATGGGTGAACATGATGTCGTTTAAGCACGCTTTTGGCCTTTTCCGGATCCTGGCCGCCGCCATGGTCGTTTTGGCGGTCGTGCCCCCGACATATTCGTTCCCGCACGAAGAGACGGCGGACGGCCCATCGCCGGGGACCGCCACGGCGGCCCCCGATGGACGGTGGGTCATCCCCAACATGATGTGGCCGATGTTCGGAAAGGACGCCCAGCACACCGCCAATGCGGGTGGCTTCGCACGAAGGCTTTCGGACCCGATGCTTCTTTGGGGCACCACCGACTCGATAGAATCCCACGGGATGGCGGTGGGCAACTTCTCCCGAAACATCGTGCTCAACAATACCGGCGCCTACGAAAGGCAGACCCTCCATGCTGTTTTCGCCCACAACGGCCAGGCCACCATAGCGGAGGCTTCCACCGGCCGGACGATGTGGCAGGCGCCCCTCGGGGGAGCCCTTCTGGGCGCGCCGGTCCTGGCGGACTTCAACGGCAACGGCAGGCTGGATGTGGTGGTCACCTCATCGATAGGCAATGTCAGCTGCTACGAGCCGGACATCGAGTGGAATGGGACCCAGTATTCCTGGAGCAGCAACCTGACATACCAGAGGCTCTGGGACAGATCGCTGGCGGGAGAGGCAAGCTACTCATCCGCTGCGGCCGGCGATGTCACGGGCGACGGCGTGGACGACCTGGCGGTCTGCGCCGGCCACACCATCTATGTCCTCGACGGCCGCGACGGCGCCATATCCTGGAATGCGAGCCTTCCCGGGAACATCGCCACCAGCCCCATTTTAGTGAAGTACGGGGCGGGAGGCCTGTGGGTCGCGGTCCAGTCGTTCAACTACACCGGTATTTCACTCGACCGGACCTACCTGTCGCTCTTCAACGAGAATGGTACAGAATCCTGGAACAAGAGCCTGCCCCTCAGCACCCTTTTGACCACCTTTCTGTCCCTGCCGTCTCCCGCCGCGGCCGACACCGATGGCGACGGCCTTCCGGAAATGGCCATCGTCACCCCCTTCGAGGCTGGCAACGGGCGGCTCTACGTATTCGAACAGGACGGCAGCAGGCTCCTGGACGGTGTCCAGCTCAAAGGACAGGCGGAGGCCCCTCCCGCCATAGGGGACATCAACGGCGACTCCTTCCCCGACATAGTGACGGCGTCCTGGAACTTCACATTGCCCGGCAACGGCAAGACCTACGTGGCCGCGTTCGACGGCCGTAGCGGCGGCACGCTTTGGTCCTCCACGATAGACCGGGCGGTGGACATCCTCATGACCGAGCGGGCGGTGGCCGGGCCGGTATTGGCCGAGCTCAGCAGGGACGGGCGCCTTGATGTTGTGGTGGGCCTTTTCAACGGGCGCATATACGCCCTCAACGGGACTGACGGGTCAATGCTGTGGGAGTACAACAGCACCACGCGCGCCTCGATGACATCCTCGCCGGCGGTTGCGGATATCCAGCCCGACGGCTTCCCCGAGGTCCTGCAGGACGGTCTGGTCATCAACCAAAGGATCGGGGACCTGGTCATCGTCCCCGGGGACATATCGTTGTCGAACGAAAGCCCGGCGGAGGGGACCAATGTCTCGGTGACCGCATTCGTGCGAAACAACGGGACCAAGGACCTGCGGAACGTGGATGTGCTGTTCTCGGACATCTATGACAATACTACGGAATGGACCGCCCGAAGGACCATCAATGTCTCGGCCGGGGGTAGCTTCGGGGCGACGGTGACATGGACCGCCCAGGGTGGAGGCCGGCACAGGATCATGATAGCCGCAGACCCCGAGAACGCTATAGAGGAGATATCCGAGCAAAACAACAATGCATCCAGGGATGTGAGCGTGGCCTCCCGCTACACGCTGGAGGTCACCTGCACGGCCAGCGAGAGCTACGTCGATGCCGGGCAGGAGGCCGCATACCTGGTCAGGGTGCGAAACGCCGGCGACCTCTCCAACACGGTGAACCTCACGCTCACCGGGCTGGCGCCCGCATGGTCCTCCAACATCAGCCAGTCCCGGATGACCCTGGGGGGCAACGAGAGCCAGACCGTGACGGTAAGGATAGATTCCCCATCGGACGCCACGGCCGGGCCCTTCCCTGCCAACCTGACGGCGCGCTCCGAGAGCTCGCCCGCCAACCGCGCCACGGTCGTTCTGACCACCACTGTCCGGGGGCTTTTCGGCGTGCTCGTGGACCCCCGCTCCAACTCGTCCAATGCGATGCCGGACGACTGGATAACATATGTTTTCAACGTGTCCAACACCGGCAACAGCGACGATACGCTGGTCTTTGCCAACACCAGCCCTCCCGATGGATGGGTGGCCCAGCTCGACCAGGACCAGATCTCATTGCCCGGCCGGTCGCACACACAGCTTTCCCTGCTTGTCCATCCGCCGTATACAGCGACCGAGGGGGATGAGGCCACGATCCATGTGACCGCCAACTCGACAGGCGATCCTTCCAAGTCCGACATGGCAGTGGTGAGGACGACTGTGGTGCTGCCGGACCTGGCCGTGGAAAGCGTGAGGTTCTACCGGTCCGACGGGACCGAGGCCGACGGCTCGAGCATCCACCTCGTGGACGGCGGCAATGCCACCATCAATGTCACGGTCCGAAACATCCGCCAAAACGTCCAGGTCGGCGGCATCTGGGTAGAGGTGACCGAGGGCGCCGTGAGCCTGGGCCACGATATAATTTCCATTCTACCCCTGGGGAGTTTTGGGACCATCGAGATACCATGGAAACCTGCGGAGGGCCTGCACAGCATTGCGGCCATGGTCGATTCGGGCCGCACGGTCACCGAGTCAGTCGAGGACAACAACAACATGACCGCCGGAATGCTCGTCAAATCCCGCTTCACAAGCGGGCCGTATATAGTGTCAGGGACGGTCACCCAGCAGGGCGGCGCGCCCGTGCCCTCCGCATCCGTGACCCTCAAAGACGAGCGGACCGGACAGGGCCTGGCACTTCTGACCGACGGCACCGGGCGATATTCCACGAGCCTCAATGTCCTGGCCGGAGGCTACGAGGAGGAGGACAGGGTCATCGTTTCCGCCTCCAACGGCATCACCACATGCTCGACATCGTTTCTTGCATACTCGGAGGACGGGGGAAAGACCGTGGACATCGAGCTTGTGCCCGGTCCGTACGATTTCTACCTCACCGCCGAGAGGACATCGGCCAACACCGACCCGCTGGCGGCGGCGACCTACAGGATATGGTTCAACAACCTCGGCTCCGGGAACAACACCATAGTTGCCAATCTGTCGGCCCCGGCGTCGGGATGGACGGCCGTTTTGGAGAACTCCAGCGGCGTTCGGACCGGGATAGTCTACCTGGGGCCAAAAAACTCGCCCAAAGCCTCGGAAAGCCTCACATTGAGCGTTTCCCCGCCCGCGGACGCGCTTGCCGGGACGCGCCAGCAGCTCCGCCTGACGGCCGTCTCGACCGACCAGCCGGGCGTCAAGCACACCATCGACACCATCACGACGGCGAACCAGCTTTTCGCGGTCGAGCTTTCGTTCGAGAAGGGCCCCTCGCTCAAACCGGGAGATTCTGGCCGCTTCAACCTGACGGTCCGCAACGCGGGCAACGGCAACGACACCTTCGACCTGACCTTCTCGGTTCCCTCCGGGCTGGCGGGCGCCCTGGACCGCACAAGCCTCCAGGCGGGCGCGTTCGTGTCGGTCTCGACATGGTTGGCCGTGAACGCCTCCACGAACGCTGTCCCCGGAACATACAACATCAGTATCACGGCCCGCTCCCGCCTTGCGCCCTCGGCGGTGGAGGCCCGGGGCAACATGAGCGTCACGGTGGACAACTACATCTACAAGCTGCAGCTCAACGGGGGCGTGGCCGCGCTTGAGCAGCAGGATACCGGGACCATAAGCTTCAGCGCGCGCAACGCCGGCAACATGAAGGACACATACAGCCTGTCGGTCAGGCCCGATACTCCGGATACCCTTCCAACGGGATGGACATACAGCATCCGCCGCAACGGCACGGTGGCGATGTACCTGACATTGGAGCCCGGGGAGCTGGTCCCGCTGGAGCTTTTCGTCGAGCCGCCCCTGGAGATGCCCGGGATGTCGAGCATTCGGTTCAATGTCTCGGGATATTCGCAGACCGACCCCGACAAGTCGGCCACCACAATGCTCAAACTGTCCATCGAGAGGCCCGACCTTCTGCTGATAAAGACGGTAAGGTCCTCCGTCGCGTCCCCCAGGGACGGACAGAAGTTGCGCCTGACGGTCACTGTCATGAACCAGGGGATAGTGGATTCGCCTGCGGTGGCGGTGCGATTCTTCGACGGAAGCAGGGTGATAGGTGATGCGACCGCGCCCGCCCTGGCGGTGAACGCCCAGACCGATGTTTCCGTCAACTGGACCGCCAAGGAGGGGACAAGGACCATCAGGGTGGCCGTCAACCCGGCCTCCAACGTCACGCAGCAGGTGTTCGAGCTGTCGTATGCCAACAACGACGTCACCACTCCCATCATTGTGGAAAAGGCCGGTTCATCGGTACAGTGGGCGCTGATAGGCGCCGCCGTCGTGGCCATGCTGGCGGTGGCCGGTGGATACTACTTCTTCATCGTGCGGGGACGCAAGAAGCGCCTTTCGGATGAGGACGATGAGCAGGACCAGGACGAAGAGTACGATGAAGAGGGCGAGGATGAGCAAGAGGCCGAAGACAGTGAAGAGGCGGGCGAAGAAGAAGACGGTGAAGAGGGTGGGGCCAAAGGCCGAGAGGGCGGGGAAGAGGAGAAGACCGATGAGCGCGAAGAGGCCGGTGAAGAAGAGGAAACGGATGGATCGGAAGGTTCCGGCGAGGATGAGGTTGCGCTCCAACATGAAGAAGAGGACGGCGACGGCGAGGTCCACGAAGTGGAGGCGGTCCATGTGGTCGAGGAGGAGCCCCGCCAGCATGCTTTGGTCAAAAAGATGGTGCTGAAAAAGAGCATTCCGCCCGGGAAGATCGCGGGCACCGCTCCAAAGAAAGGGCCTGCCCATCCACAAAAGAAGGCAACGTCAAAGCGGCCACCGCCGGCGGCCGAAAAGGAAGTCGAGATGCCGTCGGTGATTCGAATCGGATAAATTGGTTAAAGGGTGCCGGGTGCCGGGGGCCGGGTAACGAAATACGACGACGGAAAAGCGTCGTCGTCCCCGGCACCCGGCACCCGGCACCCGCTAGCTTCACTCCCACTCTATCGTCGCCGGCGGCTTGTGCGTGATGTCGTAAACGACCCTGTTGACCTGCGGTATCTCGTTGGTGATGCGGGTCGATATCCTTTCGAGGACATCGTAGGAAAGCGGGTGGAAGCTTGCGGTCATCGCCTCGCGGCTGGCGACGGCCCTGACGGCCACGACGTAGCCATAGGCCCTGGAATCTCCTTTAACGCCGGTGCTTCTGGTGTCGGTCAGCACCGCAAAATACTGCCAGGGCATCTTCTTGCCGCAGGCGCGCTCTATTTCGTCCGTCACTATCTTGTCCGCCCTTCGTTCTATCTCCACCTTTTCGGGCGTGA
>Ga0315273_10007131_pt1 | contig 13981 bp, 11 predicted proteins | sample YL17G02_0_MG_FD_205753 | JGI IMG/M metagenome (GOLD analysis project Ga0315273, IMG submission 205753) | Sediment microbial communities from Yellowstone Lake, YNP, Wyoming, USA - YL17G02_0 | ecosystem: Environmental > Aquatic > Freshwater > Lake > Sediment | place: USA: Wyoming | collected... | reverse complement strand
ATCTGCTCGGGCTCGCGGGCCGCGACCAGCGCGCGCAGCTCTTCGGGCCGCGGCAGCTCCGCGAGGTCGCGTAGTCCGAAGTACTCGAGAAACTCCTGAGTCGTCCCATACAGCAGTGGACGCCCCACGACCTTTGAACGGCCGCGGATCGTCACCAGATTGCGCTCGAGCAACGTGGCCAGCACGCCGCTGGAATCCACGCCGCGAATCGCCTCGACTTCCGACTTCGTCACCGGTTGCTTGTAGGCAATGATCGCCATGGTCTCCAGTCCGGCGCGCGACAGACGCATCTTCTTCTTGCCGCGCAACAGGCGTCCGACCCATTCGGACTGTTCGGGTGTCGTCACCAGCATCCAGCCGCCGGCGATCTCGCGCAGCTCCACGCCGGATCGACGGGAACTGTAGATTTCACCGAGCGACTGCAGCCCGGCGAGCACGTCTTCGGCCGTCGTATCCAGCGCCTCGCTCATCAGCCCGAGCGGCAGCGGCTGATCCGACGAGAACAGCAACGCTTCAATCGCGGCGTTCAGTTGAGTCGGAGGCATCGGCAGCGGTCTCCTCTGGTTCGGTCGGGGGCAGGATCGTGATGTCGGAGAAATTTTCTGCCTGGATCACGCGCGCGTGTCCCTGCTTGATCATCTCCAGGAGCGCCATGAACGTCACGATCATCTCGGAGCGGCCGCGGCACTGGAACAGCAGATCGGTGAACGACAGACTGCGTCGGTCCAAGAGCGTGTGGGCGATCATGGCGATCTTGTCTTCGATGTCGAACTGATCGGCCTCGACTTCATAGAGCTGCTCCTGCGGCACTCGCGACATCACGCGGTTGAGCGCATCGAGCAGATCGAACAACGTCGCCGGCGCGAGCGGCACCGGACCGGCTTCGTCCTCGCCCGGAATCATGCCGCGCTCGAACATCAGCCGGCGCTCGGCTTCCTTGAGCTTGAGGGTGTTCGCCGCCTCCTTGAACTGACGATACTCGATCAGCCGCTGCACCAGCTCCTCGCGGGGATCGCCTTCGTCCTCCTCCTCACCCACCGCCGGCAGCGGCAGCAGCATCTTGGCTTTGATGCGCATCAGCGTTGCGGCCATCACCAGGAACTCGCCGGCAAGATCGAGATCGAGCGCACGTATCAGTTCGATATACGCGAGGTACTGCTGCGTGATGTGCGAGATCGGAATGTCGTAGATGTCGATCTCGTCGCGTTTGATCAAATGGAGCAGCAGATCGAGCGGGCCTTCGAAGCGTTCGAGCTTGATCGTGACCGTCCCAGGCCGGCTGCCGGGTGCGGACTCCGCCGGCCACCCGTTCACCGCCAACGCGGCCCGCACCGCGCCCGGGGAATCCACCGGTGCCTCAGCGAGCATCGCGTCCACCGGCTTGGCGTCGGTGACTTCGATGGCCGCGGCGGCCTCGAGCGCTTCCAGCTCCTCGCGAAGCTTGACGTCTTTCATCCGACCCGCGCCGCGGATGACTTGAGCCCCATGGCGCTCCGCACGGCGTCCATGGTTTCGGCGGCCACGGCGCGCGCACGCCGCGCGCCGTCGGAGAGAATATCACTGACCCGTCCCGAATCTGCGAGCAATGCAGCCCGCCGCTCGCGAACCGGTGCGAGCACGTCCGTCAGTACCTGCGCGAGATGCTTCTTGTCGGGCACGCACGCGAGCTCGCCCGCCCGGCACCGCCGCGCGATGTCGAGGGCCTCCTCTGAATTGAACTTGCGGTGATACTCCCACACCACGCACCCGGGATGTCCGTCGGAAGGATCCGCATCGGGTCGGCCCGGATCATTCGCCCGCAACTTCCTGGGATCGGTGTAAGCGCTGCGGACCCTCGCGGCGATGTCCTCGGGGGTGTCGGTGAGCAGGATCGTGTTGCCGACCGACTTGCTCATGCGATTGCCGTCGAGCCCTCGCAGCCGGGCGAACGCCGTGAGCTGCACGTCGGGCTCCGGAAACACCGGGTCGCGATCTTTGCAGTATAGAAAGTTGAACCGTCGCGCGATTTCGCGTGTGAGTTCGACGTGCGGGACCTGGTCTTCGCCCACCGGCACGTGGGTCGGGCGGTAGAGCAGGATGTCGGCCGCCTGGAGCACCGAGTATCCAAGGTGCCCGTAGGAAATCGTCTGCTCGTCGAGGTGCAGGTCGCGGATCTGCTCCTTGAGCGTCGGAATCCGCTCGAGACGCGCCTTGCTCACCAGCATCGATAACAGCAGGTGAAGCTCTGCATGCTCCTTCACATCCGATTGCACGAAGATCACGCTCCGGTCGGGATCGAGGCCCGCGGCGACCCAGTCGACCACCATGTCGAACACGTCCGACTGCAGCCGGCTCGTGTCCTCGTTGCCGGTGGTGAGCATGTGCCAGTCGGCGACCATGCAGAAGCTCTCCCATCCGTCGTTCTGAAGCCGGATCCAGTTCTCGAGCGCGCCGGCGAAGTTCCCGAGATGCAAGCGGCCGGTCGGGCGCATGCCGGACAGAATGCGGCCCGTGCGGCTCATCGCGCCCCCCGCCGCGAACACGCCGGCCGATTCACGCCGCGGTCCCCGTCACGAGCAACAAACCCGGCAACAGCAATGAGTCCATGGGATCGGCGTTCGGAATGGGGTTGAGTGTCTGTCGCCCGCCATGGGATGGGATCGCCTTCCGCAGGGCAACCAACCCGTGGGCGCACTCGTGGACTAGTACGCTGAGCACGAACATCGGGAACACGACGAACAGCAATGGATCGAAGTGCACACCGTACTCCCGGAGCATCAGCGGACCGCATGGACGAAGTGGCACACTATCGGGAACATCCATGAGGGTCAAACGTTGCGGGCCTCGCGTGAAACATGAAGTGACCCGGTTTGGGGGCCAGCGGGCGAGCGCTTCTCGACGCGATTGCCGGGCTAGGGCGGGTTCGGCTAGGGTCACGGGATGGACGCTGAAGAACTCGTCGGGATGCCGGCGCCCGACCTCGTTTTACCCGATACGGACGACCACCCCTACGCTGTGCTTCAACACGTGGGCCGCGCGCCGCTGGTCCTGTTCTTCATTATCCGCAACGGAACCCCGGGTTGAGTGCGCGATGTGCGCGAGTTTCGCGCGCGCCACTCCGAGTTCGAGGAGCACGGTATCCCGATCGCCTGCATCACCCGCGAATCACCCAAGGACAACCGTAACTGGCAGAAGCGGCTCGAGGTTCCGTTCGCGATCCTGTCCGACGGCGACGGCGCGGCCTCCAGAGCTTTCGGCGCCGTGCGATCGATCGCGATGGGACCGTGGAAGCTCGAGTTGGTGCGCCGCGCGACGGTGCTGATCGATGCGCGCGGCGAAGTCGCGGCGGTGTGGAGCAAGATGCGAAGGCGCGGCCACTCGAAGGAAGTGCTGGAGTACGCGAGGGCCGCCGGGGTCAGTCGATCTTCGCCTTGAGCACCAGCAGCGTGAGGTCGTCGTTCGGCCCCCGCTCGCCGGACCAGTCGATGACCTCCGCGACGATTCCGTCCAAAACGTCCTGCGCGCTGCGATCCGCAAGGCGCGCGATGCAGCGTTCGATACGTTGTGTGCCGAACTGCTCGTGAGACGGTGACTCGGCCTCCGACACGCCGTCGGTGTACATCACGAGCACGTCGCCGGGACGCAGCGCAATCGGCCGCTCCTCGTAGCGCGCATCCGGCAACACGCCGAGCGCAACGCCGCCTTCGGTCAGGTATTCCATCGATCCATCGCGATGCCACAGGATCGGCGGGTTGTGTCCCGCGTTCGAGAAGATCAGCATGCGATTCTTGTAGTCGAGCACGCCATACAGCGCGGTGACGAACTTGCCCCCGTCGGTGCTCTCGTATACGAGCGAGTTCACCTTGCGCATCACCGCGCGAATCGCGAACTCGTTGCGGATCTCGGCGAGCAGGCTCATCCGGAACCCCGCCATGATGAGCGCTGCCGGGATCCCTTTGCCGGAGACGTCGGCGATCGCGAGTCCGAGCCGCGTCTCTGAGACCGGGATGAAATCGTAATAGTCGCCGCCGACCTCGTCGTGCGGCCGCGTCGTGCCCGCAATGTCGAATCGCGGCACGTCCGGCGAGCGCTTCGGCAGGAAGGACAGTTGAATGTCGCGCGCGATGGCCAGCTCTTTTTCGAGATGGCGCCGCTCGAACAAGTCTCGGGTGAGCCGCGCGCGTTGCACCGCGACCGCGGCCTGCGCCGCGAACGCCAGCACGATTTCGAGATGTCCCTCGTGGTAGGCGTCGTCGAGATCGCTCTCGAGGTTGAACACTCCGATCGGATGGCCCTCGACCACGAGTGGCGCAGCGAGCTCGCTGCGGGTCTCGGGACGCGCGGCGACGTAACGCGGATCGAGCTTCACGTCGGGAACGATGACGGCCTCGCCGGTCTTTGCCACCCACCCGACGATACCCTGCCCGACCTGGAGCTGGAATGCGTCATCCGAGCCTTCCGGATAACCGATCTCGCTCGCCAACTCGAGGGCGAGCGTGGCGCGATTCACGAGGTAGATCGCCGCAGCGTCGAAATCCACGACCTGGCGCAGCGAGCGAAAGATGGTATCGATCAACTCGTCGAAATCGAGCGAAGCCGACAGGGTGCGGCTCACCTCGAGCAGGACTTCCTTTTCGAGCGAACGGCGCTCGGACGCGTCGTAGAGCAGCGCATGGTCGAGCGCAAAGGCGATGTGCTCCGCCGCCGTGACGAGGTTCTCAAGATCGGCGTCCGAGAAGTCTTCGCCGCTCCTGGCATCCAGACACTCGATTGCTCCGAACGCCTCGCCGCGACGAAACAGTGGGACGACGAGCGCGCCGCGAAACTCTGGCAGATCGCCGCGCAGACTAGGGCGCGGACCGCCCGCGGTGAGCCGCAGTGGTTCGCCATGGACGATCGCCCAGCCCGCCAGGCCTTCCCCGCGCGCGAGCCGGCGTTCGACCAGTTCACCCGACGCCGGAAATTCGCGAGCAACCAGACGCCGCCCTCCGCGCCGCGACAGCCACACGTGTACGATCTCGGCACCGGTGAGCTTCTGACAGTGCCGGATCACGGCACGCAGCAGGTCATCCATATGGGTGGCAGCCTGGAATCCGTCGCCGCCGACACCCCCGAGCGCGGTGATGGCCTGGAGCGTTATCGCCGACTCGGACGCACTCGTGGGCGGAATCGCCCCGGTGGTGGAAGATGAGGTCATGGGAGCCAACCTAGCATGCGCACCCACCACCGGCCAGAACGGGCCACGCTGAAAACGGTGAATCCGATTGCAGGATCGGCCGATGCCCTGATCGCAAACCCGCTGGCACCATTCCACCCCCTGGGGGCCCCATGGCCAAGGACCACAAACGCCTCGGCGAGATGCTGATCGAAGCCGCGCTGATCACGGCAACCGATCTGGATCGCGCGATCGCCGAGCAGCGTCGCACCGGGCATCTGCTGGGCGCGACACTGATCGCCATGAAGCTGGTATCTGAAGACGCCGTGCTGAAGGTGCTGCAGCGCCAGCTCGGCCTGCCGCTCATCGATCTGATGGTCACCATGGTGGAAGAGCAGGCGCTCGCGCGCGTCAAAGAGGAGTTCGCGAAGAAGTACACCGCGCTCCCGATCGAGATCGAAGGCCGCTCGACGCTGGTCGTCGCCATGTCCGACCCGCTCAACGTCGCAGCACTCGAGGATCTGCGCTTCCATTGCGGCATGTTCATTCGACCGGTACTGGCGAGCACCGCACAGATCGTCGAGGCGATCGATCGTTACTATCACATCGATACGTCGATGAACGATATGATGCGCAACCTGGTCCCGAACGAAAACGAGATCGTGCTCAATCCGCTCGCCGACGAGAATGCCCCCGAGGCAATCGACGCGATGCGCAAGGAAGCCGAAGGCCGGCCCATCGTGCGCCTGACGAACTGGCTGCTGCAGCAGGCCGTCGAGATGCGCTCGAGCGACATCCACATCGAGCCCCAGGACTCAGACGTCGTGGTGCGCGTGCGCGTGGACGGCCTGCTCCGGGAAATGCACCGGCTGCCCAAGTGGACGCAGAGCGCGCTCGTGTCACGCATCAAGGTGCTCTCGAATCTCGACATCGCCGAAAAGCGCGCGCCCCAGGATGGACGCCTGCGTCTCGAATTGGCCGGACGCCGGGTCGACATGCGCGTCTCGACGCTGCCGATCACCAGCGGCGAGAAAGTCGTGATGCGGGTGATCGACACGCGCGATAATCTCGCCGGGCTCGACGATCTCGGTTTCTATCCCGAAGAGTTGGCGAAGGTGAAGCGTTACTTCGAACGCCCGCAGGGCATCATTCTGGTCACCGGCCCGACCGGTTCGGGCAAGTCGACGCTGCTGTACGCCGCACTGCGCCATCTCCAGCACGTCACCAAGAACATCGTGACGGTCGAGGACCCGGTCGAGCGCCAGATCCACGGCATCAACCAGGTGCACGTGGACGAGAAAGCCAAGAAGACGTTCGCGGGCGCACTGCGCGCGATCCTGCGACAGGACCCCGACGTCATCATGATCGGCGAGATCCGCGACAAAGAGACGGCACAGATCGCGTTCCGCGCCTCGGTCACGGGGCATCTCGTACTGACGACCGTGCACACCAACGATGCTGCGAGCGCGGTGACGCGTCTACTCGATCTCGGCCTCGAACCGTTCATGGTCGCCTCGGCACTGATCGGCGTTGTGAACATGCGGCTGGTGCGTACCTCATGCCCCAAGTGCACCGATCCCTACGAGGCTGATGCCGCCACGCTCAACCGCTTCAGCTGGGGCGCGCGTCCCGAAGGTGTCGTGACGCTCTATCGCGGGCGCGGGTGCCCGGCATGCCACAACACCGGCTACATGGGCCGCACCGGCATCTTCGAGGTGCTCGACATCGACGACCGCGTGCGCGGCCTGGTTCTCCAGAGCGCGCCGGACCACGTCATCCGTCAGGCGGCGATGGAAGCGGGCATGCACTCGATCGGCGAAGATGGGTTGCGCAAGGTCCTCGCGGGCAAGACGACGCTCGATGAAGTTGGGCGCGTCATCTATATCGCGCAGCACGCCGGAAAGGTGTGCCCGTCGTGCAGCAGCGTGCTCGGCCACGATTTTGAATACTGCCCGACCTGCGGCGAGTTCGTCGGCGAGCATTGCGAGAGCTGTCACCGGCGTCTCAACCCGAGCTGGGGCTATTGCCCGCACTGTGGCGAAGACACGTCTCACGCAGACCACGTCGCGCCGGCAAAGCCTCGCCGCCGCCGCGCAGCCATCGTGCCCGAGCCGATGAGAAAGGCCTCCTAGCAGGTCCGCACAGTTTGCCTCGCCGTCGCGGGGTTGAATAGACTCCTGCCATGCTGGCTCAGTATCTCGTCATCGTATCGGCGCTGGTCGCGACCATTGCCTGCCTGACTGCGGGGAGTTCCTCGCCCATAGCGGCAGCCTGAAATGAGGCGCCTCGCGATTGCGTTGCTGATCCTCTCGGCAATGGTGGTGTGGCGCTCGGAGTTGTTCATCGTGAGCCGCCCCGGCGCGAAGGCGCTGCCGCTCGCCATACTTCCCGCCGCAAGCCGCACCGACGTGTGGATCGACATGGCGCTCCCGCAGGTACCGGTCGGCATGCGGCGATTGAAGAGCGGATCCGGCGTGACGCTCGTGCACTACTGGGCGCCGTGGGAGCGGCACGGCCTGAGCCAGGCCGTGCTGCTCGATTCGTTGCGGAGGGCGCCGGGCATGGAGAGCGTTCAGGTCGTGCTCGTGTGTTTCGATCCGTTCCCTTCCGTCGCGCGGTTTGTCGCGCGCAATGGGCTGCGGTTGGGCGTGCTGCTCGATCACAGGCGCACGCTCGCCCATCTCCTGCCCTGCCCGAGCGTGCCCTACACCTACGTGCTCGACCGTCACGGTCGTATCGCCGTGGCACAACCCGGCGAAGTCGACTGGTTCGCAGCGCAGACGCGCGCGGCACTCGAAGCGGTGGTCCGCGACGTGCCCAAGTCGCAGGCCGGGGCGTTGTAGTTCGCCGCCCGCGACTCATGCATTTTCGACTGACTACCTGCCACGCCCCAGTGGGCCAGAAGCGTGAGAGGTTCGGGACGTCACACTCGCTCCTGATGTATGCTTGAATCCATGCGTGTCTGCCCCTCCGTAAGATCGCGAGCGTGGTGTTTCGCGACCCTATTCCTGGCTCTCGCCGGGTCGCGCCTGTGCGCGGCTCAAGCGCCGCTCGTGAGCGCCTACACGGCAAACGCCCCCGTCCACTCCCTGTTGCGAGACGGCAGCCGAATCTACGTCGGCGGGGAGTTTGGAATGATCGGTCCGACCTACGGCGGTGCGGTTGCAACCGACGCGGCGACCGGGCAGTTGGTCGGATTCCCCAACGTCGCCGGATCGGTTAAAGCGATCGTTTCCGACGGAGCAGGTGGATGGTTCCTGGGCGGTGATTTTGCGTTCGTCGGCGGCGTTGCGCGCACGAACCTCGCGCAGATCGATTCGAGCCACGCCGTGACGGCCTGGAACCCTGTCGCTGGCGGGATCGTCACCTCACTGCTGGCTTCCGACACGACGGTCTATTTCGTGATCTCAATCCCAGCCGGCAACTCCGCGCTTTATAAGGCCGATCGAAGCATCGCCGCGGTCACCAAGTTCGTCGAGACCACCAACGGCGCGATGAGTGCGCTGGCCATTGTTGGTAATCGGCTCTACGTGGGCGGTGAGTTCCGAATGCTCCTGCGGAACTCGACCTTCGTGGAGACGCCGGGCGCTGCGGCGCTCGACGCCGTCTCCGGGGAAATCATCGCCGAGTGGCATGCGGGCAGTGACGCGAACGGGCAGCACACGATCGAGGCCATCGCCGCGAACGACTCGCTGGTGTTCGTGGGTGGCTACTTCAACCACTTTGGCGGACAGAACCGGTACAGCATCGCGGCTCTCGAAGCCTCCACCGGCAACGCGATCCCGTGGTACAGCGAAGACCTTCTCTCCACGTTTAGAGTGCGGGCCATTGTCTTGCGCGACAGCACGCTGTTCGTGGGCGGGAGTTTCTCCCGCCTCGGCTCCCAGGTGCGTCAACGGATCGCGGCGCTCGACATCAAGACCGGTCTCGCTCGCGACTGGAACCCGGGTGTGCCGGGTGAATGCTCGAAACTCAGCATGGCGGGATCCACGCTCTACGCGGCCGGCGAGTTCCCTCCCGTCGCGTTCGACCTCGTGACCGGCGAGGCGCGGGACTGGCATCCCACACCTTCGTTGAGTGGCTATTCCACGATTGCTGCGACCGATTCGGTTGTCTACGTCGGGGCGGGGCTGAACACGATTGGGGCGAGCAATCGGGGTCACATCGCAGCACTCGACGCGGCTACGGGTGTGATCAGTCCATGGAGCGCAGTCATCGAGGGTACTGTGTACGCCACCGCGGTAGCCGGACCCATCGTATACGTGGGAGGCGACTTCCGGAGAATCAACGGCGTGGTCCGCAATCACGTCGCGGCGCTCGATTCAGCGACCGGAGAACCCACGGCGTGGGATCCGGATGCCGACAATACCGTGGAAGCGATCCTGGTCTCGGGCAACACGGTGTATTTGGGTGGCGACTTCACGCAGATCCAGGGTCAGCCGCGCAGCCGCATCGCGGCGGTCGACGCGACGACCGGCGCGCTTCTGCCGTGGGATCCGGGAGCGGATGCGACCGTGCATGCGCTGGCCGTCGCCGACTCGATCGTTTACGTGGGAGGCAACTTCACCGTGGCCGGCGGGCAACCGCGCAGCAAGCTCGCCGCGATCGATTCCGCGACCGGTACGCCCACGGCCTGGGACCCCGCCCCCAACAATGATGTGTATGCCATTGCGATTCGCGGCACCTCACTCTATGCCAGCGGTCGGTTCTCGCGCGTCGGCGCCTCAAAGCGTGGCCGCATGAGCGCCATCGACCTCGTGAGCGGCGCGCCCTCAGCCTTCGATCCCCAGGCGAACGGACCCGTCCGGTCATTCGTCATTTCAGGTTCCACCATCTATATGGGCGGCGAGTTCGATCTCATCGGTCTGGAACCGCGCTCGCGCATCGCCGCGATCGATGTCGACACCGGCGCTCCGCGCAGCTGGAATCCGGGGCTCAACGGAACCATCCGCGCCGTGGCATTCGGCGAAAACGTGGTGTTTGCTGGTGGCGACTTCGTATACAACGGCAACCTGCCCCGCTCCTACCTGGCGGTGGTGCCCGACGAGCACACGACCGCGACACTCGTGACGCTTTTCCAGCTCGAAATCGGCACCGATGGCGTCGTGATCCGCTGGCAGCTCGCAGGCGATGACGCCTCGACGCGCTGTCGAATCGAGCGCGCCGGGACCCACGATGGCCCATGGGCTCAGCTCGCAGCCAGCGTCGAGCGCGAAGGACTTGCCTGGACGACGACCGACCGCGACATCGTATCCGGGCACACCTACTGGTACCGCCTCGCTTTCGAAGACGCGGGTCGAACTTGGGCTTCGAGCCCGATCGAAGCGACCGCGTTCGAGCCGGTCGCAGCGGTGGCGCTCAGCAGGATCGCACCGACGCCTTCCCACGGGCCCGTCACCATCGCATTCGACATCCCGCGCGAGAGCGACGTGACGATCACGATCCTCGACGTGCAGGGTCGGGTGACCGCACGCATCGCCGACGGCCGCCGCACCGCGGGCCGCTATCAGATCGCATGGAGCGGCACAGGCCCGGGCGGCCCTCTCCCATCCGGCATCTACTTTGTGCGCCTCGAGGCCGCGGGACGGAGCGTGTTCAGGCGGTTCGTGCTCGCACGGTGAAAGGGCGGCTACGCCTCAACTCTCACTGAGCCGCTGCGCGTCACAGTTCGCCTGAAGCCAAGCGCGCCGGGGGCGCTGCCCCGAATCATCCCGCCGTCCGCCATACGCTCCACGATCACATGGTCCGGAAAGCTGCTTCCGTGGGCCGGAGTATGCGTGGACTTTGGGGGCGCTGCCCCAACGCTCTATTCAAGACCGTGTTAGGCAGTACACAAATTTGTCCTGAACTATAAAAGTAACTGATATCGACTAACTGCCTCTGGTATACTCCTCAAATGATCCAATCCTCCCTTCCGGACGAAGCTGTCCCACGCAATGGCCATAGGCCAAGACTTCTGGCACTCAAGGGCTCTCGGCGCGTAGCGCTGGGCGCCGCCATCACATGCGCTCTCGGCGTTGCACTACTGTTGCCCTTCCACTTCCCTTCCGAAGTGAACACCTATGCCACGATCGCCCCGACGCGACGATGGGTCCTGGCCACGGCCACCGACGGCCACCTGATTGCGAGCACGTTCAACTACCAATCCGGACTGAGTGAAGGCTATCGCGTGTCCACGTTCAATCCGGGCAGCTCGGTGTACTTCTCTCTGCAGTCCTCGCTTGTGCCCGGCCGAACCGTCGCAATTGGCGACACCATTGGCAGCATCTACTCCAGTGAGGTCGCTGAACGTCTCATCGCCCTGAACGGGCAACTTGCCGCGGCGCGCAGCTTGTTGGCGGTCAATGCCACGGGCCAGAAATCCGCGATCGTGAAGGATGCCGAGCAGCGGCTCATGTTCGCGAACAGAAGACGAGAAGAGCACAAGAAGATCGATGAGCGCACCCAGTACCTCTTGGACAATCATCTCATTCCTCAGGGGGAATACGACCGCGTCCAGAGTGAGGCCAATGCCCTGCAGGACGAGATCCTTCTCGCACAAACGAATCTCGAAACCGCGCGGACCGGAGCGAAGCCCGAACAGATCAACCTCGCGAACGCCAACATTAGCGCGCTTGAAAGCGAGATCGCGGCCGTCACGGGGCGTGCCGCCACGTATACCCTGACCGCACCCATCACGGGCATCGTCACACCGACATTCTCCGGAGACACATTGCTGACCATCGCCGCCACGGACTACGTCGCTCTCCTTCCTGTCCCGTGGGGAGACTATCGGCGTGTCGCCGCGACAGCCGAGCCCCGACTTTCCCTGAGGGGCTTCTCACATGCCGTTGACGGCACGGTCGTCTCGATGACTCACGAGGTCCAGGTGCTGCATGGCCACGAGGTCGTTATTGCCACCGCGCGGCTCAAGGCCACGCGGGCGGACGTGATGCCCGGCATGCTCGTCCAGTGCTCCATACACTGTACCCCCATAACCGCGATCGAGTATGGCAGGCAGTTCATTCAGTCGGCTACTGCCTCCAAGCGATTGCTGGCGGGGTTCTGATGGACGGGCGCATGGAATACAAATTCCTCGCTCCGAATTCCGTCCTCGACGACATTCGTGCGGACCTTGGTCCCTACGTGGTCGCCGATGCGGTGGCCGCGCAGCAGCGGCCGGGGGAATACACGGTGCGCAGCATCTATTTCGACACGCCGCGCCTTGAGTGCCTTGACGCCAAGCTCGATGGCCTAAAGATTCGCAACAAATTTCGCATTCGCGGCTATGACCAACCCGTGGACGGCAGCGTCGTGTTCCTGGAGATCAAGAAGAACGTCGCCGGCTTTATCGAGAAACATCGCGCGCCGCTGTTGCGCAAGGATCTTGAGCAGTTCCTCGCCTCTCCAGATCTCGACAAATACATCATTCGGCCTAGCGGCAAGGGCCGCGAGCTGCGTGATGCCGAGCGCTTTCTCTATCACTATTACCGTGATGGTCTCCTTCCGACCGCGCTCGTGGTTTACGACCGGGAGCCATTTGCAAGCCGGTTTGACTCGGCGCTCCGCATAACGTTTGACAAGGCCGTTCGGGGGTCCGCGTTCCCAACCCTCGACACGCTCTATGACGAACATTGCCTCAAGCTCGCAATGCCCAACACATTCGTGTTCGAGGTCAAATTTTTCCGCCGAGCGCTTCCCGGCTTCATACGATCGATTGTCACTCGTTATCACCTGCCCCGGATGGCCCTGTCGAAGTACGCGATCTGCCTGGATTCACCTTTGTCAAGTCCCGTCTCCTCGCGATGGCGGGAGCGGTTGTGTGCCGCCGCCTCACGTTCCTAGAAACGACCTCCCTGAGGAATCTGTGTTAACGAACCTCGAGAACGCCAGTCTCTTTCCGATCACCACCGCTGAGATCATTGCGAATATTGTTGTGGCGCTGCTCTGCGGACTCTGTATCGCCTGGCTCTACCGCCACACCTACCGTGGGGCCGGGTTCTCCATTGGTTTCGTCAACTCCCTGGTGTTCCTGACGATGATCACGACCGTCATGATCCTTGCAATCGGCAGCAACCTGGCTCGGGCCTTCGGCCTGGTCGGGGCCATGTCGATCATTCGATTTCGCACGGCGGTCAAGGACACCACGGACATCGTCTACATCTTCTTCGTCCTGGCGGTGGGCATGGCCGCCGGCGGCGGTTACCACAAGATCGCCATTATCGGGACGATCACGGTCGGGGGTATGATCTATCTGTTCTCCCGCTCAGGCGCCTTCGCGTCAAAGAAGGAAGAATATCTGTTGCAGTTCTCCTATAGCCCGAATGGAGACAGTTCGCCTGCGTTCGCCCCCGTCCTGCGGAAATATTGCCGCAGCCACCACGTGATCAACACAAGGTCGCTGGGCGCCGACGGCGAGTCGTTGGAGTTGTCGTACTACGTCAAGATGAGAGAGAAAGACGGAGACAGTGGTTTCGTTCGTGAGCTCCGGAAAGCATCGGGGGTCACCCGCGTAAGCCTCTACTTCGACGAAGAGGAGTTCTAGGCGTCGTGCGCGAGGGCTGCGCGGTAGGTGTTGTCCTGGAGGAGCTTCACCCATGAAACGGATTGGCCGAATCGTAGGCCTTGTTCTTGTCGTCGCCCCTTTAGCGCTTGGGTGTGGATCTACCCCAAAGCTGACGCCGCCGATCCCAACCGGGACGCTGTCACTCATTTCCTCTCATCCGTTGAACCTCCTGGATGCATCCGGCTTGACGTTCAATGATTCAATCACGACCCTCTGGACCGTTAGCGATCAGCCAGGGCGATGTGTTTATCAATTGGATACGCTTGGGAATACTGTGAAGAAACTCGACTATGTGGGAGAGG
>Ga0315273_10007130_pt1 | contig 13983 bp, 10 predicted proteins | sample YL17G02_0_MG_FD_205753 | JGI IMG/M metagenome (GOLD analysis project Ga0315273, IMG submission 205753) | Sediment microbial communities from Yellowstone Lake, YNP, Wyoming, USA - YL17G02_0 | ecosystem: Environmental > Aquatic > Freshwater > Lake > Sediment | place: USA: Wyoming | collected... | reverse complement strand
TGGCGATGTAGTCCGCCGGCGCATGGTGCGGGGCGTGGTTGGCGCCCGGGCAGAACCACATGTAGAAGGGCTTCGACGGATTGCTGGCCTTCTGGTTGCGGATCATCCGGATCGCCTGATCCGCCAGGTCCTTGGAGAGGTGGTAACCCTCTTCCGGCGTGTACGGCTGCTCGATCGGGTGGTTGTCCTCGACCAGCGCGGGATACCACTGGTTGGTCTCGCCGCCGATGAAACCGTAGAAGCGGTCGAAGCCCTTCCGGAGCGGCCACTGCTCGCGGCTCGCGCCCTCGGCGGTATCGGTCTCGGGGACGTTGTGGTTCTTGCCCAGCCAGAAGGTGCTATAGCCGTTGTCCTGCAGGATCTGCCCGATCGTGACGCAGGTGTCCGGAATGCGGGCATGATGGCCCGGGAAGCCATTGGCCCCTTCGGTGATGCACGAGTTGCCGGTGAGGTGGTGGTTGCGCCCGGTCAGCAGCGTCGAGCGCGTCGGCGAGCAGAGCGCCGTCGTGTGCCACTGCGAGTACATCAGGCCCTTGTCCGCCAGCTTCTGCAGCGTCGGCATGTTGATGCGGCCGCCGAACGGCGACCACGCGGCGAGGCCGGTGTCGTCGTACAGCACGAACAGGACGTTCGGTGAGCCCGCGGGGGCCCTCTTCGGGGTGAACGGTGCCCAGTCTGCAACAGAATCGCGGACGTCGAGCTTGATGACTCCCTTGAACGGTTTCTTGGCCATGTTTTTCCCTTTTTCCTTGTTTCTGATATTCCCAATAAGGTTCGGCAGCCCGGTCTGGGCCGCCACGCTTACTTCTTCGTCTTCTTCGCCGCCACGACCTTCTCGACCGACGCCGCGACCGCCGTCGTCTGGGTGAAGACGACCAGCTCGCCGACCGACACCTTGTCCAGGTTCTCGGGATGGAGCGGCGTCACGACGAACTTCTCGCCGTCGTAGCCCTGCAGCGTCGCGGTGCCGTTCTCCTTGTCGATCGCCGTGATTGTCGCCTTGTATTCCGTCCGCTCGGTCACGCTGCCGGAGGGCTTTTCGCCCAGCTTTGCGGCACCCGTGGTCGTCTCGGTGGTCATCTCGGGAGTTCCCGCGGCTTCGACGTGGATGGTCAGCTTCTCCGTGTACGTGATCTTGACCAGATCGCCCACCTTGATCTGGGCGAAGTTCTTGACCTCGTCGCCGGCTAGAACGCTGAGCGTGTCCCCCTGCTCGCCCTTCAGCGTCACCTGCCGGGTCTCCTTGTCCACCCGGAGCACCTTCGCCTGCACCGTGGTCTTCTCGGATGCCTCGAAGTAAGGCCTGCCGTCCTTGGTACCGGTCGCCTCGGCGATCTTCGAATCGGTCGTCGTAACCGTGCTCGCTTCGTCCGCCGCGCGAACCGCTGTCGGCACGGCAATCAGTGCAAACACCGCAAGCATCAATAGCTTCTTCATTACACTCCTCCTTGAGGTTTGCCGGGGCAATTCCCCAGCCAGTTGTATTCGATCCTAGTGCTCGTGCTCAGGTCAGCGCCTGCCGCCGCCCCCGCGGCCCCCACCCCCACCGCCACGGCTCCCGCCCCCACCGCCCCCGCGATTCGCACCGCCATAGCTGCCGCCCTGCGGGGCGCTGCGCTGCCTTGCCTGGTAGTCGCGGTCAAGGCCCTGGCTTGGAGCCCCGGAACCCCGGTTCGGCTGCGTCGATGGCTGGGACCCTCGGTTGCCCGACGCCTGCCCTGATTGCCAACTGTTGCCCTCTCGCTTCTGCCAATCGCCCGAGTTGTCGCGCTTGTACACGTCGCCGTTCTTGTCCCCGTATACATTGTTCGCCTTGCCGGTGGCTGGCTTCGGCTGATTCACGTTCGCGGGCCTCTGGCTCGGGGCCGCGCGGTTCGCGTTCTCCGGACGGTTGTAGAGGTTGTTTGTCGGGGCGCGCGCACCGCCCGCGTAGGGAGTGGAACGCGAATTGTACCCGCCGGGAGGGTGATAGCCTGGGGGCGGCCGATAGCCTCCATAGCCCGGCGGTCGGTGGTACCCGCCGCCATAGTAGGGAGGCCGGTAGTAGCCCCCCGCGCCATACCAACCGACCGGCCGGTAGTAGCCGCCGGGGTAGCCATGATAGCCCCCACCCCAGGCGACCCCGACCGTCATGAACCCGTTGCTTGCGGTGACCCCGAACGCCCAGGATCCGGTCCACGGGTTATAGGCCGCGTGGAATCCGTACGTCACCGGGCGCGGGTAATAGACAACGGGGCTCACGTAGGGCGGGTAGTAATAGCCCGTGCCCCACACGACCGTCCCGTAGTACGGGTAGCATCCGACGTACCCTGGGGTGTACCCCACGTAGACAACCGACGGCGTTGACGAGTACACGTAGACGTATTTCACATTGTAGACCGGACTCTCCGGAGGAATCGAGTCTACCTCGGGCGGTCTCTTGTCGCTGACGACCCATGGACCGTTCGCGTCGGAGGCCACGTACCAGACCCCTTGATCGACCGCGTAGTACTTGCCGTTGATCTTCAGCACCTGCACACCCGTGTTGACCGCGTACTCCACGTCCGTGCCCGATACCTTCTCGAACTTGGGCGCACCGTCGTACTTGACCTCCAGCTTCGCCTCGCTCCTCTTCACGGCGGAAGTCTGCGGAATCTGCGCATCGGCCAGTGCGTCGTCGGCTTGCGGCGTCCCCGCCACGTTCGCCAAGGCGTGCCCCATGTCCGAGTCGGGTGGGATCTTCGCGAAGCTCGGCGGAAGCTGATCCGAGCGGACAAACGTCCAGGGCCCGTCCAACTTCATGCTGGAGTACCAGCGACCCGAGACCACAATCCAGATCTTCTGGGTGGATATCTCCTTGAGGATGTCGGATTCGGAGTTGGTCACGTAGAGAAGCTCGCCCCCGGAAATCGGCGCGTACTTCGCCGCGCCGTCGGTGAAGATCAACTCGGTGGGGACGGTCGCCACGATGACCTTTGGCGGGGGGTTCGGCGTCTTGGCCGCGGCGCTTGTGTCCGGAGGAACCAGCGCGGCAACCTGGGCCGGCGCCTTGGCAAGGTACGACCAGGGCCCCAGCGCGGCCTTCGCCGAGTACCAGACGTTGTTGCCACTCAGGTAGTAGTCCTTCGAGGCAGGGTCGAACACGATCGCGAACGGCGTATTGATCACGCGCTGGAGGCTCGATTTCTCGATCGCGGCCAGGCGGGGCTCCCCGTCGATGAAGATCAGAACCGCGGGCACGTCCGAGTAGAGGATCTTCGGCGGGTCGGACTTGAGGTTTGCGTCGGTGGCGCGCTCCTTCTGCGCCGCCGCCAGGCCGGCCATCAACTGCGCCATCGAAAGCGTCACATGCCACTTGGGAACCTCGCCCTCGACGAATACCCCAATCTTCTTTTCCTGTTCCGGCGTGATTCCAGGCAATCGGACCTTGGTGACCTTGGCGCCGAGAATCGTCGCCGTGTCGGTATCGCGATCGGTTTGGATCTTGGCGTCGATCCAGAAGACGCCGAAAACCGGTTCGGTCTTCCCCGTCTCGGTAATCGAGAATGCGGCCCGGGCCGTAAGCAGGTCGTTCTTCAGATCCTCCACCTGAGGCTGGTAGATGATCATCGTGCCCTTGGCGGTCTTGATCTCGCGCGGCCAATCGGTCGGCAACGCGAGCGCCGGTATCGCCGCGGAGGCCGCGGCACAGACGAGCGCGAACGCGACCAGCCAGCGCGTGGCGCGGGCGATGCGTCTTGATTGCATTGGAGACATCTCCTTCAAGTCCATAAGTGGGGCGTTTCGGCAGCACAATAACTCCAAGGGAGCATATCGTAAGGGACCGCCCCGTCGCAAGGCCCGCTTGGGCATGTGCCTTTGCTATGATTCCCGCGTGATCCTTCCACGCCCATCTTGTTTTCTCTCTCTGTCTCTCTCTGCGTTGATCTTCGCGGCCACGTTCACCGCTTGCGCCGGGCCCCACAACTACGTCCAGCCAAGCGGGCCGCGGTACTCGGAGTGCTACGAGGCGGTGGCCGATACGACCGAGATCCGGGTGGTGACGTTCAACATCCAATTCTCGAGGGAGATCGATAAAGCGATCACGCTGCTGACGACAGCGCCGGACCTGCGCGGCGCAGACATCCTGATGCTCCAGGAGATGGACGCCGCGGGAGCCCATCAGATCGCGTTCGCTCTCGGCATGTGCTACGTCTACTATCCGGCGACCATCCACCCGTCCAGCGGCCGCGATTTCGGCAATGCGATCCTCTCCCGCTGGCCGATCACGAACGACCGCAAGATCATCCTGCCCCACAACGGACGGTTCGGCAGAACCCAGCGGATCGCGGTGACCGGCACCGTCACGATTCGGGGGCACGAGATTCAGATCTACAGCCTGCACCTCGCGACCTGGGTCGAGGTGACCTTCAACCATCGAAAGGACCAGGCGCGCGCGGTGCTGGAGGACGCCCGGCGCGGCCCCCACCTGGTGATCGTGGGCGGCGATTTGAATTCCCACGACGTCGGAGACGTATTCTCGGAGAACGGCTTCGCCTGGCCCACGAATCACCAAGGTCGAACTGCGAAGACTGGAGACCTGGACCACATCTTCTTGCGGGGGCTCAGCCTGGTGGACTCGACGAGTACCGGGATGATCCGCGACAACGAAGGGGCCAGCGACCATCGCCCGGTCTGGATCGTGCTCCGACCGCCGGAGTAACCGGCGCTGGTTCCAGGCATCGGCAAGCACGCCCGCAAGTTAGCACCGGACAACCAACTCCAGGCCTCAGACAACACCCTCCGATCTTGTCCCCTCCTCAAGAAGCGCCGTCTTCTGCCGAAAACCACAGGGAGAGACCCCATCGCTACCGGCGAGACCGCCGCGACGCATAAAGAGGAGAGCAGACATGAAATCTCGGATCGGTCGAACCCACCAGGGGGGAACCGCGATCACAACCCCGACCTGGGGCGTGGCCCTGGCGACCATCGGCCTCGTCGCGACCATCTTCGCATCCGGCGCCGCGGCGAAGGAGATGCCGGCGGACCTGGGCAACATGAGCCTCGAGGAGCTGATGCAGGTGGAGGTGGTCTACGGCGCCTCCAAGTACGAGCAGAAGACCTCCCAGGCGCCGTCCTCGGTGAGCATCATCTCCTCCGAGGAGATCGCACGCTACGGGTGGACGACGCTGGCGGACCTCCTCCAGTCGACGCGCGGGTTCTTCACGACGGACGATCGGAACTACACGTACGTCGGCGTGCGCGGATTCTCCCGGCCCGGCGATTACAACAGCCGAGTGCTGCTTCTCGTCGACGGGCATCGCATGAACGACAATGTCTACGACTCCGGCTACTACGGGACGGCGGCGGCACTCGACCTCAACGTCATCGACCGGGTCGAGATAATCCGAGGCCCGAGTTCCTCGATCTACGGAACAAGCGCCTTCTTCGCCGTGATCAACATCGTCACCTCCCGCGCCAAGAATGTGCCGGGCCTGCAGCTGGCTGGAACGGCCGCAAGCTACGACTCGTACCACGGGGTCGCGCGGTTCGGGACCTCCCCCGAAAGCCGCTGGGACATCGTCGCCTCCGTCTCCCGGATGGACAGCCGTGGGCAGGACCTCTACTTCCGGGAGTTCGACGATCCCGCGACGAACAACGGGATCGCGCAGGGACTGGATCGCGATCAGGCCACGCGCTACTTCGTCTCCGCCTCGCGCGGCCCGTTCATCCTTCAGACCGCCTACGTGGAGCGGGACAAGGAGATCCCGACCGCTGCCTATGGAACCATCTTCAACGACCCGCGGACCCATACGACGGACCTGCGTTCCTACGTCGACCTCCGGTTCGACCAGCCGATCCTGGGAACCGCTTCCATTCAAAGCCGCGTCTATTTCGATCGATACTGGTACAGCGGGTCGTACGAGTTCGACTATCCGCCCCCCACGGAGAATCAGGACTATGCCGACGGCCGATGGTGGGGCACCGAGACGCAGCTCGCAATACCCGCGCCCGGGGGACAACGGGTCGTGGTCGGAGCCGAGTTCCGAGACAACGTTCGTCAGGCGCAAGGAGTCTTCGATGTCGAGCCACGCGTCGTCTACTTCGAGAACAACGCCCAGTCGAGCAACTGGGCGCTATTCATCCAGGACGAGTTTCGCCCTCTGAGCCGAGTCACGCTGAACGGCGGACTGAGGTACGACCACTATGAAACGTCCGGCGGAACGACCAACCCGCGCGTGGGGGCCATCGTCGCCGTCGATCGGGCGACGAACGTGAAGCTTCTCTACGGAAGCGCGTTTCGCACGCCGAATGCGTACGAGCTGTATTACGAAGACCCTGTCTTCCAGAAATTGAACCCCAGCCTGACGTCCGAGACGATCTACACGTACGAGGGCGTCCTCGAGCGTCGTATCGGGGAGAACCTGAGGGGCACGGCTTCCGCCTTCTATTACAACCTCGACGGGTTGACCGAGTTGGTCGTGGATTCGACGGATGGCCGGGGCTGGTATGTGAACCGGGGCGACATCCATGCCAGCGGCATCGAGACGGAGGTCGAAGGGCGCACGAGAAGCGGGTGGATCGGGCGCGGGAGCTACTCCTACTCTTATGCCTACGATACCGAGACCGGCCTCGAACTCTCGAACTCTCCCCGCCACCTGGCCAAGGTCAACGTCTCGGCCCCGCTGATGGGGGGCAAACTCTTCCTGGGAGCGGAGCTCCAGTACGTCGGCCCGCGGAGAACCGTCCGCGGAGGACGGGCCGGGGACTATCTCGTGGCCAACATCACGCTCCTGGAGCGCAGTTGGTGGAAGCGGGTGCACGTCTCGGCGAGCCTTTACAACGCGCTCGATCGCCAGTACGGGGACCCCGGGTCGGAGGAGCACACCCAAGAGGTGATTCCGCAGAACGGACGCAACGGGCGCCTGACGGCTACCTACTCCTTCTGATCATGCCCGTGACCCGTCCGCTGGGCCCCGGCCCTCTCCCGCGAGCGCTCCTGCTCGCGTTCGCGCTGGTGGCCTGCGCGTTCGTACCGGGCCTCGCGCGCGCCCATGCGACCGGCACCGTGGGCGGTCCGGACGCGGTCTGTCAGGTCAAGGCGGCGTTCCTCCTCAACTTCATCCGGTTCGTGGATTGGCCGGCCGATACGTCGCGAACTCCCGCGGGGTCGTGGCAGGTGGCGGTGCTTGGCGATTCCTGCTTCGCGCACGCGCTCTCGCACCTGGTCGCGGGAAAGACGGTGAAGGACCGATCCCTCACCGTGCGTTCGGTGAACCGCCCGGAGGACGCGTACCCCTGCCACGCCCTCTTCGTAGGTTCGGATACGGAAGCGCACGTGCGTGCGGCCACGGCGCCCGACCCCAGGCGCGCGATCCTCACGGTCGGAGAGCAGGGACCATTCGACCGCTCCGGCGGCATGATCTGGTTCTTGGTGGAGGAGGACCGCGTCCGGTTCGCGATCAACAAGGACGCCGCGCGGCAGGCCGGCCTCAAGGTCAGTTCCAAGCTCCTGGACCTCGCCGTCGTGGTGCGTAGCGGCGACCGCGGGGCACGCCGATGAATGTCCTTCGAAACATCTCCTTCCGGGGCAAGCTCCTGCTGGTGGTCGCGGCGACCAGCTTCGTGACGCTGCTGCTCGCCTGCTCGGCCCTTATCGGCTACGACGTCATCTCCTCCTACAGTGCGATGCGGCGGGATCTGGCCGGACTGGCGGAGGTCGTCGGCGTCAACAGCGAAGCTGCGCTCGTCTTCGGCGATGCGCGTTCGGGAGAGGAAAATCTCGCCTCGCTCCGCGTTCGCCCGCACATCATGGCGGCCGTCCTCTACGTCCAGGACGGCACGCCCCTCGCGGTCTACTCCCGGGAGGGCCAGGCGACGACGCCTCCTCCGGGCCGCCCCCAGTTCGAGGGGATCCGCGAGACCAGCGGCCGGATCGAGATGATGCGAACCATCCGGAAGGACGGCGACGTCGTGGGTCGCGTCTACATCTGCTCCGATACGCGGGAGATCCAGGACCGGATGGCGCAGTCCGGATTGATCGGCCTGCTGGTGATGGTCGCATCGGGACTGGTCGGGCTTCTCCTGTCCGCGCACCTGCAGCACCTCGTCTCGGATCCCGTCATGGCTCTGGTGCGCGCCGCGCGTCATGTATCGACGAAGCGCGACTATTCGATCCGCGTGGAGACCAGCGCGCGGGACGAACTGGGGACGCTCACACAACAGTTCAATGGAATGCTGGAACAGATCCAGACGCGTGACGCCGACCTGCAGGAGATCCAGACGGAGCTGGAGGTTCAGCTGCGGGAGTTGCAGGAGCAGATCGAACAGCGCCAGCGTGCGGAGAAGGCGCTGAACGATAGCGAGGAACAGTTGCGCCAGTCGCAGAAGATGGAGGCGGTCGGGCTTCTCGCGGGCGGCGTGGCCCACGATTTCAACAACCTGCTCACCATTATCTGCGGCTACAGCCAGATGGCGGTCGCAAAGCTCGGCGCGGGACATCCGGTCGCGGAGACTCTCTCCGCGGTCAAGGACGCGGGAGATCGGGCGGCCGTTCTCACGCGGCAGCTCCTCGCGTTCAGCCGCAAGCAGGTGATGTCGCTACGGCCGATCGAGCTGGACGGCATCGTCCTGAACATGCACAAGATGCTCAAGCGGATCCTCGGTGAGCAGATCGAGATCGTCGTCATTCCCGGCCTGGACGGTGCGAGGGTCATGGCCGACGCGGGACAGATCGAGCAGGTGATCCTGAACCTCGCGGTCAACGCGCGAGACGCGATGCCCGACGGCGGCAAGGTGACGATCCGAACCGCGGATCTGACCGTCGCAGGCGACGGCGACGGCGGCCCTCCGTTTGGCGCCGGGGGGCGGTTCGTGGTCCTCTCCGTGAGCGACACGGGAGTTGGAATGGATGAGACCACGAAGGCCCGCATCTTCGAGCCCTTCTTCACGACGAAGGGTGTAGGGAAGGGTACGGGACTGGGGCTATCCACCGTATACGGCATCGTGCATCAAAACGGCGGCCACATCACGGTCGAGAGCGCGCCCGGCACCGGGACGACCTTCCGAATCTACCTGCCGCTGCACGACGCCCCGGCGGCGGAACCATCCGTCGGGCTCGTCGCGAACGAGGAACGAGGCGGCTCGGAGACCATCCTGCTCGTCGAGGACGAAGCGATGGTGCGGCGGTTCACGCAGGAGGCGCTGGAACACAGCGGGTACCACGTGATCCAGGCCGCCTACGGCAGTGAGGCCGTGGCGATCTTCGAGAAGTCCCCCGACGCGTTCCACCTGCTGCTGACGGACGTCGTCATGCCGCAGATGAACGGTAGAGAGGTGGCCAAGAGGATCGTGGAGCTGCGCCCCGGATTGCCGGTGCTGTACATGTCGGGTTACGTGGGCATGGGTATCATCGAGGATGGGCTATTCGACCCAGAGATGAACTTCATCCAGAAGCCCTTCGGGGCCGACGCGTTGCTGCACCGCGTGCGCCAGCTCCTGGATCGGTCCAGGGGAAATTCGTGGGATGATCGGAGCGCTTCCGCGGTAAGATAGACAGAGGAGGTATCACGGTGAATTGGCGACGACTGGCGTCCCTCGTGCGAGATTCCGCCCCTCCGTTCTGGCCTGCGCTCGCTGTGGCAATGGCGCTGACGTGCCCGAGCCCGGTCCACGCCGGGCCATGCTCGATCGGCTGGCCGCTCGACTGGCGTCTTCGCATGAATGCCGCCGAATCGCCCGACGTCATTTTCGCTTTTCCCACGACGCTGCCGCACCTGCCCGCGGAGCCGGCGCCCGGGCTCTTCATCGCGCTGGATCCTGAGACGGGGTTACCGACGAGACCCTCCGCGGCGCAGAGACGTGCGGCGGCGGCCATTCTCGAGGAAGCCGAGGCGCTCGCGGCGCCTCTCGGCCCACTCCCGGTGGCACGCGCGCCGGGCGGCGGCGAGATCGTGCACCTGCGGGGCCGATTCCAGGTCTACTCGATCGCGCGCCGGGCGGCGGACGGCAGCTTCGTCACCGACTGCTCGCTGGACCCCGCGGCCGCCCGCCGGCTCCTGAGTCAACCCGCTCCGATCGAGAGCAAGCGGGAGGAGAAGTAGAGCCATGCGCTCTCCCCTCATGATCTCTCTCCGCGCCACGATCGTCGCGGCCTGCCTCTTCGCTGCGCCGGCGGCGGATGCCGCCACCTTCGCCCTGGTCAACCTGGACGGTCCGGGCGAGGGTTTCAATGACGCAACCCCGGCGGCTCCCCAGGGGGGAAATCCGGGAACAACGCTGGGCGCGCAGCGCCTGAACGTATTCGAGAGGGCGGGTGCGATCTGGGGCGCGATCCTGCCCGGCAACTCCACGATCCAGGTCGAGGCGCGATTCGATCCACTGACGCCCTGCGATGCCACCGGCGGGGTGCTCGGCAGCGCGGGAGCGGTGACCGTCGCATCCGATTTCACGGGAGCCTTGGTTCCCGACACGTGGTATTCCAGCGCCCTTGCCAACAGGCTGGCCGGCACGGACCTGGAACCCGGGACGAGCGACATCAGCGCGCGATTCAACTCGAGTGTCGACGACGGCACCTGCCTGGGCCCGGCAAGCTGGTACTACGGATACGATCACAATGAAGGGTCAAACGTCGACCTGCTCGCCGTCGTCCTGCACGAGATCGGACATGGCCTCGGATTCCAGACATTCGCGACCCTGTCGAACGGAAGTTTCCTCAACAACCGGCCGGACGTCTACGCGCGCCACCTCTTCGACCGGACGTTGGGGCTCCACTGGGATCAGATGAACAACGCGCAGCGCAAGGCCTCCGCGCTCCGCACGGGGCAATTGGTGTGGAACGGATCGAGCGTGACGGCAAACGCGTCGCGCTTCCTCGGCCCGGCCGCCACCGTCCGTGTCGACTCCCCTGCCGCGATCGCCGGCGAGAAGGATTTTGGAACCGCCGATTTCGGAGCGCCTCTCCCCGATCCGCCGCTCCAGGCGGCCGTGGTTCTCGTGAACGACGGAGTGGGCACGACCAGCGATGCGTGCGAGACGATCGTGAACACCGCCCAGGTTTCCGGAAGGATCGCTCTGATCGATCGAGGAACGTGCACGTTCGTGGACAAGGCCCTGAGGGCCCAGGCGGCCGGCGCCGTCGCTGTCATCGTGGGCAACAACACCACCGGCCCGCCGCCGGGCATGGCCGGAACAGACCCGACGATCACGATCCCGGTCGTGAGCATGACGCAGGCTGACGCGACCGCGATCAAGGGTCAGCTTGGCGTCGGCGTCGTGGCGACGATCGGGATCGACGCGGCGCACCTCGCCGGGACCGATCCGGAGGGGCGGCTGCGCCTCTACGCGCCCGATCCCCTGGAGCAGGGGTCGTCGGTGTCGCACTGGGACGTGTCGGCGGCTCCGGACCTACTCATGGAACCGTTCATCAGCTCGGTCCTGACATCGAGCGTGGACCTCACGCAATATCTCTTCGCCGACATCGGATGGCTGGGGAACATCTCCGGCGCTGCGAGCGGACCGCCCCCGGTCGCAACCCGGGCGTACAGCGCGCCCAATCCGTTCTCGAGGGCGACCACGATCCGGTTCCGGCTCGGGCATTCGGGCAATACCGCGGTGGAGATCTTCGATGTGAATGGAGCGCTCGTAAAGCGCTTGCCCGACTCCTGGCGCCCCGCGGGGCCGCATTCGGTGGATTGGGATGGAAGGGGCGCGACCGGTCGCCTTCTCCCCGCCGGCGTCTATTTCTGGCACGTGCGGTCCGAAGGCGAATTACAGAAGGGGCGAGTGGTCCGGGTCGAATAGCGCGCTCGAACCTGGGCGTTACGGTCAGTCGAACTCGTTCTTCGGATCCGCTGGCGTCTGGTCCAGCCCGACCCGTCCCACCACGATATCCGCTCTTGCGTAGCTCTCTCCCTTCATCTTGAAGCCCGAAAGCCGCCGCAGCATGGCGAGCTGGCCCGTGTGGGTGAACGCGTCGGCGATGCCGCCCTGAAAGATGCGCCCAGGATCCGCCAGAATCGGCGCCCCCGACGCGAGGTGATCGTCGAGCGCCTTGAGCGCCGCGTAGAATCGCGCGATCTCCTTCTCCCACGGCAGCGGCGTGGCGGCCGTCCATGCCGGCGCCCCCTGCACTATCCGTAGCAGCCAGTCCATCAAGTCACCCATGTGAGCCAGAATCTCGACGCAGGATGGCGAACCGGGCGCCGCGCGGTACTGTCCGAATGCTTCGGACGTGCCGCGCACAGTCTTGCCGGCACGGTAGGCCAGCGTGGCGAGAGAATGACGGAGGAACAGTCGCGTCGTCGGATCTTTGGCCGGGATATTTTCGCTCATCATCTCCTCCCCTCAGGTCGACAATAGCAGCGGCCGCGATCGTATGCTGGGAAATGGTCCGTTGGTACCATTGTCGGTTTCAGTATTGACCGGGACTTAGATCATGTGCAGCCTGTCAATCGGCGTCAATAACATCTGCGATCTCATCCTCAATGGGGGCGGCATGGACGTCTTCCACCATTGCCCGACAGAACTCAAGGCGGCACATCCAACCGCTAAGCCTCCCACGAACCATCCATCGGGGGCAGATCCAATGTCAAACAAGACCTCGTGTCGATACGCGTTTCCCTCCCTGCTGGCGGCTGTTCTCTTCTGCGCGCTGTTCGGTGTCCAAGTGGGGAGTGTCTTCGCGCAGGACAAGCCACCCGCAAACACGGTGTGCCTCGACTGCCACGACGATCGGGCCACCTCCCTCGACGGAACCGCTCACTCACTTTCCGGCGGCAAGAGCGGTGGCACCGAGGCGCGTATCGCCTGCGTCGACTGCCATGAGGGTGATCGTCGCCACTGGGAGGACGATCCCGACCAGTACGCGATGACCAACCCGTCCAAGGTCAAAGCGACGACCGAGGCGCGGCTGTGCTCCAAGTGCCATCAGAACGCTCACCAGCAGAACATGCTCGAGAAGAACATCCACGTGACGAACGACGTGAATTGCAGCGCGTGTCACAGCGTCCACGAGTCGAAGCACACCGTACTCCTCAAGAAGGCCGAGCCCGGACTGTGCTTCGGCTGCCACCAGAACGCCGAGGGGCGGTTCGCCAAGCCCTACCGGCACCCGGTGAGCGATGGAATCGTCAAGTGCAGCGATTGCCACATGGCGCTCGACGAAACGCGCCGGGAACTCTCCCTGAACGGAACGAATATGTGCACGAAGTGCCACGCCGAGTTCGAGGGACCCTTCCCCTACGAACACCAGGCCACCGTCGACTACTCGACGGAAGAGGGCGGGTGTATCTCCTGCCACGATCCCCACGGCTCGTATCTGCCAAGGATGCTCAAGCAGCCCTACGAGGCCCCGCACTTCCAGCTGTGCTCGCAGTGCCACTCGGTCCCGGGCCACAACTCCAACGTGGAGCACGGGACGCGTTGGTCGGGCGTGCCATGCAACGATTGCCATACCGACATTCACGGCTCCTACAGCAATCGCCTTTTCGTGAGCGAATCGCTTAAGGGTCAAGGCTGTTTCAACGCTGGCTGTCACCAGCTCTAGGACGGTGCGCGAATGAAAACGAAATCGTTTGCGGCTACGCTGGTCAACCTGGCACTCTTGTTCACCGCATCATCACCGCGCGCGGGCACGATGGAAGGCAGCGTGAAGATGGGCGGCGTCATCTTCAGGGAGACAGGAGATCAATCCACCGTCCAGGAAACGTACAACGTCTACGACGGGTTCGCCGTCTCCCAGATCCGCCTCGATGGAACGCTGAAGCCCGGCAATTACCTAAGCCTGAACCTCGAAGACATCAACCTGGATTCGCGGAAGGGGAGCTTTGACTACCGCGTTCCTGGCTGTTTCAAATTATCGGGCGATTTCGACCAGAGCCGCCAGGTATTCGATCCGGTGCGCCTGGTCGCCTCCAAGCGTAAGGACTGGAAAGTGGGCGCCCAGTACACACCGAGCAGGTGGTTCGCCCTCTCCGGCTATTTCAACTACCTCACGCGCAATGGGGACCGGCTGTCGTACCCCAC
>Ga0315273_10007129_pt1 | contig 13984 bp, 7 predicted proteins | sample YL17G02_0_MG_FD_205753 | JGI IMG/M metagenome (GOLD analysis project Ga0315273, IMG submission 205753) | Sediment microbial communities from Yellowstone Lake, YNP, Wyoming, USA - YL17G02_0 | ecosystem: Environmental > Aquatic > Freshwater > Lake > Sediment | place: USA: Wyoming | collected... | reverse complement strand
GCCCGCTTTGGAGTGCGGCGGCTCGACGCCGCTTTTCTTCTCCGCGGGGCAGCCGCGCCCGGCAGGTTGCCTGGTATTGAAGCGCTTGAAGGCGGGATCGTCAAACAGCAGCTTGGCCAGGCGCGCGTAGCCCTCGGCGAGCGGATGGCTGGCGTCGGCGTAGAGCTCGCTCGGGAGCGGCGGGGCGACGAGGTGGGGGATCTGGTTCTCGCGCAGCCAGGCCGCGACCCCCTCCTTTCGCTCCCGGTAGACGGCCAGGCTCTCGTCTTCCAGCATGTGCTCGTTGAACGGGCCGACGAGGACGAAAACCTGGTTCCCGCGCCGCTGAAGCGTCGCCACCGCCTCGCGGAAGAAACGCCACTGGAAGGACGTGTCGAGATCGACCCAATCGAACGCCTGCTTCTGGATTTCCCGCTGGGTCCACGAAATGGGCTCGTGGAGCAGACGGTCCTCCCGCGGCCGAAGCCCTTGCTGCATCGCGATGACGGGGTTCGCGTAGGGATGCTCGATGGTCCAGGCGGGCAGGTCGCGCTGCTCGAAGGCGGCGATGCGGAGGTGGCTCGCCCAGGCGAAGAACGGCACCCCCCGCTCGACCGCGATCCCGATGCGCCGCGTGTACGGCTCCGCGTAGCAGGGGATGCGCGGGGAAAACTGCGGCGCGAGGGTCGGATGGTTGAAGGCGAACGCGCGATCCGTCTGGAGATCGTGCTTCTTCGAGGCCGTCCAGAGGAGATTGCAGTGGAGGAGGACGTGCTTGCCCGCGATGTCCTGGCCGTAGTGTTCGAGGAGGCCGGCGAGGGCGACGGGATGGCCGCCGTCGAGGCCGAGGTTCGCGAAGCGCGGCCCGCCTTCCGCCGTCTTGGGAGGGCGAAGCTCCTGCTGAGCCGCGTTCGCCGCCGCGCTGAGGTAATGGGAGAGCGTCTGGTCCTTCGTCACGTACTGGCCCCAGACGACCGAGTCGCCGACGACGAGGGTCTTCTCCTCGGCGCCTGCGACGCGGCTGGCGCGGCGGAAGAGCCAGTAGTCCTGGCTCAGCTCGTAGGGGATGCGATAGTCGGCATCCGGCTTGAGCCGCTCGACCCGCTCCCAGAGGCGTGGGGCGAAGAGGAAGACAGCCAGGCAGACGATCCCGACAAAGACCCATTCCCAGAATGTGAGACGGATCGCGTTCGAGCCGAAGCGCAGGTCCGGCTTGAATGCGCTCAGGGGATGCGGACCTGGTGGGTCGTTGGGGGGCGTCATGTTGCTCTCAGTCTCGTCCGAAGGCGGAAACAGCCGAAGAGCGGATCGGGCAGAATCATGGGTGGCAGAATCATAAATCCCGATCCCCTCTGAGTCTTCATGATTCTGGCACCCATGATTCTGCCTACCCACTTTGCCTTTTCGCCGCGCTCAGAACTGGAAATAGATGAACGTCATCGATCCGGGGGATGTGAAGATGGCCATGTAGGCGATGGCGAACAGGACGAAGCCGACACGGACCGGAGCCTGTTCGAGCAGCCACCGGCCCTTCGACTCATAGATGTACTGGTAGATCCAAAGCGAGAGCACCAGCCCGGCGGCGAGGAGCGGGAACGAGCCGGCAGTCAGGATCCGTGCCGGGATCATCCATCTCGGCCCAGCCGCAAGCACCTCAGGCGGCAGCCATGCGGCGGTGAAGATCCGGCCGACAATCAGCCCGGCGTCGCTGACGCTCGACGCCCGGAAGAAGATCCAGGTGAAGGTGACGAAGAGGAAGACAAGGACCTGCTTCGCCAGCCGGGGGATCCGATCACGGTAGAAGACGGTGCGCTCGGCCGCGCGGGTGCAGACGCGGCCCGTGGCGTGGAGCGCGCCCCAGATGAGAAACGTCCACGCCGCGCCGTGCCAGATGCCCGAGATCACCATCGTGAGGAACATGTTCCGATACGTGCCCCACTCGCCCCCGCGGTTGCCGCCGAGCGGGATGTAGACGTAGTCCTTGAACCAGGTCGACAGGCTGATGTGCCAGCGCTGCCAGAAGTCGCCCAGGCTGTCGGCGAGATAGGGATTGTTGAAGTTGAGCATCAGGCGGATGCCGAGGAGGCGGGCGACGCCGCGGGCCATGTCCGTGTAGCCCGCGAAGTCGAAGTAGATCTGCCAGCCGAAGGCCACGGTGGCCAGGAAGAGCGCCGCGCCCGAAAACTGCCCCGGCGCCCCGTAGACCTTGTCCACGTAGAGCGCCAGGTAATCGGCCAGGACGACCTTCTTGAAGAAGCCGACGACGAAGAGCGAGAGGCCGTCGGCGATGTCGGTCCGCGCGATGGTCCGCCTTTCGCTGAGCTGGCGGAGCAGGTTCCCCGCGCGCTCGATCGGCCCGGCGACGAGTTGGGGGAAGAAGCAGACGTAGGTCGCGTAGCGGATGAAGTTCCGCTCGCGCGGCATGTGCCCCCGGTAGACGTCGATGATGTAGCTCATCGACTGGAAGGTGAAGAACGAGATGCCGACGAGGAGCAGCGTCGTCTGGTGGGGAATGGCGAATGGGAAGCCGACGTGGGCGAGCAGCGCGTTGAGCTTGGCCGCGCCGGCGTTCACGTAGACGAGCACGCCCTCGGGGTCGGGGATGGCGAGGCCGATCCCCAGCTTCTCGAACAGGGCATTGAGGTTCCGGGTGACGAACCCGCTGTACTTGAAGAACGCCAGGAGGCCGATGTGGTTACAGACTCCCGCGGCGAGCCAGAGCTTCTTCCGCTGGCTTCCCTCCATCCCCCAGACGACGAAGTAGTCGACAATGCTCGCGTAGATCAGCAGCGGCAGGAAGAGCGGGTTCCAGGAGCCGTAGAAGACGTACGAGGCGAGGAGCAGCCACGGCATCTCCAGCCGCGTCCGCCGCGTCAGGAGGTGGACCGGGTAGACGGTGCAGAAGAAGAGAACAAATGTCCAGGTGTGGAATAGCACGCTGAGTCTCTACTTCGACCTTTTCTCGTCGGTGGCGTCCGTCCTCGAGGCATTCCGCACGCACCGGAATCCAATTGCATTGCGGGCGAAGCAGGCGTCCTGGAGTCCCGGTCGCTCGGCGACGCGGGCGGCGGAGCGGCAGGCCTCGGGGGCCGAGTCCCAAGCGCCGCCGCGGAGGACCCGATTCGGGCCGCGGGCAGGGCCGCGGGGGTTGCGGTCCGGGCTGGTCTTGTAGAAACTGGCCCCGTAGCGGTCGTTGCACCATTCGGCGACATTGCCGTACAGGTCGTAGAGGCCCCAGCGGTTCGGCTTCTTGAGGCCGACGGGATGGGTCTCCTTGCCGGAGTTCTCGGCGAACCAGGCGGAGTCCTTGAGGCCGGCGGCGCCGCTGGCGCGGGAGGGCGAGGCTCCCGCCGAGCCGAACGAGTATTCCGTCGTCGACCCCGCGCGGCAGGCGTACTCCCACTCCGCTTCGGTGGGGAGGCGATAGCCGTTGGCGGCGAAGTTGCACTCGACCGACTCCACGTCGTAGCAGGGGGTAAGGCCCTCGGCCCGCGAGCGCGCGTTGCAGTAGGCCACCGCCTTGTCCCAGGCGATCTGCTCGACGGGCCGCTTCGCGCCGCGGAAGTGCGACGGGTTGCCGACGATCACCTTGTCGTACTGCTCCTGCGTCACCTCGTAGCGGTCCATCAGGAAGGAATCGACCCAGACCTTGTGGACGGGCGCTTCCTCGGCGCGGCCGCCCGCCGAGCCCATCTCGAACCAGCCGCCGGGAATGAGGACCATCTCGGCCCCGGACTTCGTCGTGACGACGGGCAGCTTCTCGCCCCGCTCGCAGCCGGCCAAGGCCAGGAGCGCCGCGCCGAGAGCCGCCGCGATCCGTCGGATCCGTCGGATCGGTCCGATCTGTCTGATCTGTCCGAGGGGCCTCATTTCTCGGGGGCCTCCGGCACGAAGACCCAGTCGGACTCCTTGTTGCACTTGCCGTCGGTGGTGATCTGAGCCCAGCAATTGGTGCGGGAGACGTCGGCGACGCAGAGGTTCCAGCCCACGGCTCGGATGCCGATGATCTCGGGCGCCCCGCGAAGGCCGCGCGACTTGCCGCCGCGGCTGAAGGAGACGTAGCGCCCGTCGGGCGACCAGTCGACGTGGTAGGCCTCCAGCGGGTGGTCGCTGTGGACGACGACGCGGCGGTTGGCGGCGCGCGGCGTGCCCGTGCTCAGATCGAAGTCGGCGACGTAGAGGTCGTAGTCGCTCCCGCCCCAGGCGATCCGCCGCCCGTCGGGGCTGAAGTCGGGCCGGCAGCCCGGGATCTGGAGGTTGATGACCCGCGTCCCCTTCACCTCGATGGCCAGGATCGCGTGGCCGAAGCCCATCCCGCCGTGAACGGTTGCGATCATCCAGTCCCCCGCCGGCGACCAGCAGAGGTTGTAGAGGTGGAAGAGATCCTTGTTCGGGTGCGGCGTGTGGGTGCCCGTCTTGAGGTCGTAGAAGAAGACGCCCTTGTTCGCGAAGTCCGTGTAGGTGAATCGGTCGGACTCGCCTTTGAGGTAGGCGACGACGGTGCCGTCGGCGTTCCAGCAGCCTTCGCGGGCGTTTTCGGCGATCTTCGTGCGGCCCGTGCCGTCCATATTCATGTAATAGAGGTCGCGGCGCATTGGCTGGCCCTTGTCGTCGCGGACGTCCACGAGGAAGCAGATCTTCTTGCCGTCGGGGGAGACGTGGGGGTACAGCTCATCCACGTCGGGCGTGTGCGTGAGGTTGACGGGGCTCGATCCGTCGGCGTTCATCATCATGATCTCCCAGTTGGTGTCCTGGAAGGATTCACAGACGATCCGATGCCGGATCTTGCCGAGCTGGAGAATGGCGCGGGATTCGGCCTCGCGTTTGGCCTCGGCCTGGAGCCGCGCCTCCTTGGCGGCTTGCCCGATCTCGCTCGCGAGGCCCACCGTGACAGGCTTCCAGATGCCGCAGCCCCCTCCACCGCTGTTGTCGGCCAGGACGGCGACAAGAACCTTCTGGCCGGGCTGGACCGCGGCCGTGATGTCGATCTCGAACTCCTCGTCGTAGCCCTCGTGATCGCCGACCTTCTTGCCGTTGACATAGACCACCGCATCGTCGTCGACGGCGCCGAAGACGATGGAGATCTTCTGCCCCTGCCACGCCGCGGGCACGTCGATCCACTTGCGGTAGAAGACGTAGCGGTCCTTGTACGGGTCCTCGCGTTCCTGGACGTCGGCCGTCTCCCAGGCCGCGTCGTCGAAGTTGGCGGCAGAGAACGTGCCTTCGAGCGCCTTGGCGTCCGCCGCGCGCTGAATCTTCCAGGCCTTCATCACGCGGATGCTGCGCGGGGCCTCCTGCTTTTCCGCGGCGAGGAGCCCGGCCGGGAGGAGGCAGAGGACTCCCAGTGCCCAGGCGCCCCAGCTTCTGATGCCCGACCGCCCATTCGCATGGATCATTGGAAACTCCTTCGCGAGCGCGCAAGACCCCGATCCCAAAGTTCGCATCCTACGGCATGTCGCCTCGGAGGTCAAGCCCTTGCAAAAACGGGGCAGGCGCGCTACTCTCGCAGGGTCCATGGCCGCCGGCTTCACCGCGGGCGCTTCGCCCGCTTTGGAGTGCGGCGGCTTGACGCCGCTTTGGCTTCGCGCCGCAGCCGCGCGCCAACCCCCTTCGGTGGAGCCCACGTGAGCCGCACACTCATCGGTCTGCTCTTTGCCTTCGCCCTCGCCGCGGCAGCGGAAGAAGCCGCCGCGCCCAAGGGCGCGGGCCTCATCGTCTTCTCCTCCAGCCGCTCCGGCCCGTGGCATGTCTGGACCGTGAAGCCCGACGGCTCGGACCTCCGCGAGCTGACGAAGGGCGGCCCCGACGAATTCGACGTCGATGCCGTCTTCAGCCCCGACGCGAAGTCGATCCTCTTCAGCTCGACCCGCGGCGGCAAGAACGGCGTCTGGCGCGTGCCCATCGTGGCGACAAGCGGCTCGCTTGTCGCCTCTGAGAAGCTCGAGCGGATTTGCGACGGCGACCAGGCCGAATGGTCGCCGGACGGCAAGCAGATCGCCTTCCGCCGCGACGAGAAGCTTTTCACCCGCGACCTCGCCAGCGGCCAGGAGAAGTCCCTCAGCCCGAAGGACTTCCTCCACTGCTCCGGCCCCGCCTGGAGCCCCGACGGCAAGAGCATCGCCTTCGCCTGCCGCTGGGACGCCGGCAACGCGGTCTTCCTCATCCCCTCCGAGGGCGGCGAGCCGAAGAAGATCTACGACCAGCAGGGCGCCTGCGAGCCCCACTGGTCGCCCGACGGCAACCTGCTCGTCTACGAGACCGAGACGCACATCTGCACGATCCAGCCCGACGGGAAGAGGAACCGCCTCGTCACCTACTTCGGCGGCGTCCAGCGCTACGGGCGGTTCAGCCCGGATGGGAAATCCATCGTTTTCTGCCAGGGCGTCTCCGAGGAAGGCCCCTGGGAGCTCTATGTGATCCCCGCCGCCGGCGGCACGCCGAAGAAGCTCACCGAGGGTGCGTCGGACATGCAGCCCGATTGGCGGTAGCCGCCGGGGAAATGCCGAATGCCGAATGCCGAATGCCGAATCAATGCCGAATGCCCAATGTCACATGTTGACCGCGCACGGTGGGCATACGGTCCCATACGGTCCGGTTTGGGCGGCTTTAGCCCGCCGTACGGCGGGCGGCGGAATAAAGCCCACGGCGATGCCTTGAGAGCCGTGGGATCGCGAAGGCCCCCCAGCCCCCTTCTTTTCAGTTCCGCAGCCCCCGAAGCGGGGCGGCGGAACCGTCGTCCCGAGCAGGAGCCGGACCCGCGGTTCCGCCGCCCCATAGGGGGCTGGGCATGTCTCTTGACGATGGCTGTCCCCAGAAGACGCGCAGAGCGGGTTCTTCAGATCATAGGAGGTCACGCCTACCTCCGTTGGCGTGGGCTTACCCCCCTGCTTTCAATGCTGTTCGGCCTATGCCTGTGGTCCTCAATTGCGGTCTACGCCGAAGAGGCCGACAACCCGGCCGTCCGCCTCTTCGACACGGGCACGCCTTCCGCAAAGCCGCTGACTGAAGAAGCCGTCGCCAAACGCGCCGGCTGGAAGCTCGTCCCGGAGGACGACCTGACGCACCAGTTCACTGGTGACGCCGTACTCCTCAATGACAAGCTCGCGGTCGTCCTCCGAACGGCAGGGCGGATGGCCGAGGTCTACTCGAGCACGGAGAAGGGCGCGAAGCTCCGCGCCAGCGTGGGCCACGTCGGCGCGCGGTCGTCCGTGCAGGATCCGTACGAGCCGCCCAAGATCATCGAGAACACCGGCGGTGCGGTTGTGCTGGAGGCCGCCATCAAGCTGCCCGCCGCGCCCACCCTGCGGTTCCGCCTGACCACCGGCGAGCGCATCCTGGAGATCCGTCCAGGCGGAGGAGCTTACTCCGTGGTGGTTCAATCCAAGTCGCGCCACGTCGTCGTGCCGGACTTCTTCGGGGACGACATGGTCTTCCCGGGAGAGCCGCCCTCGCCCGTCGACCTGCCGGTGGAGAACTTCTTCCTGGGGCTTCTCGGCGAGGGCGACGCCCTTCTGATGTGCGCGTGGAAGTCGGATCGACAGGCTGTGAGCCTGCATACCGTGTTCCTGGCGGGGCTGGGAAAGTCGGAGACGCGCAGCGTCGGCCGCATCACCTGTGAGGGCGACAAGCCCATCTGGCTCGCCTTCCTCGAAGGACCCGCCTTGTGGCATATCCGGGCCGCAGGAACCCGGGACAACTGGGGGCCCGCGTTCCCCGGCAGGTGGCGGTGCAGCCGAATTCGAGAGGGGGGCTTCGCGGACTCCTGGGATTTGGAGAAAGGCCCCACGGCCGAACAGCAGGCCAGCAAGAGCATGGGACCGATCCTGATCTATCCATTCGACCGCACTCACGAGACCCCCCTCACCGCCTTCTGCCTGGTGGATCTGATGAGAAACACGATGGGGCTCGGCCCGTGCCAGTACATCCTGGAGAAGGAGAAGCTGACCTCGGAGGAGACGCCGCCCACCCCCGACCTGGTGATGGCCTGGGTCGAGAGGCAGTTCGAGCGGAAGACCGCCGCCAAGGCGGCTGGCGAGATCAAAGCGCGCTTCCAGCGGATGGTCGAGCAGGTCCGTCTCCCCCAGGCGCGCCTGGAGCAGTACGGCGCCTTCGCGCGGACCGTGCGCGGACTCTGCGCCGACAAGGTGGCCGCGAAGGCGCTCCTCCCGACCGCCGAGCGCATCGAGGAGACGCTCAAAGCCTACGCCAAGGCGGGCGCCACGCCCGAGCGCGCCGGGCATCTCGCCACAGCGGTCGTGGGGCTGATCGGCAAGGAAGGGGCGCTGGCCGAATGCCAGCGCCTCGGCGAACAGGTGCGGGCCATCGGGACCGCCCAGAGCGCCGCGCTGTCCAGGTGCCGCATGGCGACGAGGTGGCTGAGAGCGCAGGCCCGGATCATTGCCAGGGAGCCCGGCTGCGCGGACCTGGCCAGACAGATCCAGGCCCGCTCCGAGGAGATCCTCTGGAAACCGTGAGACAAGGAGCACCAGGAATGGCGTCGTTGGTCACGCGCGTCGGAGCGCTGGCTCTGGCAGTGTCCTTTCTCCTCGTCTATGCGCCTCATCGCGCTCAGGCGGCGTCCGTGAGCGTTCTCGACACCGGCGCAGCTTCGGCCGATCCGCTCGCGCCCAACATCGTGTCGGAACGCAAGGGATGGGCGGCCGTGCCCGAGGGGGAGGCTGCCCACAAGTTCAAGGGCGACGCGGTCCTGTCGAATGAGCGGCTCACGATCGTCCTGCGGCCCAACGGCCCGGGCGCGGAGGTCTACGCCCACGGGCCGAAGGGGCCGAGCCTGCGGGCCGTGCTGGCGCCCGCGTCGGATGCAGCGGCCCGGATCGCCTCCGTCGCGGTGGGGAAGATTGCGGCGGACGCGGCGGGGCTCGACGCGACGTTCCAGACGCCCGACGGGAAGACGCTCGCCGTGCGCTTCGAGCTGACGGCCGGGCAGGTCTTCGTCAAGACCGAGGCCGGCGCGGGAACGGCCGCGCTGCGCGTGCGTGCGCCCTCGCGGTTCGTCGTCCTGCCCGATTTCTTCGCGGACGACATCGTCGTCGACGCGCGGGACATCGCGGTCGACAAGGCGGAACTGCCGAGCGAGAACTTCCTCCTGCACCTCGTCGGCGACGGCGAGGCCATCGTGTTCGCCGTGGCGACGGCCCGCGATGAGGACGTCCCGATCGTGCTCGCCGACCAGGGCGACCGCCGCGCCATCCAGCACTCCGACATCCCGTTCGGCAAGGAAGGCAAGGACCGCAGCGTCTACGTCGCCGTGCTCGAAGAGCCGGGCATCTGGCACACGAAGTCCGTGGTCAAGGAGGACGCCGACAAGACGATCGAGCTCGACTGGAAGCCGCCCTTCCCCGCCCACTGGCGAGTCGACTGGCGGACGGAGGAGGGCCTGACCGACACCTGGGAGATGCTCGTCCAGAAGCCCGACGGCACGTTCGCCCGGCTCGACTGGTTCGGCCAGCCCGACAAGGAGGGCACGCCCGACTGGCAGCGGCCCGACGGCACCCGCTGGACGACGGTCCTCGGCGGCTTCAAAGTCCCCTGCTGGATCGACAAGGACGGCCGGGGCGTCCTCCGCCCGCTCAAGCGAGGCGCCCCCTTCAAGGGGCCGGCGATCATCTACCCCGTCGACCGGGTGCAGGAGACGCCGCTCGACCGGCTCGCCCTGGTGGACATCATGCGCAGGACCCTGGGGCAAGGCCCGTGCGAGTACATCCTCGACGTCGAGGGCCAAAAGAAGGTCGCTCGCGGCGCCGCCACGTGCGCCACGCGGGGCAAGCTCGACGGCCTGTACTCCCGCAAGGAGCAGAAGGCGAAGCGCGCCGAGGTCGAGAAGGCGCTCGACGACGTCCTGGCGTTCGTCCGCCTCGTGCGCGACCGGATCGAGGGCTACGTCCTCTTCGGCCGCCTGATGCTCGCCTACCTGGACGAGCAGAAGAAGGCCCACCCCGAGACGGAGGGCTTCCTGGCGAAGATGGAGACGCTCACTCGCCGGATCGACTCGGCCTACGAACGGCGGAAGGTCGGCATCCGGTCCCAGGAGGACGCGACAAAGCTGGTCGTCGAGTTCCGCGTGACGCTCGTCGACTACGAGGGCGACGACGCGCTGGCGAGGTGCAAGAAGATCACGGGCGGGCTCGTCGGCGTGGGCGGGAGCCAGGACGAGTTGGTCGGCGAGTGCCGGGTGGTCGTCAAGCTCCTCCGCCAGCAGGCGGGCCTCGCCATGGCGACCGACCCGAAGGTGGCGCCCGTCGCTCGCGAGATTCGCCGCCGCACGCAGCAAATGCTCCGCGGCCCCGCGGCATACGAGGCGCCGAGACACTGAGAAGAGAAGAAGAGGAAGAAACTGGGGAGAAACTTCTTGAAAGAAGTTTCTCCCCAGACCCCTCTTCAAGAACTTTTACAATAGGCTGCGGCATTCGCTCCCTTTGGCCGCGCCCACGGGTCATGCTTCACCTTGCGCTGTCCGGCGCGGCCAAAGGGAGCGAATGCCGCAGCCCAATGTGAGAGTTCTTGGGAAGGAGGGTCGGGGAGGAAACACTTCTTCTCCTTGCTCGTCCCTACGCTCCGCGTGGGGACGAGAGATCGACCGCTCCGCGGTCACAACCATCGCGGTGGACGCGGAGCGTCCGATCTTCCGCCCCCACGCAGAGCGTAGGGGCGAGCGCGAGATAAGCACGAAAGGGGAATTGCACATGTCGACGATCGTGAGACTGATGGTTGGCTTCTCCGTCGCATTCGCCATGGCCTGCGGCCTCTCGGCTGGAGAGGCGAAGAACCTCTTCCCGAACGCGAGCTTCGAGGAGGGCCAGGGCGATTACCGCATGGACAAGGGCAACGGGACGGACGGCGGGTTCACCATCGACACCGAGGGCGGCCTCGACGGGCCGCGCTGCGCCCGCGTGACCGTCGGCACGGTCGGCAACTACGGCGTGCAGGTCGGCCAGATCATCCGCGACGCCGGGCAGAAGGGCAAGACTTATACCTTCGCGGTCCTCGCCAAGAGCACGAAGGACTCCGTCAACGTCCGCCTGGAAATCGAGCGCTCTGCGAAGCCGTGGGACCGCGCCGCGCGGAGCGAGCCGGCCGCCCTCACGAAGGACAAGTGGACGGAGATCCACGCGACGTTCCAGGTCGACAAGGATTTCGACGAGGGCTGGTTCGCCTACGTGAGCTGCAACCAGGCGAACTCGGAGTTCCTCGTGGACGCCTTCCGCCTTTACGAGGGGGACTACGTGCCCTTCGAGAAGACAGCCAGGGAAACGACTCCTGCGACGCCGGCCTCGCCCCGGAGTGCGACGGCCGGAGCGGGCAAGAATCTCTTCTCCAATCCGAGCTTCGAGGACGGCCGGGAAGGCTGGAACCCGGGCAAGGCCGGCAAGACCGAAGTCCAGTTCGCCGTCGACGGCGAAGGCGGCTTCGATGGGCCACGGTGCGCCCGCCTGACCCTCGGCGCCGTCGAGGAATGGGGCGTGCAGTTCGGGCAAACGCTCGAGGGTGGGCAGAAGGGCAAGACCTACACCTTTGCGGCCTTCCTCAAGAGCGCCAAGGACCCCGCCACTGTCCGCCTCGAGATCGAGCGATCGGCGAAGCCCTGGGACCGGGCCGTCGCCACCGAGCGGCTCACGGTCACCAAGGACAAGTGGACGGAGTTCCACAAGACGTTCACGGTCGCCAAGGATTTCACCGAGGGCTGGTTCGCCTACATTAGCTGCAACCAGGCGAACTCGGAATTCCTCGTGGACGCCGTTCGCCTGTACGAAGGGGAATACGTGCCCTTCCAGAAGGTGGCCAAGGAAGTGGTCGCCGCGGCGGGCGTGAGCGTGTTCGACACGGGCACGCCGTCGGCGGCGCCGCTCTCGCCGGAAGCCGTCGGCAAGAAGGAGGGCTGGACGAAGCTCGCGGAGGACGACACGGCCCACAAGTTCAAGGGTGACGCCGTGCTGGCGAACGACCGTCTTGTCGCGGTCTTCCGCCGAAACGGCCCCGGCGCGGAGCTGTACGCGAACGGCCCGAAGGGGTTCGTCCCGCGTGCGGTGCTCGCGCCCGCTACCAACGGCGGGGTCAGGCTCGCCGGCGTGGCCATTGCGAAGAACACCCAGCCCGCCGTTGCGCTCGACACGGAGTTCAAGTTGGCTGACGGCACGGCCATCGCCCTTCAGTTTGAGCTTCCGATCGGGCAACCCTTTGTGCAGACCGTGTCCAGCGGGACCGCCAAGGGGCTACGGGTCGAAGCCCCCTGCCGCTTCATCATCATGCCCGACTTCTTTGCGGACGACATCATCGCCGACGCGACGGAGATTCCTGCGGCCCGGGGTGAGTTGCCGAGCGAGCATTTCCTCCTCCACCTGCTCGGCGAGGGCGACGCCCTGGTGATGACGGTCGCCAAGTCGAACGACAAGGAGGCCCAGGTCACCGTGGAGGGCCAGGGCGCCGACCGACGTTTCCGCAGCTCCGAGATCGATTACGGCACGGGCAAGAAAGTGTGGGTCGCCGTCCTCGAAGCCCCTGGTATCTGGCACCGATACGACGTGAAGAAGGAGGATGCAGACAAGACCGTCCGCCTCGACTGGAAGGCGCCGTTCGCCGCGCAATGGCGGATGGACTGGCGGCGGGCCGACAACAAGCTCACCGATAGCTGGGAAATGGTCGCCGAGCGGAAGTCCGGCGGCTTCGAGCGCCAGACTATTTTCGGGCGCGCGGAGACCCTTCCCGCGAACCGCCAGCGCTGGACCACCGTCCTCGGCTCCTTTAAGTACCCCTGCTGGCTGGATCAGAGCGGCCAGGCCTTCATCCAGCCGCTCCGCGGCGCGGTCCGCTTCGAGGGGCCGGCGACCATCTACCCGCTGCGCCGCGTGTCCAAGTCGCCCCTCGACTGTTTCACCGTGGCCGACATCATGAAGAATACGCTTGGCGTCGGCCCCTGCGAGCACATCCTCGACGTCGAGGGCCGGCAGGGGCGAAACTACGGCCGCGCCACCTGCTCGACCCGCGACACCTTGTGCCCCATCTACGCGGCCAAGCAGCAGAAGGCGAAGAAGGCCGAAATCGAGAAAGTGCTCCAGGACGTGATGATCTTCGTCAAGTTCATCCGCAGCCGCATCGAGGGCTACGTCGAGTTCGGCCACGGCGTCCTGACGTATCTCGACGAGCAGAAGAAGGCCCATCCCGAGCTGGCCGGCTTCTGCGACGAGATGGCCACGCTCACCCGATCCATCGACGCCTACTACGCGAGGCGGAAAGAAGAGATCAAGACCCCCGACTACGTCCAGGGGCTGACCGACCGCTTCCGCAAGGAGTTGATGGATTACGAAGGCCCCGACGCGCTCGACAAGTGCAAGGAGATCACCGCGGCGATCGTCGTCGTGGGCGGGAGCCAGGACGAGCTGGCGGGCGAGTGCCGCATGGCCACGCGGCTCGTTCGCCAGCGGGCCGGGCTGGCGATGGCGGCGGACCCGCGCGTCGCCGAGATGGCCAAGGAGATCCGCCAGCGCGCGCAGGCCGTCCTGCGGAACCCCGCCGGCCACGAATCGCCGCAGCACTGATCCGCGGAAGAGAAGAAGAATTTGCCCGCGAAACACGCGAAAAGGACGCGAAAAAGAAAACAAGAGTTAGCACTATGGTCGAAGAAACAGCGGAGCGCGCTCGGTTTGCCTCTGAGCCCCAAGGGGGCGTACTATGATAGCCCAGGGCAACGCCCTGGGAAAAAGAGCCCACCCCCGGCCCAGCCCTGAAGGGGCGTACTACCCGCCTTAGTACGCCCCTTCAGGGCTGGGATTCGACAGAGTTACGGCAGGCCCTTTCATCCGGCTGAACTGTTGCCACAAGGGAAGAACGGATGGCTGGGAGGAGAGCAAGGATAGCGATGAGGACTAATCCGGCATCTGGCATCTGGCATCTGGCATCCCGCGAGGCTATTGGCCTCGCGGGGCTGGCCGTCCTGCTCGCGGCCTGCGGCCACGAGGAGTCCCGGGGGAAAGCTCCTGCTGCCGCCACG
>Ga0315273_10007128_pt1 | contig 13984 bp, 11 predicted proteins | sample YL17G02_0_MG_FD_205753 | JGI IMG/M metagenome (GOLD analysis project Ga0315273, IMG submission 205753) | Sediment microbial communities from Yellowstone Lake, YNP, Wyoming, USA - YL17G02_0 | ecosystem: Environmental > Aquatic > Freshwater > Lake > Sediment | place: USA: Wyoming | collected... | reverse complement strand
AGCAAGATCCCGATCTTCATTCTTCAGCCCGGGCGGCTTTTCGCCGTTGCTTCTCCATCCGCTTCTTATAGGCTACGACGTCGGCCTCCCGGAACCGCCAGTTTCTGCCCTGCTTGAAAGCCTTCAACTTTTCACTCCGCGCCAGGGCGTTCACGTCGTCCGGGCTGCAGTCCAGGATCCACGCGACGTCTCTGGTCTTGAGGAGCTTTTCCTTGGTTTTCATGAGCTGTTGCCTTCCATCGTGAACCGCCCTGTGCGGACCCGCATGCTGGACATACTACATCCTGAATTATTCCTTCCGCTGTCACTCCATCGTTACTATACCCGATTCGGAACTCCCTTTGAGTATAGAGACTTCGATGCTGGCGATCTGCGCAAGCCGACTCGCTGCGTCCTCAAGCGGCTTGAGGGATACGTCTTCCCCAGAGTAGCGCTCGTAGTAACCGAACGGATTGTCAAGATCCCTGATTAGCAATAGGAGATAAATCATCAGATACGAGATAATAATTACGAAGAACAACGACTCGTAAAACGGCTCAATCTTGGCCAATATGAGCCCTATGCAAAGAAAGATAGTGATGAGATCGGCGAGTAAATAGCCCGAGGAAACGAAGGACGTTTCTCGAATGGTGTGAATGCGTATGAGGTTGCGCCGGAGATTACCCTGCTCCTGCTTCAATCGAGCCACCAGTGTCGCTTGAGTCCATTGTTCAATCGCTGCGAACTGAGGGGTTAGATCGTTCACGTGCTCCAGCAGTTCTGCCGTGCGGTGTTTCTTATGGAACCAACTCAGAATATCCTGGCTCAATTGCGACAGAAGGACCAGACAGGAGCCTACATTGGCTTCAGGTCTTGCCATTCTGATACCGCACACTTCTTGCGCCAGATTCTCTAGGCATGCGCTCAACTCGCCTGGGCAACGCTCGCTTTCCTTGAAATCCGACAGGACTCCGCTCAGAAGAAACCCCATTAGGAAGACGTTTGCAGCCACAATCCCCGAGAATAGCGGGTTGATGGAGATAATCTCCCACCTGAGGAAATGAATGAGGAGTTTAGCGCCCACTACCACAGCAACGATGCCGCTTACTCGGAGCAGAAGACGATGTCGGTTATTGATGGTCATCGTTGCCTTTCTCGGCCTGATTTTGCCGAACCATTTATTCAATTGCGGACAGGCTGGCCGGTAAACGCTGTGAGACAAGTAGGCTTTGGGCAGCCGCAATGTGAGCTGAACATAAAGTATGTATTCACCTCAATTATTCCTGCCATCGTTTCTCTATGAGTAGACCGGAACGACCGGATAGCTCGGGAATGTCGTTTTGAAAATTATGCACCAGGAACCTTGGAGAGCGTGATTTTGGGAGCAAAATGTAGGATTCTGGCCCTTCCAGGTTGGAGAAATCGGTTTTTGACCTCGCAAGACCGCAGTGATGATGTAAGGGTGGTTCTAACAGCCCGAATATAACAATATTGTGACTAACATGCAAAGATGCTACTCCATTTCGTGTGCGTACGTCAAGGGGGAAATGGCTCTGAGTCGGATCGCCGGGAACCTCATCCAGAGTCGAAAACCTCCTGATCGTGGTCGGCCAGAGGACTGCGAGCGAATTACCCGATCAGCAGCCAGTCATCAAAGTTTTCGGAGAATGTTGATGATTCTTCCAAAAAGAGTAGTAAAGACCAGGAGGAGCAAGAAGAGGCCGATGGGGATGGCGATGAGGAGGCTCAATTTGAACAACAATACCATGAGCGGAATCAACAGGAATACCACCACCCCGATAATGACCAAGGCGACGCAACCCGTGAGAAAGTCCCATCCAAGTTTGCCTGCACCCCGAGCGGTGACGGATGGCTTAACCTGTTCCTGCTCAACTTCCCGAGCCTCATGCTGCTCATCAATCATAGTTTACCCCTGATGAGTGTATTGATTGAGACAAGCACATGATATCTGAGAGGGATTTATGTCTCAAGCCACCATTCAACAAATCGTTCTTTGAAAACAATCGGGTAGCCGGGGCGGTTGCCCGCCCCTGGCTCCCACACCACCGTACGTACCGGTCGGTATACGGCGGTTCACGAAGAACGCGCAAGTCTGCGATGCTCGTCAAGAAGGCTGATTAAACCCATGGACCGCAAAACCGAGGTCGGTACAGCCTGGTGCATGTGACTGGCCCCAGCGTTCCACCAAGGCCCGCGGCCATTGTAAGCAGAGACCGCCGCACGTGCCTCGTCCAGACCGCGCTTGGCAAGCTCCTTGCGCCGGGTCCGGGTGACTTCGGGCTTCGGGTCGTCTTGCCCCCTCGCCCACCCGACGGACGCCTCGTATGCGGTTCGTGTTCCTCGGACCAGGGCTTTGCCTCCAGCTTCCTTTCCACCCTACCTCGCGGTAGCGCAGTTGCTCTTCGGCTAGGGGTTCCTGTCACCTGGACCCCCAGAGGACTTTCACCTCCAAGTCACTTCCCGGTTCGCTTTCGCTCCCCGGTTGACAGCGCCGGTCTCGACGCTGCGCGCCGTGCCCGGCGCACAAAGAAAGACCGCGTGTCCTCAGCACCCGCTCCAAGGCGAACCATGTAGGGTGAGACCCGTCTCCGCTGCCCGCCCTCGGGCAGGAGGGGGAGGACCTCGATCACCGGCTTTGGACCCGCCTTCTGGACTCTGGAAAGGGGAGCGCCCTTCTTCCTGTGAACGGTAAGCCCTTTCCCGGAAACCCCCTCCTGGACCTTGCCCGAGAAGAGGCTGTCCAGGGATTGCCCGAGGGCCTGCGCAATCTCCACCAGAAGGGGCAGGCTGGGATACACCTGAACGCTTTTCAGGACAAGTACGGCGGAGACACGGGAGGAACAGAGATTAAGAACTTCTCTATGTCGGCCGGCCCATAGTAGTCGACCACGCACTGCACGCCACTGGAGACCGTCAGGTTGTCGCCGGGTTCAGCTAACATCCTGTGGACTGAGACCCAAGAGGGAGGTACACTTGCTGTCTGCTGAAAACAGGTGTAACCAGCGGACAGCCATTTGCGACTCATGAGAAGGGATGCCCAATCACGCGATGGAAGGGAGAGTTGGCATCGCCCTGCAGTGCAGCGCTGAAAGCGATCTGGATGTCATCACGCGAGTTCTTGGCGGCGATGGTGAGGCTTTCGACATACTGCTTCACCGGCACGGTGACCGCGTGTTCAAGATTGTCACACGCCGAGTGCGCGCGGAGGATGTCGAGAGCGTGGCCCAGGAGGTTTTCGTGGCTGCCTTCCGGTCCCTGCGCACCTATGGGGGCAAGCAGCCGTTCGAGAACTGGCTGGCGCGCATCGCTCGCCGGCGTTGCTGTGACTACTGGCGCTGCCAGGAACGCCGTGTGCCGACTGCGACGGTCCCGCTGGAGGTAGACCAGCGCGCATGGCTGGAGCAAGTCAGTTCCGGCCTGTCCGTAGAGGCATTCGAACGGGAGTGCGAACGGAAGGAGGCGGTCGAAGTCATGCAAGCGGCTATGTCGCAACTGGATGCGGAGGACAGAGCCTTGATCGAAAGCATCTATTTCGAGGATGTCCCCCTCAGGGAAGTCGCGGCCACGTTCCGGTGGTCTTTGGCAAAAGTCAAGATTAGGGCCTATCGGGTTCGGAATCGTTTACATAGGGTGATTGAGCGGATGTTCGAAAGCGAGGCGGCGACATGAGCACAAGCAAAGCGAAGCGAGCACGGACGGAACAGGCCCTGCGAAAAGCTTACCGCCGGCAGTCTTTGCCATCGCCGGGTGCGGCCTGGTACCAGGCGGTCATGGAGCAGGTTCAGCAGGAATCCTTCGCCGGCATCATACCGTTCCCGCCGGCCGAGCTTGTGGCATGGCGCGTCGCTTGGACCGCGGCTGCGGCCGCCATATTGATAGCCGTTTGTATGTTCGCCACAATGCCCACCGATGCCCAGATCGTGTGGGACCTGCACCATCTCGCGTCGCCTTACGAATGGTCTCTTGCTATGGGGGAATAGCACATCATGAAGACAAAGATCTGGCTGCCGCTTGCTATCGTGTTCTCATCGGGTCTCATCATCGGCTTCTTCGCAGGGCAAGAGTTTGAGCATCATCACATCCATCGGCTCATGAGCAGAGGCACAGAACATTTCGAGCAGGAACTCATGACCCGTCTGAGCAAGGGTCTCGCCTTGAACGAGACCCAGATTCCGCTGGTCCGCGAGAAGGTAAAGACAGCCGCGCGGGCCTCTGAGCAATCCTGCCGTGAGCAAAAGACGATTATGCGCGAGCAAATGACCAATCTACTGAAGGACATCCGGCCGCTTCTGAGCGAGAATCAGCAGCGCGTCCTGGACGAACTCGATGTGGATGCCCTTCGGCCGCGCCATCGAGGCGCCACGGAGCCAAGCACCAACCCCCCACGGACGGACAGTCGCTGACAGCCTGCCGCACCGAGGCGCTGCCACGACACGGGCGGCGCCCCTGCATCTTTTCTGTAACCACCTCCCACTTCCTGCCGACTAAGACAGGCAACGCCCTCATGGCATCCGTCGGTTAAGGCCGAGGAACAGCGGGGCAATGAGAGGAAACTATGAAGAAGCCCCTTGTTGTTGTCGTTATCCTGCTCATTCTTGGCCTCGTCGCGTGGCGTGTGACAGAGAAACTCACCCGACAGCGTGGGAGCGGGCAGCCCCGACAAGGCCAGGCTCCGGCAGTTACGGTGGTCGTTCAGCCGGTGCGCAGGGAAGCCGTCCGTGATGTTCGGGCATTCACCGGCACGGTGTCACCCAACTCACAATTCCTCGTGGCGCCCAAGGTGGTGGGGCGACTGGAGAAGCTTCTTGTGAACATCGGTCAGGAAGTGAAGAACGGCGACCTGATCGCGTTGTTGGATGACCTCGAGTACCAACAACAGGTCGAGCAGGCGCGGGCCGAGCTGGACGTCGCCAAGGCCAACGTGATCGATTTCCAGAGCGCACTGGATATCGCCACCCGCGAACTCGATCGGGCAAAGGAACTCCGGAAACAACAGGTAGCCTCTGAATCCGAAATGGACCAGGCAGATACGCAATTCAGAGCGTCCCGGGCCAAGCATGCGGTCGCCCTGGCCCAAGTGAAGCAGAGGGAAGCAGCCCTGAAAGTGGCCGAAGTGCGCCTGTCTTACACACGAATCGATGCCGCCTGGGAGGACGGCGACACAACGCGCGTGATCGGTGAACGCTATGTGGATCAGGGGGCGATGCTTCGTCCCAATGATCCGATTGTGTCGGTCCTCGACATCAACAGCGTGATCGCCGCCATCTTCGTGATCGAGCGAGACTATCCGCACCTGCAGGTGGGCCAGACTGCCATGATCACCACCGATGCCTTCCCCGCGAAGACGTTCTCCGGCAAGGTCGTGCGTAAGGCACCCCTCCTGAAAGAATCTTCGCGCCAGGCGCGGGTTGAGATTGAGGTCGAAAATCCTGATCGCCTTCTGGCGCCCGGCATGTTCGTGCGTGCCGAGATCCAGTTCTCGGCCCGCGAGAACGCGACCGTTGTGCCGGCAGGTGCGGTGGTACGGCGCAACGAACAGAGTGGTGTTTTTCTAGCCGATCCCGCGACCCTGAAAGCGCGCTTCGTCCCCATCACCGTTGGCGTCGCAAACGCTCAGTTGGCTGAAGTGCTCTCTCCCGCTCTCGAAGGTCAGGTCGTGACGCTGGGGCAGCATCTGCTTGAGGATGGAGCCAGCATCGTCCTTGCCGGCGTCAACCCGGCCAACTCTGAGCCACTGCCCTCACGGCCGGATATCAAGACTGGACCGGCCGAACAGCCCAAGGGAGGCGGAGGCCAGCGATGAACATCGCCCGCGCCTCCGTCCATCGGCCCGTCTTCACGGTCATGGTGACGCTGATCGTTATCATCCTGGGGGGGGTGTCGCTCTACCGTATCCCTGTAGACTTGATGCCCGACGTCACCTCCCCAACGCTGAGCGTCTCCACCCTCTACGAGAATGCCAGCCCGGCCGAGATCGAGGAACTCATCACCCGCCCCATCGAAGAGGCCATGAGCGCGGTTCCGGGCGTGGAGGAAGTCTCCTCGGTTTCCTCCGAAGGCAACAGCAACGTCCGGGTCACGTTCGCCTGGGGCACGGATCTGGACGCGGCGGCCAACGACATCCGCGATCGGCTTGACCGCGTGATTCCCCGGCTCCCGGAGGAAGCGGACAGGCCCACTCTCCGCAAGTTCGACCTCGCCAGTTACCCGATTCTGGAACTGGGCGCGGCCAGCCGGCTGGACCCCGTCCAGATGCGGAGGCTCATCGACGAACAGGTCAAGTATCGGATTGAGCGCGTACCGGGAGTGGCCGCATTGGACATCATGGGCGGTCAGGAGCGTGAGATCCACGTCCTGCTGGACCCCGACAAGATCAAGGCGCTCGGGATACCGCTCGACGTGCTGATGAGCCATATCAAAGCAGCCAATGTGAACCTTCCTGCAGGAACCTTGGAGGCGGGGAACTACGATATCGTCGTCCGCACGCCCGGTGAGTACACCAGCCTGGACCAGTTGCGCGAGACAACGGTGGCCGTCCGGGAAGGGGTGACGGTGCTGCTGAAGGACGTGGCCGAAATCGAGGACTCGTGGCTGAAGGTGACGCGCCTTGTGCGGGTCAATGGCGTACCGGGCGTCCGGCTGTCCGTCAACAAGCAGTCCGGGAGGAACACCGTCGATGTGGCCCGCGCCGTACGCGAGGAGATCGAGCGCATCAACTCGGACATCCCCCAGATCCGGATCACCCCGATCATGGACACGTCCGACTACATCCAGCGATCGATAACCAATGCCGGCAGTTCCGCCATGTACGGCGGAATCTACGCGGTTCTCATCCTTTTGTTTTTCCTCAGGAATGTGCGCAGTACGGCGATCATCGCAACCGCCATTCCCATCTCCATCATCGCGACCTTCATGCTGATCTACTTTGGCGGGTTCACCATGAACCTCATGACGCTCGGCGGGCTGGCGCTGGGCGTGGGAATGCTGGTGGACAACGCAATCGTCGTGCTGGAAAACATCTACCGCCTGCGCGAGAGCAACCGCAAGCTGGGGAGCGAAGAGGCGGCAGTGCTCGGAACCGAGGAAGTAACGGAGGCCATCGTTTCCAGCACGCTGACGACGGTAGTCGTTTTCCTTCCGCTGATCTTTGTGCGCGGCATGGCGGGCGTCATGTTCAAGCAGCTTGCCTACGTCGTCAGTTTCGCTCTGCTCTGCTCGTTGGGCGTGGCCCTGACACTGGTTCCCATGCTGGCGTCCAAGTTCCTGCGTCCCGTCAGTCTCGACGCGACGGCCGACGAGACGGTCACGCACAAGCTTTTTCGGATCACAGGTCGTTTCCTGGAGGGGATCGAGAGTCGCTACCAGCGCCTGCTTCACTTCGCTCTGAGCCACCGATTACGGGTTGTGGCCGCCGCCGTGCTGCTTCTGGCGTTGAGTCTCGCCCTGATTCCTTTGATCGGTACGGAGCTTATGCCTGCTGCCGATGAGGGGCAAGTGCGGGTGAACGTGGAAATGGAAGTGGGAACGAAGCTTTCGCTGCTGGACGAGACCTTCCGCCCGATTGAGGCGATTGTCGCCCGCGAGGTGCCGGAGGCGAAGAGCACCATCACGAGCATGGGCGGGTCCGGCTGGCATGGGGGCGGGAGCCACAAGGGCAACATGTCGATCAACCTCAAACCCCTCGGCGAGCGAACGCGATCGAGCGAGGAGATCGCAGCCGTGCTCCGCGAAAAGCTGACCGGGATGCCGGGTGCGACCATCCGGACGCGCGCAGGCCAGGGACTGTTCATCCTCCGGATGGCCAGCGGCAGCTCCGACCATCTTCAGGTCGAGGTTCGTGGGTATGACTTGGAGACGGCCGACGCTCTGGCGCGCAGCGTCAAGGAAATCGTCGAGACGGTGCCGGGAGTTACCGACGCCATGCTGAGCAGCGAAAGGGGCCAGCCCGAGCGCCTGGTCGTTGTGGACCGGACCAAGGCCGAGGCCATGAAGGTGAGCGTCTCCCAGGTGGCCACCATGCTGCAAACGGTGCTCGGCGGAACCCGCGCCAGCTACTACCGCGACGGCGGGGACGAGTACACCATCCTGGTGAGGTTGAAGGACTCCGAGAGGCGATCGCTCCAGGAAATCCTGGACCTGACGTTGACGAACGCGGAAGGCGAACCGGTCGTGCTGAGGAACATCGTGAATGTGCAGGCGCGTACCGGGCCTGTCGGCATCGAACGCAAGGACCAGGAGCGTATCGTGCTCGTCGAAGCCAATGTGCTCGGACGGGACATGGGCTCGATTATCGCCGATGTCCGGGAGAAACTGCGTTCTGTTCCCATCCCCCGCGATTTTACCGTCGGCTTCGCCGGGGACTATGAAGAGCAGCAGAAGGCCTTCCGGGAGTTGGGACTTGGGCTCATTCTGGCGCTGATCCTCGTGTATATGGTTATGGCTTGCCAGTACGAATCGCTGAAGGACCCGCTTGTGGTCATGTTCTCCGTTCCAATGGCCGTGATCGGCGTGGTGTTGATGCTCCTTTTGAGCAACACCACGTTCAATATTCAGTCGTACATCGGCTGCATCATGCTCGGCGGCATCGTGGTTAACAACGCCATCCTGCTGGTGGATCACACCAATCTGCTCCGCCGCCGCGATGGCATGGGTGTGCGCGAAGCCATCGAAGAAGCGGGGCGGCGGAGGCTCAGGCCCATTTTGATGACGGCTCTAACCACCGTTCTCGGTCTTATTCCCCTTGCCCTCGGCGTCGGCGAAGGGGGTGAGGCCCAGGCGCCGCTCGCAAGAGCCGTTATAGGGGGGCTGACAAGTTCGACGCTGCTGACGCTGGTGTTCGTCCCCGTGGTTTACTCCCTCATCGAGGAGGGATGGAGATCTCATGCGAAGAAAACACGCTGACACTAGAATCGGCGGCCTGGCGGCGTTCGTGCTGATATGTGTTCCCTGGGTCGCGGCCGCTGCTCGGCCCTCCGATGCGAATGGCCAGGGGCCTCTGGAGATCCGCATGGGACAAGCCGTTCTCATGGCCCTGACCAATAACAGAGCCCTCAGCGTCCAGCGACTGAACCCGGAAATCCAGCAGACATTCGAGCAGGTGGAGCGGGCGGCGTTCGACCCCGTTGTCGCTGCCGAGGGCGCTTTCGAACGAGCCCACGCCTCGACCAATGGCTCCCTTGAAGACATGACTGAAATCGTCACCGGTTCATTGGGGGTCACCCAGTACCTTCCGACTGGAACCAGACTCGGCGCAACCATGACGACAGAACGAGACTCCATCGGCCGTCCGGAATCCACGAGTAGCGCCGGCCTTGCTCTCACCCAGGCTTTGCTGCAGGGGCGGCCCGTTGCCGTGAACCTGGCGAGCTTGCGCCAAGCTCGCCTCAACACAGACATCTCTGCGTACGAACTAAGAGGGTTCGCCGAGGCTCTTGTTGCCGCTGTGGAAAGCGCGTACTGGGAGTGCACGCTGGCTCATCGTCGGGTCGAGATTCTGGGGAAGTCGCTAACCCTCGCTGAGCAACAACTGAATGAAGTCGAACAACGCATCAGAGTCGGCAGCCTGCCGGAGACCGAATTGGCAGCAGCCCAAGCCGAGGTGGCTCTCCGTCGAGAGGCGCTCATTAATGCCCGTAGCGGGCTTTCCACAGCACGGCTCCTCTTGCTGCGCCTCATTGCCCCAGATGCGCTGCGGGGACCGAGAGTCGAACTGCTCCTCATGACTGATCCAGCAGTGCCGGAAGTCAACCTGGGGACGATCGATTCCCATGTCGCGGTTGCTCTACAGAATCGCCCCGACATGAACCAGGCACGGATGAAGGTTCAAAATGGAGACCTTGAACTTGTCAAGACCAGGAACGGCCTCCTTCCCAAGATGGATCTTTTCATCAGACTGGGCGACACCGGCTACGCAGAGTCGTTCGGAGAGTCCGTGAATGAACTCGACGGTAAAGACCCGGAAGTGGCCGCCGGTGTCAGCGTTGAATTTCCAATTCGTAACCGGGAGGCCAGAGCCATCCATCAGCACGCACTGTTCTCGCGGGAGCAGATGGGCGAATCCCTTAAGAATCTGGAGGACCTCGTGTGCGTGGATGTGGAGTCTGCATATATTGAGGTCGAACGTACCCGGGAACAGGTAGTTGCCACCGCCACCACCCGCAGATTCCAGGAAGAGAAACTCCGGGCCGAAACGGTAAAGTTCAAGGTGGGCCGATCCACGGCGCTGCTCGTCGGACAGACCCAGCGGGACCTGGTGTTAAGCCAGTTGGCCGAGGTGTTGGTCGTCGTCAGACATCTGGAGGCCCTGGTGGATCTCTTCCGGCTCGAAGGCTCACTCCTTGAGAGACGCGGCGTTTCGGCGCCCGGTCGACAGCCGACGCTAACTCCGCAGAGTCCTGCGCCGGCTGTCCGCTGAAGACTCAGGGACGGAGGACCGTGTTCGTTGTGCCCCGTCCATCGCTGCTGAGCACAGGCCCCGGTTGGGTATTGATTCCCCGGACGGGCTCGAACTTGTTGGTTCTGGTGTAACGCCCCGGACTCGTACCACTTTCTGCAGTGGAGTGAACTCCACGAGTGGAACGGTCATCAGCGACATCCCAGGGACCGGATCCGGCGATTCGAGGGCGTCAGTGCGGATGTCGTGCGAGGGATCGCGTACCCAGCCAGAATCCCGCATCCCCGCACACCGTTCCCACCGGCTAAGCCGAAGTCCCAGCGTCTTTGATGCGCTTTCCATGCTCATAACCCATTGACTGAAGCCAGTTTGAACGGAAAATGCACAAGCCTTGTCCGTTCCTAACGCACCCATGTAATGTGTAAAGAGGCTATCCATTTCGCTCTCGTAGCCCCTACATTTTGTGGTTCACGCCCTGTTTCCCGCCGATGAGCTGGCCATAGGGGACGGGGTCGATCTCTACGGCCTGCTGGAGGATGCGGTAGAAGAGGAGGCCGGGGGCCTGGGAGCGCCGGCGGTTGAACCGGAACGTAAACTCGTCGAGATCTAGACCTGCGGCCTTTTCCCTTCCGGCGGGCTTTCTTCACCACCTCTGTTCAAGGCAGAGACGAACTCCGCGCAGATCAGCACGATGTTGGCCGAGTAGAAGATCCATAAGACCAACACAACGAGGGTGCCGAGCGTTCCATAGACAATATTGAACACGGCGATGTTCTCCACATACCAGTGAAAGGCATACCGGGCCAGGGTCCAGAGCACGGCGCACAGGAGACCCCCCAGAAATGCATCGGAGAGCCGGACCGGAACGCGGGGCACGATCCGGAACATGGCCGTGAACACCCCCACGAGGACTACGAAGATTCCGGTACGGAAGGAAAAGCTCTTCGCGAGGTATTCGGACAAGTGAATGCCGAGGATCGTGACGCCTGTGTTCCGAATCGCCGTGGCCAGAAAGGCAAGATGGATGGATGTATACACCGTCAACCCGGCCAGAAGCAGGACGGCAAAAGAGAAGAGCTTCATCTGATAGTACTTGCGTCTCCCCCCGCTTCCGAAGATCCGGTCAAAGGCATGCGCGATCGAGTAGAAGACCACGTCAAAAATCCAGACAAGAAACCCGACCCCGACCCACCCCAGCGCACTCCGATGCTCTACCACCGACCGAATATCCTCCAGGATCTCCGGACGGATTTCCGGAAAGAGCGCATTGGCGAATTGGACGATCTCTCCGTAGAGCATCTCCGAGGAGCCCACGAGGAATCCCCAGATCACGAACAGGAGAAAGAGAAAGGGGATGATGGAGAAGATCGCGTAGTAGGAAATGGCTGCCGAAAGGATGAGACATTCGTCCCGCCAGTAGCCCCGCCAGATGTCCCCGATCAGTCCCCAGATCTTCTTCCGTCTCGCCATGTCGCTCTCCCGGCCAGCCGGTGGCCTTCACGTCTTCTTCCGGAACACCAGTCGAATCGGAGAGCCTTCAAAACCGAAACGTTCCCGAAGCCGGTTGATCAAATACCTCTGGTAGGAGAAGTGCACCTCTCCGGACAGATTCGAGAAGAAGAGGAAGGTGGGCGGCCCTTCCTGGATCTGGGTGATGTAGTTGAGGCGTCTCACCCGGCTCCCCTCCGACGGCGGAGGGTGCGAGCCAACCGCATCGGCCAGAAACCGGTTGAGAGGCCCCGTCGGTACGTGCATGCGATAGGCCTTCTCGACCCGGACGACCGAGGGCAGGACTCTTTCCAGATCGAAGCCCGTTCGCGCGGAGACGGGGACGATCGGGGCAAACTGCAAATGCGCGAGTTGTTCTCGAACCCGATCCAGGTACCGCTTGGGGTTTTGGTAGCTTCCCTTCACGATGTCCCACTTGTTCACGAGGACAACCACGGCTCTGCCCTTCTCCAGGATGTAGCCTCCGATGTGCGCATCCTGTTCCGTGACCCCGTCTTGCGCGTCGATCATGAGAAGCGCCACGTCGCATCGCTCCAGACTCTGCAGGGCCTTGATCACCGCGAATTTCTCGACAGTCACCGTCACCCTTCCCCTCCTGCGGATCCCGGCCGTGTCGATCAGCACGAATCGACGGCCTCTCCACACGAAGGGCGTGTCAACCGCATCGCGGGTGGTGCCCGGCTGTTCATCCACCAGTTGCCGGTCCTCACCCAGCAGGGCATTCACCAAGGTCGATTTCCCCACGTTGGGACGGCCCATCACGGCCACCTGGATCGGCCGGATCTCTTCTGCCTCTGGAGCGGACTCCTCTGAAGCCGGAAGGGTCGCCAGGATCCCATCGAGAAGCTGGTCCACACCGAGACCATGTTCGGCGCTCAAAGGCACGAGAGGCTCCATCCCAAGGCGGTAGTAGGCATAGTGGGCATCCGTATGGGCTGCTGTGTCGATCTTGTTGACCACGCAGATGACGGGTTTTTCGGTCTTTCGCAGAAACCGCGCGATTTGCTCGTCCTGCGGATGAACGGGTACCCGGCCATCCGCGACGAAGACCAGCAGGTCTGCTTCCTCGATGGCCTTTTCGATCTGCACGCGGATTTTCCCGGAAAGGCGCCCGGCGGGGACGTCGCATTCGAGCCCTCCGGTATCCACCAGAAGGAAAGATCGGCCTGACCATTCCACCTTCCCGAGGATCCGATCCCGCGTGACGCCCGGCCTGTCCTGGACGAGGGCCTTTCGAGCCCCCACGAGCCGGTTGAAGAGCGTGGATTTCCCTACGTTCGGCCTCCCCACGATCGCCACGACGGGCAGCGAGGGGTCCCCGGGAGGGCCTCTGCGGCCATCCTTGCCAGCAGAATCCCGGCTCGCCTTTCCCACCTTGACCATGCCCTTCCTTCCGCCTGAATCAGCCGTATCCGAATCGACGCAGGCTCGCGCGGTCGTTCTTCCATCCTTTCGTGACCTTGACCCAGAGCCTCAAGAAGACATGGGCCCCGAGGAGGCACTCGATTTCCTGGCGCGCCTGCGTGCCGATTCGCTTCAGCATCTGCCCTTGCTTCCCGATGAGGATGCCCTTTTGCGAGTCGCGTTCCACGTGAATGTGGGCCTCGATCGAAACGAGACCTTGGGGCTCTCCCGCTTTCTCCTCGAAGGAGACGATCTCAACGGCCACGGAATAGGGGACCTCTTCCCCCGTGAGATCGAAGACCTGCTCCCGGATGATCTCGGAGCTGAGCAGTCGGATGGGTTGGTCGGTGTACTGGTCGGGCGGGAAATACATGGGACCCGGCGGAAGCCTTCGAACGATCTCTTCCACAAGTTCCTTCACACCCTCGCCCGTCCGTGCGGAGATCGGGAAGATCTCCATCCTGGGAAAGAATTTTCGGTGCCGTTCGACCCTGTCCTCCCATTGCTCCCGCGGCACGCAATCCATCTTGTTGACCAAAACGAACACCGGGGCACGCTCTTCCCGGAGCATGCCGTAGATAACCTGGTCCCCTTTTCCCGGCGTCACATCCGGCTCAACGAGGAACAGGACCAGGTCAGCTTCCGAGAAGGTGGACAACGCCACGCCAACCATGTACC
>Ga0315273_10007126_pt1 | contig 13984 bp, 24 predicted proteins | sample YL17G02_0_MG_FD_205753 | JGI IMG/M metagenome (GOLD analysis project Ga0315273, IMG submission 205753) | Sediment microbial communities from Yellowstone Lake, YNP, Wyoming, USA - YL17G02_0 | ecosystem: Environmental > Aquatic > Freshwater > Lake > Sediment | place: USA: Wyoming | collected... | reverse complement strand
GGCGTGTTCGGGTGGAGCTACGGCGGCTTCATGAGCCTGAACGGGCTGTTCCAGGCACCGGACGTGTATCGCATGGCCATCGCCGTCGCGCCGGTGACTCACTGGAAGTTCTACGACAATATCTACACCGAGCGCTACAACGGCTTGCCAAAGGAGAACCCCGAGGGGTACGACAAGGGCTCGCCTCTCTCCTATGTCGATCAGCTCCGCGGCCGGCTGCTTCTGGTTCATGGCACCGGCGACGATAATGTTCATTACCAGAATTCGGAGTCGCTCTTCAACAAGCTGGTGGCGGCCAACAAGCAGTTCGAATTCATGAGCTACCCTAACCGGACTCACGGCATCTCCGGGGGCAACACCACGCTGCATCTGCGCGAACTCCTCACCCGGTTCATCGACGAGACCCTCGGTCCGCCCGTCGCCCGGCCCAGTGCCACGACCGGCCCGTTGACCAACTGAGCCGTAATCGAGCCGCCGCGTGAGGCGCTGGCCCGAGCGCTTGAGCGCTCGGCGAAATCGGCTCCCCGCCTCGGGCAGCGCTCCCGGCAGTGCAACGGGCTGTGGCCACCCGACGACGGCGGGATGGGCGTCATTGCGGCCCTCGGCCAGGGGCATACATTCGGACAGGTCCCCCTGCCAGGAGCGACTGATGACGTACGAGCAGATCGTCGCGGTTCTCGGGTATGCCGGCAGCCACGAGCGCCCGGTCCGCATCGTCACGATCAACCGCCAGGAGGTCACTGGCGTCCCCACCAGCGTCGATACCCACGTCACCGCCCACGAGGTCTATCTGCACCCCCTGGGAGATGAGTCGACCGAGATCGCCATGAGTCTGGGGGTAATCCAGGAGGTGGAGTTGATGTAGGGCGGAGGGGGCGGATGTCGCGGATGTGGCGGATGAGGCGAATGACCTCGGACACCTCAGCCGCCCTATCCGCCCTATCCGCCCTATCCGCTTCTCCGTAACTTTGGTTCATGGTCTCCCTCCTCGACATCATCGGCCCGGTCATGGTCGGGCCCTCCTCATCGCATACCGCGGGGGCTTGCCGGATCGGGCTCTTTGCCCGGGGGCTGATCGATGGACAGCCCGAGTCGGCCCGGGTAGAGCTGCACGGTTCCTTCGCGCGTACCGGCGCCGGCCACGGGACCGACCGTGCCATCGCCGGTGGCCTGCTCGGGTTCTTCCCCGACGACGAGCGGCTGCGCGAGAGCCTCGAGCTGGCCCGGGCCGCGGGCCTCGAGATCAGCTTCGCGAACGCCAAGCTGCGCGGTGAGCATCACCCCAATACCGCCCGCATCATCGTGCGCCGTGGGAAGCGCACCGCGAGCGTGACCGGGTCCTCGCTCGGTGCCGGCCGCATCCTGATCACCGACATTGATGGCTTCGCCGTGGAGGTCACCGGCGCATTCCCGACCCTGGTGTTCGTGGCCCAGGACGTCCCGGGCATCATCGCGGCGGTGAGCAGCGCCCTCGCGCGCCAGGGAGACAACATCGCGACCATGAAGGTCTCCCGCCGGCAGAAGGGTGGCGACGCGATCCACATCTACGAACTCGATCAGCCCGCCAGCCCCCAGGCGATGGCGGCGATCCGGGACATCCCGGCTCTGAGCATGATCCGTTCGATCGCGAGAATCTCCTGATGTACGAGTCCCTGGTGGAGGCGGTCGCAGAGGCCGAGGCGGAGCAGATCTCTCTCGGGGAACTCGCGTTGCGTGCGGAGGCTCGGGAAGGGCTCAAGACCAGCGCCGAGATCGAAGCGGCCCTGGCCCGCGCCTTGGCGGTGATGCGGAGCGCCGTCAAGCGGGGTCTCATCGGCGACCTGCGCAGTGTGAGCGGACTGGTCGGCGGAGATGCCGAGCGGCTGTCCCGACCGGTAGGCCCGCTCGCGGGTACGGTGTTCACCGATGTCCTGGCTGCCGCCCTCGCGGTGCAGGAGGTGAACGCGGCAATGGGAGTCATCGTCGCGGCGCCGACCGCGGGCGGAGCCGGCGTGTTGCCCGGGGTGCTTCTCGGCCTCGCCAAGCATCGCCCGGTCGAGGACGCGGCGTTGATCCGGGCCCTCGCCACCGCGGGCCTGGTTGGGGCGGTCATCGCGGTCCGCGCCTCTCTTTCCGGCGCCGAGGGGGGCTGTCAGGCGGAGACGGGCGCGGCTGCCGGGATGGCCGCCGCCGCCGGTGTGGAGCTGTTGGGCGGGAGCCCCACCGTGGCCGCGCACGCTGTCGCCCTGACGATGCAGGGCACCCTCGGTCTGGTCTGTGATCCCCTCGGAGGCCTGGTCGAGGTCCCCTGTGTCTATCGAAATGCGACCGGCGGGGCGATGGCCCTCGCCGGGATAGAGATGGCCCTCGCCGGGGTTACGTTCCCCATCCCGGTGGACGAGGTGATCGACACCATGGGGGAGATCGGCCGGAGCATGGACGTCCGGTACCGGGAGACCGCCGGCGGCGGGCTGGCGGCCACGCCAACCGGTCGGAGACTCGCCAAGGAGCGCCTGGTACAGTTGAAGGGCAAGCGGGAATGAAACACTCTGAAACGTTCAACCGTATGTGGGGACACCCCCCCGAAGCCGGGGTGGCGGTTCACAGACATTCAACATTGTTGGCGGCGCCATGATTCAGGTCGCGGACAGCGGACCGTCTGTCGGGCAACTCATCGCGATGCTGCTCGGCGCGATCCCCATCCTGGGGATCATGGCGTGGTCCGCGGTGAAGATTCTCGGGCCGATCGGGCAGGCCTTCGCACGCCGGATCAGTGGCGGCTCGGACGGTGACTTCATGGAGCAGCGGGTTGAGGCGCTGGCCCAGGAGGTGGACGGCCTGAAGGCCCAGCTGACCGAGACCCACGAGCGACTGGATTTCGCCGAGCGGATGCTCGCGCAGGCTCGTCAGCCCGATCAGCTACCACGAGGTTGAGCAATGGAGCCGGGAGAAGCGCTGGTCGCGATCACGGGCATGATCACCGGTCTCCTGATGACCGGCGCGATCGTTTGGGGCATCGTGCAGTTCGCGCGGGTCCGGCAGCAGGGCAAGTTGGCTGATCCGGGACTGAGCAACGAAGTGGCGGCGCTGCGGGACCAGGTGGATGCCCTGCAGCAGCAGCTCTACGAGACCCAGGAACGGCTCGATTTCACCGAACGGCTGCTCACCCAGGGCCGCGATGCACACGAGGCTCGCCGAGAATGAACATCGAAGGCATTCTGGCGATCCTCCTCATCTTCGGTGGCGGGATCGTGATCGCCGTGTCGTTCAGTCCGGTCGGTCGGGCCGTCGCGGAGCGAATCCGTGGCCGGGCCGAGCCACAGATGGATCCGGTGATCTACGAGGAGTTGGAGCGGATGCGGGGTGAACTGTCCGAGCTGCATGAGCGGGTAGACTTCACCGAGCGTCTCCTGGCCAAGGGGCGCGAACGGGAATCTCTCCCGGGGACGCAGTGAAATGGCGGGCGTGCTCTTTGTTCTCATCGTCTTTGGTGGCGGAATGCTGGTGGTTCTGTCCAAGACCGAGATTGGCCGCGCCATCGCCGACCGGATCCGCGGCGAGACTCTGGGGGGTGTCCCTGACCGGGCGCTGATCGACGAAGTGGACCGGTTGCGACACGAGGTGTCCGAATTGCAGGAACGATTGGACTTCGCCGAACGGATGCTGGCGGCCAGGCAAGAACCTGACAGACTGGGAAGCGCCTGATGGACATCGAGACGATCGTCCTCATCGTGTTCTTCACCCTGGTCATGCCGGCGACGTGGATGTTCCTTGTCCCGATCGCAAAGCGTATGCGGCGGGAGGCGGAGCGGCCATCGGAGCTGCAGACGGATGTCGCCGCCGAGTTGGACCGCGTCAATGGGCGGCTAGCCGAACTGGAGGAGCGGGTCGACTTCACCGAGCGGCTGCTGGCCAAGCAGAGAGATCCGGAACGTCTGACCGGAGACAGGACATGATCCAGGTCGTCGTTCAGGTCCCCACGCCGCCTGAGATTCCCGCGTTCCCGCCCGGGCTGTTCGAGCCGTGGTACGCGCGGCTCCCGCCAGCGGTGACCGTAATCGTCTGCCTCGGCTTCTTCGCCGCCAGTGCGGTGGTGCTGTACCCTCTGATGAGGGCCATTGGGCGGCGCATCGAGGGGCGCGCCACCGAGACCGACCCCGCGCTCCGGAGCGCGGTGGAGCAGCTGCGGGCCCGGCTGAACGAAGTGGAGGCCTTGCAGCACCGGGTGATGGAGCTTGAGGAGCGCGTCGACTTCGCCGAACGGCTCCTGTCGCAGCGACACGAGCCCCAGCGGTTGGACCGGGGATCGGCGGGATGAACATGGACCCCGGAAACATCATTCAGCTCATCGCGGTCATCGGCGTCACCCTCATCGGGTGCGTCGCCGCCCTGCTCCTCATCAAGGCGCTGGCACGACGGGTAGAAGCTGGCAGCCCGGCCGATCCGGAGCTGAGCCGGCAACTGAGGGAAGTCCGGGCCCAGTTCGAGGAGGGCGAAGCGCTTCGGGCGCGAGTGGCCGAGTTGGAAGAGCGGCTGGATTTCGCGGAGCGGATGCTGACCGCACAGCGGGAACCGTCCCGGATCGGACAGGTTGAGGAGACCAGGTGAGCCTCAAGTCATCGCTGGGCCTGGATTGGTTCGATCTGCTGATCCACGTCGGCATCACGCTGATGCTGATGGTGGTCGCAAGCACCGCGGCCACCGGCGGGCACGCAACGGTAGGGCTCAGTTTGGTGGTTGCCGGGTCGCTCGGGCTGCTGGCCTGGCGCCGGCACCGGGCGGTCCACCGCGGCGTAGTCGCCGCCTCGGGGGAGTATCAGTCCGAGCGCATGGCGGAGCTGGAGCACCGGGTGGCCCAGCTGGAAGCGGAACAGGGGCGGGTCCTGGAGCTGGAGGAGCGCCTGGACTTCACGGAGCGCCTGCTCACCCAGCAACGGGAGCGTGAAGCCGGGCGGTTACCGCTGGGAGACGGTCGGTGAGCGTCCGGATCGGGGCTCGACTGGGTTTGATCTGCTGATCCATGCCGCAGTGACCGTGGCCGCTGGGGTCGCCGTGGACTCGGACCGGGTCGCCGAGCTCGAGGCCAGAGTCGCCGAGATGGAACTGGCCGTGCACCGGGTCTATGAACTGGAGGAGCGGCTCGATTTCACTGAACCGACGTTAACCCAGGCCCGCGAGCGGGAATCCGCCCGGCTGCCTGGCAGCCCGGTCTGAGAGGAGCAGATGGAGTTCGAAACCACCTTCAAGATCATCGTGAGCATCGCCGCCGCGGTCGCCATTCCCGTCGCCGCGTATGCCGCCATCGCCGCGACACGGGCCATCTGGGTGCGTCGGAGTCCGGCGGATTCCGACGCGCTGTCGCGGCTGCAGGGCGATGTCGAGACGCTCTCGGCGCGCGTGGCGGACCTGGAGGGCGCGGAACGCCGGCTGCTCGAGCTCGAGGAGCGGGTCGATTTCACCGAACGGCTGCTGCAGCAGGGGACGGTCCGGCGGGTGCCGCGGGTGGATACCCCTCCCGAGGCCAGCCCCGCGGCACGCTAGTCGCAGGAGGAAAAGAGTCATGGGTGAAATGGAGCAGCGGGTTCTCGAGATCGAAGAACGGCTGGAGTTCGCCGAACGGTGCCAGGCCCAGTTGCGGCTCGCGGCTCCGGTGGACGCGGACACCCCGCCGGAACCCGTCGACGCGGTGGGCTGAGGACCGGTGCAAGCCATCGCTACCCTTTTCCTGCTGGGTGCCGGCGCGGTCTCGGCCTGGGGTCTGCTGATGGGGCCGATCGGGAAGGCGATCGCGCGCTGGATCGAGGCGCGGACGCCCAATGCGCAGGGGCAGCTCATGGCGGATCTCGCCGAGATCGAAGCCCGGGTGACCCGGCTGGAACGGCTGCTCCGGGAATCGACCAGCCTGCGCGGATCACGTTCGTCACGTGGACGGCCAGATTAGATTGGGGAGTGTCAGGCCCCCGTCGGAGGAGAGTGCTGATGCGCGCCAAAGAAGATATCGAAGGGTTCCTCGACCGCCTCGACAGCGGGTCGGCGGAGATCCGCGAGTTGAAGCCGGGCATCTGGCTGGTTCGGACCACGGCCGGTGCGGAGGTGGCCATCCACTATGCACCGCCAGTGGTGATCCTCCGAGTGGTGGTCATGCCGCTCCCGGCCGGAGCCAAGAGGCAGGCGGAACTCTGCCGGGCCCTCCTGGGCTACAACGCACGGGACCTGGTCCACGGCGCCTACGGCCTGGAGGGAGACCGGGTGGTCCTGGTGGACACCCTGGAACTCGAGAACCTGGACTTCAGTGAATTCGAGGCGAGCTTCGATTCCCTGACGCTCGCTCTGGCCACGCACCTCGGCGCTCTGTCGCCGTACCGGGAGTAAGACCGCATGGGGATCCTCGATCGTCTGTCGACAATGATCCGGTCGAACATCAACGACCTGATTTCGCGGGCGGAAAACCCCGAGAAGATGCTCAACCAGCTGATCGCCGATATGAAGGGGCAGCTGGCCAAGGCCAAGCAGCAAGTCGCTTCCGCTATCGCCGACGAGAAGAAACTCCAGGCGGATGCCGAGGCCATGAAGAAACAGGCCGACGACTGGGAGCGCCGGGCGATGCTGGCGGTGCAGGAGGGCCGCGACGACCTCGCCAAGCAGGCCTTGCTGCGCTACAACGAGGCGATGCAGGGGGCCCAGCAGCTGCATGAGACCTGGGTGAAGCACAAGGCGGAGACCGAAAACCTCAAGACCTCACTCCGGTCGCTGAACGACAAGATCGAGGAAGCCAAGCGGAAGAAGAACATCCTCATCGCCCGGGCCCGGCGCGCGGAGGCGCAGCAGCGCATTCAGGAGACGATGTCGGGCATGTCCGACAAGTCCGCGTTCGAGTCGTTCGAGCGGATGACGGAGAAGATCGAACAGCAGGAGCGCAAAGCAATCGCCGCGGCCGAGCTGCAGAACGAGTTCGAGGGGGACCAGCTGATGCAGCAGTTCCAGGCGCTCGAGTACAAGGGCGCGCCGGATCAGCAGCTGCTGGAGCTGAAGGCGAAGATGGGGAGGCTCGGGGCGGGGAGCGGCGGCCCGGCCAAACAGCTCGGGAAGGGCGAAACGGTCGAGGCGGAACTGGTGGACGACGACGACGAGAAGAAGTAGCGGTCGGCTGTCAGCTGGCAGGTATCAGCTACCAGTTGTCAGAGGGGCTGGCGAAACGCCGGCCCTTTTCGCTTGGACATCACGCGAGTGCCTGTTACCTTCAGCCGTCCACCGCGGCTGACCCGCGCTACGTGACAGCCGAGAGCTGATAGCTGATAGCCGATAGCCGATAGCTAATATCCCCTCATGCACGGTTCCCGCTTTCTCATCCTCGCCGACGGCGAGTTCGGCCCCCTGACCTCCAAGACCGCCAATTCGGTCATCCGCTACCTCCCCGAGCGGATCGTGGCCGTGGTGGATCGGATCAATGCAGGCAGGAGCGTGCAGCAGGTTCTCGGCTTCGGCGGGGCAATCCCCGTGGTGGCCACGATGGCCGAAGGGCTGGCGCGGCGGCCGGACGCGGTACTCATCGGCATCGCACCGGTCGGTGGCAAACTGCCCGAGGAATGGCGCCAGTGGCTGCTCGAGGCGATCGACCTGGGGTGCCATCTGTGGAGCGGGCTGCACACCTTCCTCGCGGACGATGTGGCGCTGGCCCAGCGCGCCAAGGAGCGCGGGGTCGAGATCCACGATCTGCGTCGGCCGCCAGCCCATCTGCCGGTCGCCTCGGGCAAGGCCAAGGCGGTGGAGCCATTCGTCATTCTGACGGTGGGGACGGACTGCAACGTCGGTAAGATGACCAGCCAGTTGCAGATCACCAGATCGCTGAACGACCGCGGCCTCCGGACCCGCTTCGTCGCCACGGGTCAGACCGGCATCATGATTGAGGGCTGGGGTATCGCGGTGGATGCGGTCGTTGCCGACTTCATCGCGGGAGCCGCGGAATGGCTGGTGCTTGAGGGCAGCAAGAATGCCGATATCGTACTGGTCGAAGGGCAGGGGAGCCTCAACCACCCGGGGTACTCCGGCGTAACCTGCGGATTGCTGCACGGCTCCTGCCCCGATGCACTGATCCTCTGCCACCAGGCGACCCGCGAGTACATCGGCGACTATCGCCAGGCCGCGTGGCTGCAGATCCCGCCACTGAGCGAGTACGTCCGCCTCTACGAGACGGTGGCCGGCTTCGTTCATCCGACCCGGACCGTCGCCATCTCCCTCAACACCTACGACATGACCGAAGCGGCGGCCCGGGCGGCTTGTGAGGCCGCGACGCGGGAGACCGGACTGCCGTGCACCGATCCGGTACGCTTCGACCCGGCACCGTTGGTGGAAGCCGTGGCCCGCGCCCGGGAGGCTTACTTGGCCGCGCGCCGCGGCCGACCGATTGACCAGCTGGTTTGAACTCGATGCCCCGTGCCTGACCTGCCGGCACTCTCGATCACGGGGCTGACCAAGCGCTACCCGGGCCCGCCGCCGATCATGGCCGTCGATGGCCTGGATCTCGAGGTCCGGCCTGGCGAGATCTTCGCGCTCCTCGGTCCGAACGGGGCGGGCAAGACCACGACTGTCGGCGTGTCCACGACTCGGGTCCGACCCACCGCCGGGATGGTCCAGGTTGGCGGTCTCGACGTGGTCCGCGACCCGGCGGGGGTCAAGCGGCGGATCGGAGTCGTCACCCAGTACAACACCCTCGACCGCTCCTGCACCGTCCGCGAGAACCTCTACTACCACTGCCGCTACTTCGGATACTCCGGTCCCGACGCCAGACGCCGCTCAGATGAACTGCTGGCTCAGTTCAAGCTGACCGATCGCGGTGAGGGCATGGCGGCGACGCTCTCCGGTGGTCTCGCCCAGAGGGTGCAAATCGCCCGGGCCATCGCTCATCGTCCTGGCATGCTGTTCCTCGACGAACCAACCGCCGGGCTCGACCCGCAGAGCCGCCTCGCGCTTTGGGAACTGGTCACCGGCCTGCGCGCCGAGGGGATCACGGTGCTGCTCACGACACACTACATGGAGGAGGCCGATCGCCTGAGCGACCGCGTGGCGATCATCGATCATGGCCGCGTGCTGGTGACCGGGACGCCCGCCGAGCTCAAACGCGGGATCGGTGCCGAGACGGTCATTGAGGTGCATGTGGAACGGCCCGGAGCGGAGTTCCGGCAGGTTGTTTCCGCGCTCTCCTCGGTTCGGGAGGCGCAGCCGATGGCCACCGGGCTCCGGGTGCTGGCGCATTCCCGCGAGGGGCTCCTGCCCCGACTCGTCGAGGCGGCGCTTCCCTATGGACTGCGCGACATTGCGGTTCACGAGCCCACGCTCGAGACCGTCTTCATTCAACTCACTGGCAGGGAACTCCGTGACTGACGTCCGCCCAGCCGACCAGCCGCCCGAAGGGACCCCCTCGCGCCCGGGTCGCGCCAAGGCGCTCCCGTGGGGCGCTCCGTCGCCGGGCCCCCGAGCCGGCTATCTCCCGGTCCTCTGGGGCATGGCCCTCCGCGACCTCCGGGTCCTGCGGCGGAACTTCGCGCCCTTCGCGACGCGCACGGTCATGAACCCGCTGCTCTTCGTGTTTGTGTTCACCTATGTCTTTCCGCGCATCGGCCAGACGTTCCAGCCCGGACCGATCGGCGTCAGCTACGCGACGATCGTGGTGCCGGGTCTCGTGGCAGTCGGTATGGTCTTCACCGGCATCTCCGCGGTGGCCCTGCCGCTCTCGCTGGAACTGGGCGGGACCCGGGAGATAGAGGACCGGGTCCTCGCGCCGGTCCCGGTGGAACTGGTCGCGATAGAGAAGCTGGTGGTGGGAGCGCTGCAGGGAGTGATCGGGGGCTTGGTCGTCTTCCCGCTGGTCTATTTCGTGCCCGCGACGCCGGTGAGCATCCACGTGGCCAGCTGGCCGCTGCTGCTGGTCGTGGTGCTGCTGGCCGGTCTGACCGCCGGTGCCCTCGGGCTCATGCTGGGGACCATCGTCCGCCCGCAACAGATCGGGCTGATGTTCGCCGTGGTCGTGGTGCCGATCACGTTCCTCGGCTGCGTGTATTACCCCTGGGCGCTGTTGCACTCCATTCCCTGGCTGCAGGGGTTGGTCCTGCTGAACCCCCTCGTCTACATGAGCGAAGGGCTCCGCGCCGCGCTCACCCCCGATCTGCCTCACATGCACCCGGTGGCGTTCCTCAGTGCCCTGGCGCTGGCGACCGCGGTCCTCGGGACCATCGGTGTGCGTGCCTTCGTCCGCCGCACGCTGAGCTGACCCGACCAGTGCGTCGTCACTGGCGGGACTTTCTCTCCGCGCTCGGTGTCCGCGTCAGTGGAGGAAGCTGCGGAGGTCGTGCGCTACGAACAGAGCGTCGCGCCGGCCTAGCCGACAGCCCGGGGCCTAGAAGTCCCGGCGCTCGAAGCGGCGGACGCCCAGCCAGAGCGGGACCGCGCTCCAGGCCAGGAGGGCAGCGAGCGCGAGCGTCAGCCCCAGGCCAGTGCCGAGGAAGCGCTGGAACACCGCGCCGGTGTAGCCCATCAGCGCCGCGACGTCGAAGTCGAGCAGCAGGAGGACCCTTCCGAGGTCCAGCGGGTTGAGGAGGGTGAGGATGAGGAGTGGGGTTTCCAGCGGGTAGTCACTGAAGACCGTGACCGCGAGCAGAACCAGCCCATCGTACACCACCGCACACCCCAGCCACACGAGGAGCGCCGTGCCAAAGCCCCGGGCCCGGTCCTCGAACCGGAGCGCGATCAGGAACGCCAGGGCCGTGAAGGCCGAGGTCAGGAGCACACCGGTGCCAAGGAGAATCAGCAGCGCATGCACCGGCACGGCACCTTCGCCGGCATGGAGCAGGAAGGGCAGACCCACCCCGATCAGGAGCGCTCCGCAGAGCGGGGTGGCCAGCCCGCCCCAGAGTCCAGCGAACATGGCTCGGCGGCCCACTGGCTGGGCGAGCAGCAGTTCGATGAACTCCCGGGCGGTATAGAGGTAGAGCGTGCCGAAGGTCAGCGCCACCAGCGGGACGAAGATCAGCACCAGATTGAGCAGCGACAGGATGACCCGATCACCACTGCCGCCCAGCCGGAACAGGGCCTCGGTGAGCACCAGCAGCACCACCGTGTAACCGATGACCCACCTGTTGCGGACGATGTCCCGGAGCTGGTAGGCCAGGATCTTGCGCGCGATCCTCATGCCTGGCCTCGCTGCATGAGAGCCGCGATCGCCTTCTCGAGCCGCGCGAAGCCGGTGAGCCGCATGAGTTCCGCCACTGGGCCGTGGTAGCGCACCCGCCCATCCAGCAGGAACACGATATCATCCGCCAGCTCCTCCAGCTCGCTCAGGGTATGTGAGGCCAGCAAGGCCGAGGCGCCCCGCTCGCGCGCAGCGAGCAGCTTCTCCTTGAACAGTCCGCTCGCGACGGGATCGAGCCCCGCGGTGGGCTCGTCGAGCACGAGCAGGTCCGGACGGAAGAGGAATGCGACGGCGGCAGAGAGTTTCTGGCGGGTGCCTCCCGACAGGCTGCGGACGGGCTTGGCGAGCTCGGTCTCCAGCCCGAAGAGCCCCAGCAACTCCACGTCCTCCGTCTGGCCCGGGCCTCGCAGGTCCCGCACCATCTCGAGGACTTCTCGCCCGGTGAGGTTCTCCGGGAATCTCGCATCCTGGGGCATGTACCCGAGGCCCCGCCGGTAGCGCTCGTCGCCGTTGACCGGCTGGCCCAGCACGGTGAGTCGGCCCGAGTCGGGCCGCACCAGGCCGAGCACGGTCTTGATGAATGTGGACTTGCCGGAGGCATTGGGTCCGACCAGGCCAGTGATCCGGCCGGCGGGGACCTCAAGGTCCACGCCCCGAAGCACTTCCAGCCTCCCGAAGCGCTTCGTGACGGCAGTAGCCGCGACAACGCACGGCGTTTCCGCCGGTCCGCCCGTCCGCCTCTCCGCCACGCTCATGGTGTCCACTCCATCAGCGGCCGGTGGTCTTCCATCGTCCTCGGCGTCAGAATCGGGGCCACCCGCTCGGCGGCATCGAGCAGCGAGATGAAGAAGCTACGGAGCAGGATGAGGGCTGGCTCGTTTCGCTGGACCACCAGGGCGAACAGCCGCACCGGCGCGAAGGGGACGTCCCCATAGCCATCCCGATCGAGGTCGTACCCGGGGTAGCGGTCCCAGTAGTTCTCGTCGAACTCACTCGCGGCGTTCACGCTGTTGGTGCTCACGTCGAACGAATTCCCCTCGAAGCGGTTGCGGTGGAAGCTGGTCTGCTCCGCATTAGCCATGACCTGCACACCCCAGCCATTGCCGAGCAGTTCGTTGCCCCTGACCGTCACCCGAGTCGTTCCCTCGGCGAAGAGCCCGATCGTGTTGCGGAGGAAGATATTGTTGTCGATGCGACTGTCCGAGATGTCCTTGAGCAGCAGGCCGTACGCGGCGCTCCCCCAGCTGTGCTCGAAGTGATTACGGGCGATGGTCACGTTATGGCTGTACATCACCGCTACGCCGGCCCCGTTGTCCGCGAAAGTGTTCCCCTCATAGAGGCAGCCGTGGGAGAACATGAAATGCAGGCCGTAGCGCAGGTGATGGGTGCTCAGATTGCGGCGAACCCGGGCGTTGGTGGTGAATTCGAAGTAGATCCCATCCCGGTGTCCCCGCAGGACGTTGTCCTCGATCACCAGGTCGTCGGAGCTCCAGGAGTGAATCGCGTTGCCTGCGAACGCTTCCGTGCTGCCAGAGCCCTTCACCCGGTTGGCCCGGATCAGGCATCCAGTGACCTTCGATAGATAGATCCCGAAGAAGGTATCGATGAGAGTGTTGTCTTCGATCCGGCAGCCGCTGGCGCTCAGCACCTTGATTCCGGCGCGATCATCCGTGGCGCTCGGGCTGACGTCGCGAATCACCAGACCCCGGATCGTCACGCTGTCTGCCGTGACGGTCAGCACCTGATGATCGCCGCCGTGAAAGACCGGGCGACCTTCACCGAGGATGACGACCCGCCGCGCCACCACGATGGTCGGCTCGCGATAATCCCCCGCCAGCACTCGGATGGTGTCCCCATCCCGGGCCACGGCCAACGCCGCGGTCAGCGTCGGGAGCGCCGTGCCGGGTGCGACAATGAGGGCGCGGGGCACTGCGACCGCCACGGCGAGAACCCAGGTGGCGAGCGGCAGGGTTGACATCAACTGGTCGGCGCTGGAGCGTGCCGGTGGGGCGCGGCCAGCAGGTCGTGCCAGGTGAGGAGCGTGCCGCCCAGCAGCACCCGGACGCTGTCGGCCTGCTGCCCCGGGGCGAGCGCGACGAGGCCGCTCGCCATCGGGGTCCTCAACGTGTCGCTCCGCAGGTAGACGGCGCTGTCGGCCGGGAGCCACTGGTCCGGGGCGGCGAAGTTCGCGACCCACGATGAGCCGACCGCAATGCTGTTCTCACCCAGCCATGCGGCGAGGCAGCCGACATCGTCGAACACGACGGCCTTTCCCGTCCGGGTAAGCAGCTCCGCGGCGAAGCGTGGGTCCGCCAGCGTCATGTGGCAGTGGCTGCACGATTCGCGGCCCCAGGCGATGGCCCGGGGCCGTGTGGGCATGCAGGCCGGGTTGGCGGCGACGAAGAGGAGAACGATGACCCACCGGAGCGGCAACCAGAGCGGCTTGGCGTCAGGCCGGGGACCGCCGTGCGATGCGGAATTCCCGCCGGGCGAGCCAGAGGCCGGTGAGCAGCGACGCCATGAGCACCCAGCCGCCCGCGGCCGGCCAGGAGGCGGCGTGGAAGTTGAGAAGCTGCTTGGTGCCGATAAGGGGTGGCTGATAACTCATCCCCGGGATCTTGATGATGGCGTCGGGCTCGAGGTCGTGCCCGTAATCGTACCCCCAGCGATAGAAGTCCGCGAGCCCCGCTATCGATCCCGCACAGAAGAGCCCGACCCACAGGTATAGGAGCGGCCGCTTTCCCGCCAGAGCGGCGAGCAGACCGAGTCCGATCAGCCCGCCCAGCAGGATGGGCATGAAACGGAGCTCCGGGATCGACT
>Ga0315273_10007125_pt1 | contig 13985 bp, 12 predicted proteins | sample YL17G02_0_MG_FD_205753 | JGI IMG/M metagenome (GOLD analysis project Ga0315273, IMG submission 205753) | Sediment microbial communities from Yellowstone Lake, YNP, Wyoming, USA - YL17G02_0 | ecosystem: Environmental > Aquatic > Freshwater > Lake > Sediment | place: USA: Wyoming | collected... | reverse complement strand
CCCGAAAGATTTCAAACATAAAATTGGAATATGCAAAAAAGAATCCAGAGAATCAAAACATTTTCTGCGAATGTCTGCGATCGCTGTTCCAGAAAAAGCAGGCGAAGCGAGAAAATTATGGATTGAAGCTAAAGAATTGAATTTGATATTTAATTCAATCTATAAGAAAGTAAAATGATAAGCTTAAATATCACTCTATTTCTAAAAGATATTTTACTGCTCCTTCTAAATCGGTAATCCCACCGTACTTTGTTGCATATTGATCCTCTGTGATATGAATTTGTCTGCCTCCTCTATTAAGGACAGCATAACCTCTTAATAAAGGTTTAAGTTGACCCCTTCTATCTAATTCTCTCTCTGTAAGGAATTTAACAGCTTTCCTCGATTCCTCTTCTGTAGTTCTTATGCCACCCAATGATAGACCGCGTTCTTCCATAGCCCGTAGATCATCTTCGTTGCTGTAGCGCCCCCTTAATTCTTTGTTGATAGCTTGTCTTCTCCGCTCGATTTCTTCTTCAGATTTTGGTTTAAAAAAACGCAAAAACCACGGGCCTGATTGCATAATATTTTCGGTTGCTGCAATTATTTTCTGTGCTTTTTCAGTAAGTGTTTCCCTGACTCCTTCCGGAAAATCTTGCGTTTCTACGCCGACATCTTCTTCCATATTCAAATTAACAGGTGGCGAATCTATTTTTAAGTTATTTTTACTCGGATCTTTTTCCATACCGAGTAGACTACCACAGTTTCTGACATCGAGCCACTTGATTTTTATTGATCATTGGGATTTGTTTAGAATAATTAGAGCAATTAGTATAATTAGAATAATTATTGTTGTATAATGTTCACAATGGACAACGATAACAAGATTACCTACTTTGCCGAGACTGATGCGCGCAATAAGCGGGTGAAGTTTGGCATAAAGGCGGAAGACAGACTTAGGCATCTTTATTCCATAGGCAAAACAGGCATGGGCAAATCAGTAATGCTCGAAAATATGGCCATTCAAGATATTCAAAACGGTGAAGGTGTTGCCTTTTTAGACCCTCATGGTAAAACTGCCGATATGCTGCTTGATTATATTCCAGAACACCGTTTGAAAGATGTCATATATTTTGCTCCTTTTGATACCGAATTTCCCATTTCATTTAACGTGATGGAAGATGTTGGTCCTGAAAAAAGGCATTTGGTAGTTTCAGGCCTCATGAGTGCTTTTGAAAAAATATGGGTGGACGCTTGGAGCGCCAGAATGGCCTATATTTTACAAAACACTCTGGCCGCTCTTCTTGAATACCCCGGAGCAACAATGCTTGGCATAAACAGAATGCTTTCTGACAAGGCCTACCGTCAAAAGGTGGTTGACAATGTAAGCGACCCGACAGTCAAATCTTTTTGGGTTGACGAATTTGCCAAGTATACCGATAGATACGCCCAAGAAGCTACACCGGCCATCCAAAACAAGGTTGGCCAGTTTACTTCCAATCCTCTAATAAGAAATATTATTGGCCAGCCAAATTCTACTTTTGACATAAGAAAAATAATGGACGAAAAGAAGATTTTTATAGTCAATTTGTCAAAAGGGCTGGTAGGGGAGAATAACGCCAATCTTCTGGGCTCAATGATTGTGACCAAAATTTATCTGGCGGCTATGTCCAGAGCGGATGCCAATCCTCAGGAGCTTAAAAAACTGCCCAATTTTTATTTATATGTGGATGAGTTCCAGTCTTTTGCCAACAAAAGTTTTGCTGACATTTTATCTGAGGCCAGAAAGTATAAATTGAGCTTAAATATTACTCACCAATATATTGAACAAATGGCCGAGGAAGTACAAGCGGCAGTTTTCGGCAACGTCGGCACCATGATTGCCTTCCGTGTCGGTTCTTTTGATGCTGAAGTTTTGGAAAAGGAATTCGCTCCGGTGTTTACTATGGAAGACATTGTTAATCTCGACAAATACCAGATATATCTGAAACTTATGATAGACCAAGTGGCTTCCCAGCCATTCTCCGCCGTTACTTTGCCGCCATTTCCCAAACCAGAAGTTTCTTTTAGAGACAAGGTAATGGAAATGTCCCGTGAAGCTTATACCAGGCCCAAAGCGGAAGTTGAAAAAGAAATAGGAGAATGGCACTTGCCGGATGTGCCACAGAAAAGAGAACCAAAAAAACCGGACTTTGCTAAAACTACACCGGCCAGGGAAATAAAAAATGAACAACCAAGGCCAAAAATAAATGTAGAAGAAAAGAAACCGGAAAAAAACAATATCTTAGCAGGAGCGATCGAAGAAGCTGTCAAAAAGCAAAGCTCGGGTTACGGGGTACCTGCCCGACATACTTCGCAAGGCGAGGCGGGCGGGCGAGATACGAGAAATGAAATCAAGACAGAAAATAAAACTCCAGAACCCAAAAAAGAGACTGTATCTCTGCAGCAATTAAAGTCCGGACACAAAGATAGAAACAGGGGGCCTTCGCAGGGGAATATAAACGCTCTTAAAGAAGCTCTAAGCAAAGCAGTCAATAGTCAGCAGTCAGCAGTAAAAGAAGAAAAAAAAGAAACCCCCAAGCCAAATTCTACGGACTATAATCTAAAAACTAAAGACTCTCCCAAAGAAGTGCCGGAGGATATTCTTAGAAAGGTTTTGAAGGGAGAATGATGGCTTAAAACAAGGGTTTTTGATACAATATCTCTGTGGAAAATAAAAATCCAAAAACCATTTTAGTTACCGGTGGAGCGGGCTTTATCGGCTCAAACCTTATTGGAGCACTGATAAAGAAAGGAAAATCCAAAGTTATTTCTCTGGATAATTATTCTACCGGCAAAAAGGAGAATCACATTACTGGTGCCGAATATATCAAAGGCAACACAAAAGATATAGATAGACTTATATCAATAAAACCGGATTTAGTGTTTCATTTGGGGGAATATTCAAGGGTGGAAAAAAGTTTTGATGATATTAAGGCAGTGTGGGATTCAAATAAAAACGGAACTTTTGCTGTCCTGGAATTTTGCAGGAAATACAATATCAAAATTGTGTATGCGGGGTCAAGTACAAAGTTTGCAGATGGAGGACTGGGCAGAGACCAGAGCCCATATGCCTGGACAAAAGCTAGCAATACGGAATTAGTGCAAAATTACGGGCAATGGTTCAATTTGCCGTACGCAACCACTTATTTTTACAACGTATATGGTCCAAAAGAAATTTCTGTCGGTCCATATGCAACAGTCATCGGGATTTTCAAGGAACAATTTAAATCTGGAAAACCGTTGACAGTTGTCTCTCCTGGAACGCAAATACGAAATTTCACTCATGTTGATGATATTGTGAGCGGCCTGATTCTTGTAGGAGAAAAGGGAAGGGGAGACAATTATGGGCTTGGTTCTACCAAAGGTTTTAGTATTTTGGACATTGCTAATATGTTTAATGCTGAGATAGAAATGCTCCCGGAACGAAAGGGCAACAGAATAAATTCTTTTATTGATATAATCAAGTCTGAAAAGGAATTAAATTGGCGGGCAAATAAGGATATTTCAGAATATATAAAAAAATTTATCTGCTCAGTAAAGCGAAAAAAATAACATGAAAAAAATACTCATATTTTCAACTGCATATTATCCTTTTGTGGGAGGAGCGGAAGTGGCTATTAAAGAAATTACCGACAGAATTTCCGATATTCAGTTTGATTTAATTACGGCAAAATTAGGGAATGATTTGCCAAAATTTGAAAAAACAGGAAACATAAGCATCTATAGGTTGGGGTTTGGAATTACCTTTCTGGATAAATTAATTTTGCCATTTTGGGGAGCTTTTAAAACGATTTCTCTCAATAGAAAAAATAATTACACAGGCTTTTGGTGTATGATGGTTTCTTTTGCAAGTGGTGCAGCTTATATCGCCAATATTTTTTCCAAAAATAAAATTCCGATTATTCTGACTTTGCAAGAGGGAGATTCGGAAGAATATTTGAAAACCAAATGGTTCGGCTTAATAGATTTATCATGGAAACTCGCCCTAAGGAGATCTTCCATAGTTACTGCAATCAGCAATTATTTGGGGCAAAGAGCAAATAGAATGGGATATGAAGGAGAAATAAGATTAGTTCCAAACGGAGTAGATGTGGAAAATTATTCTCAGATTTTTTCGGAGGAAGAATTGGTGGCGTTGCGTGATAAATTTGGCAATAATGAAAATATTATCATTTTAATAAGCACTTCTCGTCTTACGGAAAAAAACGGAATAGACCTTGTGATAAGAGCTCTGAAATTCCTTCCTGATAATTTTCACTTTTACAATTTCGGTTCGGGTCGGGACAAAAAATATCTCACAGACTTAGCCAATTCTCTGAATTTAAGTTCACGGGTTCATTTGGAAAACCGCGTAGAGCATGACGAGTTGCCTAAGTATTTAAAAATTGCTGATGTTTTTATCCGTCCTTCGCGTTCAGAGGGGCAAGGCATTTCTTTTCTTGAGGCTATGGCAGCTAAAATTCCTGTCATTGCCACACCAGTCGGGGGCATTGTTGATTTTTTGTATGATGGACAAACCGGTTATTTTTGCCAACCGGAAAACCCTGAAAGCATTGCCGAGACGGTTAAAAAGATTATTTCTGACCCAAACAAAAACCAAATTGTAGAAAATGCTTACAAGATGGTAAAAGAAAAATATGATTGGAATTTAATTGCCGAACAAATGAAAAAAGTCCTAAATTTTTAGAGTAAAATCGTCATATTTGCATACGATAAAGAATTGTGTATTATGGCGGGCATATGAAAATCAAAATATATGGCTACGGCTGGGTCGGTAAGGCCATGAAAACCCTTTTTCCGGAAGCTCTAATTCATGATCCACAGTTAAAGATGATATGCGGAGAAAAAGCAGACGTGGCTTTTATTTGTGTGCCGACACCCATGAAATACGGCAAGCTTGACACTTCTATTGTGGAAGAGGTCATAGAAAATAGCCAGGAAGATTTAATTATCGTGCGCTCGACTGTAATGCCCGGAACTTGTGATAAATTTAAATATAAAAACATTGTTTTTCAGCCGGAATATCTGGGGGAAACTACAAACCATCCGATGACCGACCAAAAATCGAGACCCTTTATTATCATAGGAGGTAAGCCGGGAAGTCGCAGGAAGGTGATTGAGCTTTACCAAAAAGCGTACAACTCAAACATTACAATCAGACAGGTGACCAACTACGAAGCCGAAGTCATCAAGCTGTCGGAAAACAGGGCCATTGCCTTCAAGGTGGCCCAATGTCAGGAACTCTATGATGTTTGTGAAAAGGCTGGAATAGATTACTACATCATCAGAGATGCGGTATACGGGGATGACCCAAGATTTAATTTATGGTGGACTTTTATTTATCCGGATAAAAGAGGTTTCAGTTCCAAATGTATCCCGAAAGATGTCTACGGCTGGGCAGCTTGGGCGGAAAGTTTAGGATACGGTCCGGAATTGACCAATAAATTGCTGGAAGTCAACGAAAAATACATCAATCCGGGTCTGTACCTTTAAGGCAATTTTTAAATTGCCCTTAAATATGGTATAAAGTTACCATTGAAAGAAAAACAAAAGATTTTGATCGCCACCGGCATTTTCCCTCCCAAGATAGGGGGTCCGGCGCAATATGCCAAAAACCTTAAAGAAACATTTGAGAAAATGGGGCATGTTGTAAATGTCAAGACTTATGGTATAGAAAATAAACTACCTACAGGCATTAGACACTCGCTTTTCTTTCTTAAAATAATTTTGGCGCTTTTATTTGCGGATGCTGTTTTTATTTTGGACACTTTCAGCGTCGGGCTGCCGACAGTTCTGGCCTGTAAAATTTTCAGTAAGAGGGGGATTATAAGGACCGGCGGGGATTTTTTGTGGGAGCAATATGTGGAGAGAACTGGCAGGAAAATTTTATTGAAAAATTTTTATGACACAGAGAAAAATAATTTTTCACTCAAAGAGAAAATGATTTTTAAACTGACCAAGTGGACTTTGCACAACTCTTCTAAAGTTATCTTTTCTACGGAATGGCAAAGAGATATTTTTACAAAGGCATACAATTTGAAAGATACTGATACTTGCATAGTTGAAAATTATTATGGCGAAAAAGAATCAGATAAAGAATTCGATTCAAAAATATTTCTATCCTCCTCCAGAAAAATTTTTTTGAAAAATTCTGCTTTACTCCATAAGATCTTTGATTCCTGGAAGGCAAAAAGAAGCGGAGCAATTCTTTTGAACGAAAATATTCCTTTTGAAGAATTTATAGAAAAAATGCGCACATGTTATGCTGTCATTATAATTTCTTTTTCTGAAATAAGCCCTAATATAATACTGGATGCCATAAGGTGCAACAAGCCCTTCATATGCACCAGAGAAGTCGGTATTTACGACAGGATAAAAGATGCCGGGATTTTTGTTGACCCTCTAAATGAGAAAGAAATTGAAGAAGCAGTCCTGAATCTATTAACCGAAGAAAGTTATAAGAAAGCTAAAGAAAAAGTGAAAAATTTCAATTTCATTCACACCTGGAATAAAATTGCCGAAGAATTTATTGAGGCATATAAATCTTTATGAAAATTATCTCTATAGGAACAGACCGAAAAATATTTGAGGAAAATTCTGCCGTTAGACAGAGGCAAATTACTTATGGAAAATTCTTTGACGAGCTTCACCTGGTTGTCTTCACCCCAAATGATCTTAAATTTCAAAATCAAAAACTTTCAAGCAATGTTTTTTTATATTCCACCAAATCTAAAACCAAAATACTCTATTTTTTTGATTTTTTAAGAATAATCAGAAAGATTTTAAAAAATTCAAAAAGAGACGACATTGTTTTGACTTGCCAGGATCCGTTTGAAATGGGATTAATTGGCGTCTTTACCAAACTCATCTATGATTTGCCTCTGCATATTCAGATTCATACCGATTTTATGCATAAATATTTCTGGCAATCCTCCGCGTTAAACAAGGCTCGTTTTTTGATGGCTGAATTTGTCATAAAGTATTCGAACAGAGTCAGAACAGTATCTGAAAGGGTTGGAAAATCGATTAACCCGTTTTCTGAAAATATCGATGTTTTGCCGATAATGGATAAAATAAAGATTGGGTCTGATGAAGAAATAGAAAAGCCATTTCCTTTTACCTTGCTTATGGTTTGCCGGTTAGAGAAAGAAAAAAACATAGAGACCATTTTGTATGCTCTTAAAAATCTAGAAGAAAAAAATATAGGGCTTTGTTTGGTGGGCGATGGTTCGCAAAAATCTGATCTTGAAAAAATGGCTAAAAATATGAGTATTTTAGACAAAGTAATTTTTGTTGGGTGGCAAAACAATTTAGCTCCATATTATAAAGTGGCCGATGCTTTTATTTCCGCCTCCCTGTACGAAGGGTACGGCATTTCTACTGTAGAGGCGGCTTATTTTGGAAAGCCTCTGATTCTTTCGGAAACGGGAGTGGCTGAAGAAATTTTCAAAGCCGGAAAATCAGCCTTTGTGTGCGACGCCAAGGATTCAAGCTGTTTTGTTCAAAGCGTTCTAAGTCTTTATCAGGATAAAAATTTAACTCAAGAAATGGGGCAGTCTGCAAAAATGGCCGCAGACGCCCATCTAAACTCAAAGGAGGACTATTTTAGAGAATATGCAACTTCTATTATAAAAACAGCCGACAGTTTCAGAAAGAAGAATTTCATATTAAGAGCCTTTGATTTTAAGAAGATTGCCTTCGATTCTTTTATCGTCCTGCGATATTTTATATGCGGCATTACATCGGCAGGAATCCTTGTCGGATCACTTTATATTTTTACAGATATTGCCGGCATTTGGTATTTGTATTCTTCCATCCTAGCATTTTTCTTATCTCTTATTGTAAGTTTTATTTTGCAAAAGTTTGTGGTTTTCAGGGATATGAAAACGGGCGGAATATCTCATCAATTTTCAAAGTTTTTTATTGCCGCTATTTCAAGCCTGACAAGCAATACAATCGTAATGTTTGTCTTAGTTGATGTGTTCGGCATCTGGTATATTCTCTCCCAAATTATCACCGGCGCTCTCGTGATGTTCCAAAATTTTGCTTTTTACAAATTTTTGATATTTAAAAAGTAAATAAAATGCGACTTCTAATAATAACCCAAAAGGTCGATAAAGAAGATCCGATTCTGGGCTTCTTTCATAATTGGATTTTAGAACTTTCAAAAAAGATTGAAAAAATCTCTGTTATTTGTCTGCAAAAAGGTAAATACGATTTACCGGAAAATGTAAAAATCTATTCTCTCGGCAAAGAACACGGGGGAAATAAAGTAAAATATATAAAAAACTTTTTCAATTTAATTTTAAATCTGCGCAAAGAGTATAATTCTGTTTTCGTTCATATGAACCAAGAATATGTGTTGCTCGGAGGTCCTTTTTGGAAAATTATGCGCAAAAAAATCTTTTTGTGGAGAAATCATCCAAGCGGAAATTTTTTCACTGTGATAGCAGTTTGGCTTTCCGATAAAGTTTTTTGCACTTCCAGGTTTGCTTTTGTAGTCAAATACGAAGAAACGTCTCTAATGCCAGTGGGAATTGATACGGAAAGATTTACGATTAATGATTTAGGTCTTAAGAAGAAAAATTCTATACTATTCTTGGGAAGGGTGAGTCCCATAAAAAGGCCGGGATTGCTCATTGAGGCATTAAATATTTTGAAAAACAGGGGAGTTGATTTTGTATGCGATTTTTATGGAAGTCCGTTATCGAAAGACGAGGGTTATTTTAATGCTCTGAAAAAGAGAACGGCAGAATTGGGTTTGAATAAGCAGATAAATTTTTATAAGGCGGTAGCCAATTACGAAACACCAAAAATCTATAATGAGCACGATATTTTTGTGAATCTGACACCAACCGGCAGTTTTGATAAAACCATCTTAGAAGCCGCCGCCTGCGGATGTGTTCTTGTCACTACAAATCAATCTCTTTCTGGAGAGATCGATGGGAGAATGATTGTAGAAAAAGAGGGGAGCGAAGACATTGCTGAAAAAATGAATTTTTGGTTAAATATTGAAGAAGAAGAAAAGAAAAAGGCTTCAGACCGATTGCAAAAATATGTGCTTAAGAATCACAGTTTAGATGTTTTAATAGAGAAGCTATGTACCATAATAAAAAAGTAAGTGTAGTTATACCTACCTATAATGAAGCAAAAAGCATCAAGGGGGTTATAAACGGATTTTTTGAAACCGGTTTTGTTGATGAAGTGGTAGTGATTGACAATAACGCTCTGGGTAGCACAAAAGAAGAAGTTGCTAAAACTAAAGCCAGATTGATACATGAATCCAAACAGGGATATGGTTTTGCTTTGATGAAAGGCATGCTCGAGGCCGGAGGAGAGATTATAATAACAACCGAAGCTGACGGAACTTTCTTGCCTAAAGATGTAGAGAAACTTCTGGCGTATAGCGGTGAATTTGATGTCGTTCTTGGCACTCGCACTTCAAGATCAGCCATATGGTCAGGTGCTTTCATGCCTTATCCTGTGCGCCTTGGCAATTGGTTATGGGCCAAAGTAATTGAGGTGTTATTCAATGGCCCGTTACTTTCTGATGTGGGTTGTACTTACAAACTCTTATCCCAGAAAGCCCTGAATGAAATAAAAGACCTCTTTCCTATATCAAAAGGCGACGGCCGGTTTTCCCCCGAGCTTATAATTTGGCTTTTGCGCAGAAATCTTAAAATCATAGAAGTGCCGGTTATTTATAAAGAGAGGGTGGGGAAATCAAGTTATACGGGAAGCATTTGGAAGGCCGCCAAGCTGGGGTTTAAAATGTTACCCCTTATAGTAAGATACAAGTTCAAAACGATATGAACAAAGACCCGTATTACAGTTCGAGATACACTTTTGATCCCAAGAGAATAATTGTTTGGAAAGAAATCATAAGATTTTTACAAAAATTTATATCGAAAACCGCAGCAGTTGTTGATTTGGGTGCCGGCTATTGCGATTTCATAAATAATATTTCTGCTCAAAAAAAATATGCCGTTGATATTTCTCCGGAACTTGCCAGATTTGCCGGCAAGGGTGTAGCTAAAATAAACAGGGAAGGATGGAATTTTTACGAAATACCCGATCTCTTGGTGGATGTGGTGCATGCCAGCAATTTTCTGGAGCATTTTGATGACGATGAACTTGAGAAAATTATGAAAGAGGTCAAAAGAATTTTAAAACCTAAGGGCAGGCTTATTTTAATGCAGCCAAATTACCGCCTGTCGGCAAAAAATTATTTTGACGACCCGACTCATAAAAAAATTTTTAGCGACGCCTCTCTGGAAAGTTTTCTTCTCTCGCACAATTTTAAAATTTTGCTGAAGATGCCCCGTTTCCTTCCGTTTTCTATGCGCTCAAACTCTTCTATCATTCCAAAATTTCTCCTGCCCTTTGTTGTTCGTGCCTACATCCACTCTCCCATAAAACCATTTGCCGGCCAGATGCTTTTTGTGGCTGAAAAATTGTAAATAAAAATAAACCAGCACACTTTGTCCAAGGCGTATTTTTTGCTATAATTGACGAACTATGAAAAAAATACTTCTGATAAATTTACCCTTTGAAAAGATATATGAAAAAACCAACATGAAGGGAGTGGCGCCGACAACGCCTCCTTTGGGCCTGGCCTGTATCGCTGGGAGCCTGCTTCAAAAGAAACATGAAGTCAAGATCTTTGATTACAATCTGTACAGCGGAGATCAAGGAAGCCTTAAATTGTTGGAGCAGATCCAAAACTTTGATCCAGATTTTGTTGGAATAACATTTGTTACTCCTTTAATTAAGGAAGCTGACAGAGTGGCAAAAATTATCAAAAAGAATAATGAGAAAATAATAGTCATTGGAGGGGGTCCACATTGTTCCTCGTTTCCAGAATCGGCGCTTGAAGAGACTTCTTTAGATATTGCTGTTATTGGAGAAGGGGATATTTCTATAACGGAAATAGTGGGCGGAGTAGAACTGCCGGATATCAAAGGTATTGCCTACAAGAAAGAGAAAAAAATTTTTGTGAATGAGAGAAGAGAATTTATAAAAAATCTAGACGTATTATCTTTTCCAGCATATCATCTTTATGAAAAAGAAAAATATAGAACATCCTCTGCAATTGCAAGATATAATCCCGTCGCATGGGTTGAGACTTCGAGGGGCTGCCCCTTTGGGTGTACTTATTGCAACAAGACCTGTTTCGGGAAGACTTTCAGGGTTAAATCACCAGAAAGGGTCTTACAGGAATTTAAGAGAGTGAAAGAAATGGGATTCAGGGAGATACATTTGACAGATGATGGATTTACGACAAATCTTGAGAGGGCCAAAAAAATCTGCGACCTACTCATTCAAGATAAAGTTCAAATTGCCTGGAACACGGTTACGGGAATCAGAGTTGATAAAGTTGATTTCGAGCTATTGGATAAAATGAAAAAAGCCGGATGTTACGGGGTTTTATTTGGAATTGAATCTGGTAATCAAAATATTTTAAATAACATAAAAAAAGGAATAAGATTGGAGAGAGTTAGAGAAGCGGTCAATATGGCTAAAGAGGCTGGACTACAAGTGTCCGGATGCTTCATGATCGGGCTTCCCGGAGAAACAGAGGAAACAATGCAAGACACAATCAATTTTGCAAAATCTCTAAATCTGGATTTAGCAAAAGTAAGCATTACAATCCCTTTGCCAGCTACGGAAATGTTTAATGACCTTGAAAGCAAAAAGCTCATAAAAACTCATGAATGGGAAAGCTTCAAATTTTACTCCTCGCCCTCGGCTATATACGACCACCCCAACTTGTCTTGGAAAAAGATAGAGCATTATTATAAAAAATTCTATAGAGAAATTTATCTAAACCCCGTTTTCATATTTAAAAGACTTATAACGAGTATTAAAAATCAGACACTTCTCCAAGATATTAAAGTCGCACTTTCCATGAAGTTCGTTTAATATATTTATATGACTTTATCCAAAAAAGAATTTTTAATTTTTGCTTCTATACTGGCAATTTTCCTTTCCCTGCACCTATTTGGTTTGCGTCTTCCGTATCACCAAGACGAGTATAAATGGCCAATGCTTACAAACCCTACCAGCGAAGCGGGAACGGTAGTGCACCCGCCCTTGGCTGAATTCACATATCGGGAAATCGGACCAATTGTCGGTCTCGATAACTTCAGAATTATTCCATTCGCCTTTGGTTTACTTAATCTGTTTTTGATTTTTTACTTGGCAAAAATTGTTTTTGACCCATTCGACAAGCTCGGGACAAGCAAAACAGCGCTTTGGACGGCTTTTCTTTTTACGTTTTCTTTTTATTCTTTGCTCGCGTCCCTCATGGTGGATACTGACGGGGCGGTAATGCCGGCATTTTTCTTGATTATGGCGATAGGATACTTTCAATTAAGAAAAACAAATTTTCAATTTTCAATTTTCAATTTTCAAAATTGGATTTGGCTAATCTTGTTAATTGTCGGGGCGGCGGGAGGATTTTTGGTTAAAATGAGCGGCATTTTGCCCCTTGTCGCATTCGCTTTGGATTTTGCAATAATCAAAAAGTTTTTCGCTGACAAAAAAAGGTTTTTAAGATTTTTAGGACTGGGCGTTCTTCTTGCCGGCTTGGTTGTTTTAGTTCTCCTGCTGGCCAAACTTATCTTCCCGTTCTTTCCTTTGGAAAAATCCATCAAATATTGGGAACATTTTGCCAACTCATCAAGTTTTTTTGATAGGGGATGGCTCCAGACATTTATACAATTTGCCAAGTCTATTTTATACACTTCACCGCTCCTGCTTTTGCCTGTATTTTTTGTAGATAAGGAAATTTGGGAAAAAACAAGGCCGTTCTTCATCTTCATCTTCATTGGACTGGTTTTCTATTTGTTTGCCTTTGATTTTTCTCTTGGCGCTCTAGACAGGTATCTCCAATTCCTGATCATCCCTCTTTGTATTATTTCGGGAGCCGTATTTGCGAAAACTATGAATTATGAATCAAGAATTAAGGATTATGCTTTGCCTTTATTTATTTCAATTTTAATTTTTTCTGTCCAATTTTTTAATCATCTTGTGCCGCCACTTCATCCAAAAACAGAGTGGATTGCGCGGGCCATTTCCATGAAATGGAATTTTCTTTTTCCATTTTCCGGCGGTTCCGGGCCTCTCCCTTTTTATGTTTCCTTCTTATTCATGGCTCTTGTCTGGGTTTGCTCCATTGTCTTTGTTCTTTCTCTGCTTAAAATGAAAAATATAAAAAAACAAATTCTGTTTTGCGTTTTAATTTTGGGAATTTTATACAACGGAGTCTTCATTGAAGAATATTTGTTCGGCAAGATAAACGGTTCTGCTCCCGGCTTGGTCTTGGGTGCAATTGAATTTATAAAAAATGATCAGGGTATAAAAAAGGTGACGGTTTATAACGACAACGGAGGCTATGAAGTTCAGAAGACGGGAAAATACAGAAAACGTCTTTATATAGATCCCAAATTTGATGTCAATGAAAAAATTCAAACACTTAACCGATATAAAGAGCACTACCTGGTTGTAGATATTCCAAAAATTGACCCAGACAGTGTTTATCAGAGATATTTTGATTCCTGTAATGCAGTATACAAAGAGAAAGATAAATACATTTCGGCGACGATATATAACTGCCAAAACGCACCCGATTTAAAGTTTTGAGTTGGACTTGATGATATTTTTTACTGTATTAGCGACTCTGTTTGCCTCTTCCGGGTCCATTGAGGGTGTAAGTGGCAGAGTTATTATCCTCTCGTAGACGCTTTCAGCTACGGGGAAATCGCCATTTTTCCATCCGAATTTCTTTTGAAAATATCTGTGCATATGAACCGGTCTATAATGAATAGTTACTCCAATTCCCTCATTTCTTATCTGCTGCAAAACATCATCTCTTGTTGCGGACATACTCTCCAGTTTTAGGAGAATCAGGTATAAATGAAATGCATGGCGACCGGAAGTATCCGCCCGCTTTTGAAGATCAC
>Ga0315273_10007123_pt1 | contig 13985 bp, 16 predicted proteins | sample YL17G02_0_MG_FD_205753 | JGI IMG/M metagenome (GOLD analysis project Ga0315273, IMG submission 205753) | Sediment microbial communities from Yellowstone Lake, YNP, Wyoming, USA - YL17G02_0 | ecosystem: Environmental > Aquatic > Freshwater > Lake > Sediment | place: USA: Wyoming | collected... | reverse complement strand
GCTCGCGAGCGCGCTCGAATGGGAACCGGCGCTCACCGGCTTCATGCCGGTGAAGGTCAGCCACGACGACTGGGGCCGGCCCTGGGCCACGCCCTGCCCCACCAACGGGTCCGGCGACTTCACGGCACTCGCGCTCACCGACGGTTTCGTCGAACTGCCGCCCGGGCCGACCAGCCTGAACAAGGGGTTCCTGACGCGGCTGTACCGCTGGTAGCCCGTGACCGTGAGCTCCATACATTCCGCCGCCCTGACCGCGCTGCAACCGCGACATCCGCGCGACACGCTCGGGCGCCCGATGCAGGACCTGCGCATCTCGGTGACCGACCGCTGCAACTTCCGTTGTCCCTACTGCATGCCGCGCGAGCGCTACCACGAGCACTACCGGTTCCTGAAGTCCTCGCAGCGCCTGACCTTTGAGGAGATCGTGCGGCTCACGCGGCTGTTCCTGCAGCTCGGCGTACGCAAGCTCCGCATCACCGGCGGCGAGCCGCTGCTGCGTCCCGGGCTTGCCGACCTGATCGGCGATCTGACGACGCTCTCCGGGGTTGAGGACGTCGCGCTCACCACCAACGGCGTGCTGCTGCCGCAGCATGCGGCGGAGCTGCGCGCGGCCGGGCTGGGCCGCGTCACCGTCAGCCTCGACAGCCTCGACCCCGCGGTGTTCGCGCGCATGGCCGGCGACCTCGGCAGCCCCGACGAGGTGCTGGCCGGCATCGCCGCGGCGCAGCGCGCTGGACTCGCGCCGATCAAGGTCAACGCAGTCGTGCAGCGCGGCGTGAACGATCACACCGTGCTCCCGCTCCTCGAGCACTTCCGCGGCAGCGGCGTCACCGTGCGGCTGATCGAGTACATGGACGTCGGCAACCGCAATGAGTGGCGGCGCGAGCAGGTCGTGCCATCGCAGGAACTGCTGCAGCAGATCCACGCGCGCTGGCCGCTTGCGCCGCTGCAGCGCGATTTCGCCGGCGAAGTTGCCGAGCGCCATGCCTACGCCGACGGCCAGGGCGAGGTCGGCTTCATCTCTTCGGTGTCGCAGCCGTTCTGCGGAGATTGTTCGCGCGCACGGTTGTCCTCCGACGGCGCCCTCTACACCTGCCTGTTCGCCACGCAGGGGCTGGACCTGCGCGCACCGCTGCGGGACGGCGCCAGCGACGAAGAGCTGCTCGCCGCGATCCGCGGCTGCTGGACGGCTCGCAGTGATCGCTACAGTGAACTGCGCGGCAACGCTGCGCCGAAGGGCGCGGCGCGCGTGGAGATGAATCATGTCGGCGGCTAAGACACGCCGCGGCAACGCGGGCCTCACTCACCTGAGCGCGTCGCGGCGCCCGCGCATGGTTGCGGTCGGCGCCAAGGCTGTCACGCACCGCATCGCCGAGGCCGAGGCCTGGCTGGCGCTGCCGGCGGCGGTGACGCGCGCGCTGCGCGCCAGTGGCCATCGCACCGCCAAAGGTCCGGTGTTCGACACCGCCATCATCGCCGGGGTGCTGGCGGCCAAGCGCACCGCGGAACTCATCCCTTTCTGCCATCCGCTGCCGCTCGAGCACTGCAGCATCGCCATCGCCTTCGGTACGCGCGGACGGCTGCGCGTGCTGTGTCGCGTCGAGACGCATCACAAGACCGGTGTCGAAATGGAAGCACTCACCGGCGCCAGCGTCGCGGCGCTCACCGTCTACGACATGTGCAAGGCGCTTTCGCACGAGATCCGCATCGTCGAAGTGCGCCTGGTACGCAAGTCCGGCGGCCGGCGCAACGTGGGCGCGCCATCATGAGTACGGTGCCATGAGCGTGACGCCATGAGCGCACCACTCTACGGCTTGTTACTGGCCGGCGGCCGCAGCAAGCGCATGCAACGCGACAAGGCCGGCATCGAATACGCGGGGCAGCCGCAGCTGCTGCGCGCGATGCAGCTGCTCGAGCCGCTGGTGGCGCGCGCCTTCGTCTCGGTGCGCGCCGAGCAGCTGCACGACCCGCAGCGCGCCGCCTACGAGTGCATCGTCGACGTATTCGCCGACAACGGCCCGATCGGCGGCATCCACGCGGCGCTGCGCGCGCATCCGCAGGCGGCGTGGCTGGTGCTGGCCTGCGACCTGCCGTTTCTCGATGCGGCCACGCTCCAGCAGCTGATCGCCGCGCGCGATCCGCAGCGCGTGGCGACTGCCTTCCGCAGCAGCCACGACGGCCAGCCCGAACCGCTGTGCGCGATCTTCGAGCCGCGGGCCGCGGCCGCCATCGACGCCTGGCTTGCCACCGGCAAGCAGTGCCCGCGCGGCATGCTGGGCCATGCGGATGTGGCGCTGCTCACGTTGCGCGCGCCGCAGGCGCTCGACAACGTCAACAGCACCGCGGAATACGCCGCCGCGCGCGCGCGCCTCGACGGCGGCGGCACCGAGCCCGTCGCACCGCGCCGTCTGCAGGTGCAGTATTTCGCGCTGCTGCGCGAACAGGCCGGGCGCAATGCCGAGACCGTGACCAGCAGCGCGCGCGATGCGCGCGAGCTCTACGAGGAACTGCGTGGTACGCGCGGCCTCAAGCTCCGTCCCGAACAACTGCGCGTCGCCGTCAACGACGAATTCGCCGAGTGGACGCAGCCGCTCGCGGCCGGCGATACCGTCGTGTTCCTGCCGCCGGTGGCGGGCGGATGACAGACTTCCGCTTCAGCGCCGCGCCGCTCGACACGCAGGCGCTGCGCGCCGAGCTCGCCGATCCGTCCTGTGGCGGCTACGCGGCCTTCGAAGGCTGGGTGCGCGATCACAACGAGGGGCAGCGCGTCACGCGCCTCGAGTACGAGGCCTTCGCCGCGCTCGCCGAACGCGAAGGTGCGCGCGTGATCGCCGAGGCGCGCGAGCGCTTCGGCATCCGCCGCGCGCTGTGCGTGCACCGCGTCGGCGCCCTTGAACTCGGTGAGATCGCGGTGTGGGTGGGGGCCGCGGCGCCTCACCGCGACGAGGCCTTCCAGGCCTGCCGCTACATCATCGACGAGGTCAAGCACCGCCTGCCGATCTGGAAGAAAGAGCACTACGCGAGCGGCGACTCCGGCTGGGTCAACTGCGAGCGTTGCGCGGCGGATGGCGGCCACCGTGCCGGGGCGCATGAGCGCGAGAGTGCCCATCAGCACGGGCACGATCACGGGAAGCACCGCTAGCGCGCCAGCCGTGCACCAGCAGCGGCAGCGGCAACGCGGCCCCGATCACTTCGTGCACCACGGCCAGTGTCTCCTGCCACGCTGCGCTGGTCAGGAACAACTGCGCGCAGCCGGCAATCACCAGCGTGGCCGTCAGCAGCGTGAGCAGCCAGCCACTCGCGACCCGCCGCCCACTGCTCGCAGCGTTAGCGTGCCGGCCGGCGAACCAGCCGAGCAGGAACAGCGCCGCCATCGCGAGCACGCCGTGCACCAGCAGCGTCGGTGCTTCGAGCGGGTGGCGGATGACGCCGAACTCGCCGGGCCGCGCCCAAACATAGTGGAGCAGCAGCCAGTAGCTGCCGGACAGCCACAGCGCCGCCAGCACGCCCAGCAGCGCAATACTAATGCGGCGTGACAGCGCCGAACCGTACTCGCCGACGGCCGCGGCCGTGCGCCGGCCGGCGCGGCGGATCACGGCGGCGTCGCCGCAGCCGGCCGCAGCACCAGCTGCCACAGCGCGCTGAGGTAGCGCACGCCCGCCGTCACGTGCCCGCAGGAGAGCGTCGCGCCGGCGATGTTGCGGATGTCGACCACCGGGCGGAGTGCCGTGCCGTCGCTGCGGCCACTGAACTGGCGGCGCCAGGCGGTGTTGCGGATCTCGCCGCCGTGGCTCTCGCGGTAGCTCATGATCTCGGGGCTCCGCAGCGTGCCATCCGCGTTGATGCCGAGCGCGTAATCGATGAAATCCTGCCGGCCGACGACTTCATCCGTGAAGAAAAACCCGAGCGGCGCACTCGCGCCGAGCACGCGCCACACGCGCACCTGTCCGCGCGGCGGCTGGGCGCCGGCCATCGCCGTCAGTTCCTGCAGCTGCGCGGGCGAGAGCCTCAGCGCCACGGGCTCGAAGTCCCGGGCCTCCGGGAATACCGCCCGCTGCGCCGCCGCCAGCGACAGGTATTCGGCCGCCACCACGACCGGCGCCGGCGCGACCAGCGCGAGCGCGACGCCGCCGGTCGCCAGCCAGCCGCGCGCGTCAGAATTCATAACCGAGTCCCAGGTCGAAGCGATCGCCGGCGGAACCGTTGGTGAAATCGACGTAGTTGGCCTTGAGAATTACGCCGGGTGCGAACTCATACTGCACGCCGCCCGTAACCGCGGTCTGGGCGGGACTGGCCTCGGGCGTGATGCCGGAGGGCAGGCGCGCGTAGCTGGAAGCGGTGTTGAAGCGTTCGTAACGCAGGAACGGAACCAGCGGCCAGGTCCGGCCGACGAGGCCACGCCAGGCGGCCTCCAGGTACCAGCCGTAGAAATCTTCCGGCACCAGCGTCGGCGCGGCATATTGATCACTGTAGTTCTGATTGACCGCTGCCGTGCCCGAGATGTGGCCGCTGGCGTACAGGGCCGTCAGCGCCCATGCCGGGTTCTGCCAGCGCACATGTCCTTCCCACAGGGTGACCTGGTTGCCGCTGAAGCCCGGTTGTCCCTGGGCAGCGTCACCGCTGAAGATCGAGCCGCCGACGCGCAGCCCGCTCACGCCGGTGTAGTTGGCGGCGACGAAGGCCGACAGGTCGGCGGCACGCGCCAGTGCCAGCTCCTGGTGAATAGAGCCGAGCGGCGAATCGAGGCCCTCGGTCGAGGTCGGATCCCACTTCGACAGGTCGAAACCGGTGGTCAGGCCGGCATTCCAGCGCCAGCCATTGGCTGTCTCGAGCTGCAGGCCGACGCCGCCTTCGCGCCAGGTGGTCGGGATGATCTCGGTCTCGACGAAATTGCGGAACACACCGTAGTAGCGCGTCGGCTCGTGATTCTCGTTGATGAGGCCGCTGGGGATCAGGAACAGGCCGAGTTGCGCACGCCAGTCCGCGTTCAGTTCACGCTCGATGTAGGCCTGCTCCACTTCGACCTCGCCGGGATCGCTCTCCGAGGAAACCGCGTGCTCGATCTCCACTTCGCTCACCAGGCGGGTTCGAGCATCGAAGCGGTAACCCATGCCGATCACAAAGCGGCTCAGGTCAAAGGTAGTTTGCGAAGGCTCATCGCTCGGGCGGCTATAGTTGAGCTCACCGTAGCCAAACCAGGTCAGCGGCGGCCTGGAGTCCGCCGCGGTTCCCGCCACGACAGGCGCGCTCGCCGCGCTCGCCGCCGGCGCAGGTGCAGCCGTCGCTCGCTGTTCGGCCAGTTCTGTCTTCAGCTGCTGCACTTGTGCCTCGAGTGCCGCAATCCGTGCCTCGAGATCGGGGCCAGCGGCCCGGGAAGGCGTCGCCTGTGCAAACGCACACAAGGCCAACGAAACGGACGCCAGGCCGGGGCCGATAAGATTCAGGATCTTGCGCATTGCACCATCAATTCCGGTCGCTAAGTGCCTGCCAACACACTCTTTTGCAAATGCGAATGATTCTTACTAAGATTTGGAAATGTGTCAAGAGCACACCGTCGCAAGGCTGCGCCCTGCCCTCGGCACGTTAGTGGCCATCGAGGCCCGGGCCCGCGACAAGGCCCTGGCCGAGCGTGTCGTGGAGGCGGGCTTCGAGGCCATCCACGCGATCGAAAGCCGCCTCCACCCCACGAGGCCCGGGAGCGACCTCGCGCGGCTCAACCGGGCCGGGCCGGGCCAGCGGCTGCCCGTACACCCCTCCACCGTCGCCATCCTGGGGCTTTGCCGGGAACTCCACCGGGGTTCATCGGGCCTCTTCGAACCGGCGCTGCCGGGGCGTGGCTCGGTCATGCACTGGCAGCCTGCGGGGCCCGGCGCGGTTGTCGTGCGGCGCCGCGCCTGTATCGACCTCGGCGGCATTGCCAAGGGATACGCGGTCGACCTCGCCGTCGAGGCCCTGCGCCAGGCCGGGGCGGAGAGCGGGCTCGTGAACGCGGGCGGCGACCTGCGGGTATTCGGGCCACGAGCCTGGCCAATCTGGCTGCGCACCGGCGCCGGCACGGCGCGCGAACTGCTGCTGCAGGACTGCGCGCTGGCCGGCAGCGACCCCGACGCGCCCGACAGCCCGCCCGAGCACCGCGGCTACTACGCCCCGGGGAAAAAATCCTGCGGTCAGTCTTCCGGAGCGGTCGCCGTGCTGGCGCCAAGCGCAGCGGTGGCCGACGCCCTCACCAAGGTGCTCATGCAGGCGGCTCCGGCGCTGTCGGCCGTCATCCTCGCCCGCTACCGCGCGCGCGCCGCCGATCCCTCGTGGTTTATACGTAGGTCAGGGGCCGGAATCTAAGTAACCCTGCGGATTCGCAACGCCTGGCTGATCTCCGAGAATTCCGAAGGGCGCATGAGCGCCACGAGAAACGGGACCAGAAACCATGCCCGAGGGAATACCGGCCGCTGGGTCTGCAGCCGCCTACAACGACCGCGTCGTGCGCCAGTTCGCATTGATGACGATCGTCTGGGGCGTGGTCGGCATGACGGTAGGCGTGCTGCTCGCAGCGCAACTGATCTGGCCGGCGCTCAACTTCGACACTCCGTGGCTGAGCTACGGTCGCCTGCGGCCGCTCCACACCAACGCGGTGATCTTCGCCTTCGGCGGTTCGGCGTTGTTCGCAACCTCCTATTACATCGTGCAGCGCACCTGCCACGTGCGGCTGATCTCCGACAAGCTCGCTGGCTTCACCTTCTGGGGCTGGCAGCTGATTATCCTGCTCGCGGCCATCACGCTGCCGCTCGGCATCACCAGCGGCAAGGAATATGCCGAGCTCGAATGGCCGATCGACATCCTGATCGCGATCGTGTGGGTGGCCTACGCGATCGTGTTCATCGGCACGCTGGCGATCCGCCGGGTCAAGCACATCTACGTCGCCAACTGGTTCTTTGCCGCCTTCATCATCACCGTCGCGGTGCTGCACATCGTCAACAGCGCCGAGATCCCGGTGACGCTTACCAAGTCCTACTCGGTCTATGCCGGCACGGTCGATGCGATGGTGCAGTGGTGGTACGGCCATAACGCCGTGGGCTTCTTCCTGACCGCCGGGTTCCTGGGCATGATGTACTACTTCGTGCCCAAGCAGGTCGGCCGGCCGGTGTACTCCTACCGCCTGTCGGTAGTGCACTTCTGGTCGCTGATCTCGATCTACATGTGGGCTGGCCCGCACCACCTGCACTACACCACGCTCCCGGACTGGGCGCAGTCGCTCGGCATGGTGTTCAGCCTGATGCTGCTGGCGCCCTCCTGGGGCGGCATGATCAACGGCATCATGACGCTCTCGGGCGCGTGGCATAAGCTGCGCACCGACCCGATCCTAAAGTTCATGATCGTCGCGCTGTCCTTCTACGGCATGTCGACCTTCGAAGGGCCGATGATGTCGATCAAGACCGTTAACGCGCTCTCGCACTACACCGACTGGACCATCGGCCACGTGCATTCGGGCGCGCTCGGCTGGGTGGCGATGATCTCTATCGGTTGCCTGTATGCGCTGATTCCGCGGCTGTATGGCCGTACCAGCATGTGGAGCACGCGGCTGATCGACTGGCACTTCTGGACCACCACCATCGGCATTGTGCTGTACATCGCCGCCATGTGGATCGCCGGCGTCATGCAGGGCCTGATGTGGCGGGCATCCAACCCCGACGGCACGCTCACCTACACCTTCGTCGAGGCGCTGCAGGCGACGCATCCGTTCTACATCGTGCGCCTGTGTGGCGGCCTGCTGGTGCTCGCCGGCATGTTCCTCATGATCGTCAACGTGCGCCGCACCATCAAGGATCGCGGCGCGGTGATCGCCCAACCCGTGATGGCACCCGCATGAAGCACGATCTCATCGAAAAGCGGGTGGGACTGCTGGCGGTGCTGATCGCCATGGTGATCAGCGTCGGCGGCCTGGTCGAGATCGTGCCGCTGTACCTCTCGGGGCAGGTGACCAGGCCGGCGCCCGGCATCGCGCCGCTCGGCCCGCTGGAACTCGAAGGCCGCGACATCTACGTGCGCGAGGGCTGCTACAACTGCCATTCGCAGATGATCCGTGTGCTGCGGGGCGAGACCGAACGATATGGCCACTACTCACTGGCCGGCGAATCGGTCTACGACCATCCCTTCCAGTTCGGCTCCAAGCGCACCGGACCGGACCTGGCGCGGGTCGGCGGGCGCTACGCCGACGACTGGCAGCGCATCCACCTGATCAATCCGCGCGATGTGGTGCCGGAATCGAACATGCCCGGCTTTCCGTGGCTCGCCAGGCGCACGATCGACGCCCGCCTCACGCCGAAGAAGCTGCGTGCGCTGCGCACGGTCGGCGTGCCCTACACGGACGCTCAGATCGCTGGCGCCAGCGCCGCGGTCGCCGGCCAGACCGAGCTGACGGCGCTGATCGCCTATCTGCAGGGGCTGGGAATCGCCTCGCAGTCGTGGAAGTGAGTACGCCCATGGCCAGCCTGTTGCCTACGCTGCGTGGAATCCTGACCGGGGTGCTGATGCTGCTGTTCATCGGCATCGTCGCCTGGGCCTGGAGCGCGGCGCGGCGCCCGGCCTTCGATGCCGCGGCGCGGCTGCCGCTCGAGGAAGACCAGCCAGTGGACGACGGTGGGGAGGGCGCACCGTGAGTACGGGCCTGAGTGCGTTCGTCATTATTCTCACCTCGCTGAATATCATCGGCGCCGCGTGGCTGATGGTTGCCATGCGCAGGCGCCACAGCGACGACGCCGCGCCCGGAGCGGAGACCACCGGCCACGTCTGGGACGGCGACCTGGCCGAATACAACAATCCGCTGCCGCGCTGGTGGCTGTGGCTGTTCTTCATCACCGTGGCCTTCAGCATCGGCTATCTGGTCCTGTACCCGGGCTTCGGCAACTTTGCGGGGCGCCTGGGCTGGACTTCCGCGGGCCAGCACGCGGCGCTGCAGCGCGACAGCGAAGCGCAGGCACAGCAGATCATGGCGCGCTATGCGGGGAAATCCGTCACCGAACTGCGCAGCGATCCGGAAGCGCTCAAGATCGGCCGGAACCTGTTCGCCAACAACTGCGCGCCCTGCCACGGCTCCGACGCCCACGGCAACGTGGGCTTCCCGAACCTCACCGACCAGGACTGGCTCTACGGCGGCAGCCCCGAGCAGGTCGAGACCACGATCAGCGGCGGGCACGCCGGCGTCATGATCGCCTGGCAGGACGTGCTGGGCAGCGCCGGCGTCGAAAACGTAGTCGCTTACGTGCTCTCGCTGTCCGGCCGGACGCTGCCGGCCGGCGACACCGCCGCCGGCGAAAAACTCTATGTTACCGACTGCATCGCCTGTCACGGCGCGGATGGCAAGGGCAATACGCTGCTCGGCGCGCCCAACCTCACCGACCAGACCTGGCTGTACGGTGGCTCGGTCGATGCGATCCGTACGTCCATATCCAAGGGCCGGCAGGGACACATGCCGGCGCAGCTTGCGCGCCTCGGCGAGCTGCGCGTCAGGCTGCTGTCGGCCTACGTGCTGTCGCTCGGGAATACCAACGGCAGCGCGGGCGATGGCGCAGCCTCACAGTGATCTGCAGGATGGCCGGCGCGAGCTGACGCCGCGCGCGCGTGCCATCGGCGCCGTCGTCTGGGCCTCGTTCCTCGCGGCCTGCGCGGGCACCATGTTCTTCTTCGCGTTCGTCGCGCCGGATTCGTTGCTGAGCGATTATCCGCAAGGCGATCGCATCGACCGCATCGGCGTGTACACGCTGGGTTTTTTCGGCCTGTGGTGCCTGAGCGCGGTGGCCAGCGCCCTCACCCTCTATCTGCAGGGGCGCCCGGCGGCCGGTGACAAGCAGTGACTGGGCCGGCAACGGCGAACGCCGCGGGGGCCGACGGCTCGTATTACCAGGCGCACCAGAAGATCTACCCGCGCGAGGTGCAGGGCCGCTTCGCGCGCGCCCGCGCGCTCGCCGTCTGGGTGCTGCTCGGCAGCTACTACCTGCTGCCCTGGATCGAGTTGCACGGGCGCCAGGCCGTGCTGTTCGACCTGCGCGCGCGCAAGTTCTACGTGTTCGCGCTGGTCATGTGGCCGCAGGATTTCATCTTTCTCACCTGGCTGCTGGTGCTGGCCGCGCTGTCGCTGTTCTTCTTCACTGCGCTGGCCGGCCGGCTGTGGTGCGCCTATGCCTGCCCGCAGACAGTCTGGACGGAAGTTTTCCTGTGGATCGAACGCCTCACCGAAGGCACGCGTCAGGCGCGCATCAAACTGGACGCGGCGCCATGGAGCCCGGCCAAGCTCGCGCGCAAAGCGGCCAAGCAACTGCTGTGGATCGGCCTGGCGCTGTGGACCGGGTTCACTTTCGTCGGATTCTTTTCGCCGATCCGCCCGCTGGCGGCCAGCCTGTTGGGCGGATCGCTGGGCCCGTGGGAGAGCTTCTGGCTCGTGTTCTACGGTTTTGCCACCTACGGCAATGCCGGGTACCTGCGCGAGCAGGTCTGCAAATACATGTGCCCCTACGCCCGCTTCCAGAGCGCCATGTTCGACCGGGACACGCTGGTCATCACCTACGACAGCGAGCGCGGCGAAGCGCGCGGCGCGCGGCGGCGCGGCACGCCGCCACGCACTGGCGGCCTCGGCGACTGCATCGACTGCACCTGGTGCGTGCAGGTGTGTCCCACCGGCATCGACATCCGCAAGGGCCTGCAGTACGAATGCATCGGCTGCGCGGCCTGCATCGACGCCTGCGATGCGATCATGGATCGCGTCGGCTATCCACGCGGACTGATCCGCTACACCACTCAGCACGCGCTCGAGCACCGCACCACGCACGTGCTGCGGCCCAGGGTACTGGTGTACGGCACGATCCTCGCGCTGCTCGCGGGTGGCTTCCTGCTGGCTCTCGCGCGGCGGCCGCCGGTGGCGCTCGATGTGATCCGCGACCGCAACAGCCTGTATCGCCTGCTTGACGATGGCCGCGTCGAAAACGTCTACACCGTGAAGATCCTCAACAAGTCCGAGCGCGACCGCAGCTTCGCGCTGACCGTGAGCGGTGCCGGCACCCTGACCCTTGATCCTACGGAGGCGAATGTCACCGTTGGTTCCGGGGAAGTCATGCCGGTAGTGCTGCGCGTGCGCCGCGACGCCTACCAGCCGGCCGGATCCGCTACCATTCGCTTTCGCGTGACGGCGCGCGACGACGCTCGCATCAGCGCCAGCCACGAGGCGCGCCTGCTGGCGCCAGCCGGATGAGTCAATGACGCAGCGACCGACAAATTTCGTGCTCTGGCTGGTGATCGCGCTGCCGCTGATTGCGGTCGCGGCCAGCCTGGCTTCACTGGCGCTCGCGGTGAACAGCGGCGATACCGAGTTACCCAAGGATTATCACTGGGAGGGCGCGGCGCTCGATAACGACCAGCAGCGGCTGGCGCTGGCCGCGCGCGAAAGGATCGGCGCGACCATCAGCTACCAGTCGGATACGCAGCGCTGCGCGGTCGCACTGCATGGCGCCGCCCCCACGCAGCTGCGCCTCTCCCTGGTTCACCCGACCGACCCGCGCGCCGACCGGCGCCTGACGCTGGCGCGCGCCGGCGGCGGCGCGCGTGGCGTCGCGGACGCGAGCTACGAGACCGATTGTGCCGGGCTGCCAGCGGCCCACTGGTGGCTGGAAGTCGCCGATGACGCCGGACGCTGGCTGCTGCGCGGGCGCAGCTCGGGCCGGCTGCAGCCACCGGTGCAACTGGGCGCGCCATGAGTGAGGCGGCCGCACACCTGCACTGGCGTCGCAGCGCGGATCTCGAGCAGGCCGAGTTCTTCGCCGAGGGCATGCGTTGCGTGAACTGCGCCAACGCGATCCGCAAGGGCGTGGCGGCGCTGCCCGGCGTGCAGCAGGTGGGAGTCAACCTGACCACCGCGCGCGTGACCGTGTCCTGGAACCCCGCGCAGTCGCGGCTCGCCACGATACTCGATGCCGTGAGGCGACTTGGCTTCGCGCCGGTGCCGCTGAGCGGCGCGGCGGCCAGCAGCGCACAGCAGGCCGAGCGCCGCCGCCTGCTCAAGCAGCTCGGTCTTGCGGGCCTCGCCGCCACGCAGATGTCGATGTACACCGTCGGCCTGTACGCCGGCGCCCTCAGCGGCATCGATCCCTGGATCGAAAAACTGCTGCGCGTGACGGCGATGCTGATCAGCACGCCGGTGATGTTCTACTCCGGCGCGCCGTTCCTGCAGGGCGCCTGGCGCGATCTGCGGCGCCGGTCGCTGGGCATGGACGTGCCGGTGGCGGCGGCGCTGGTGCTGGCGTTCGTTGCCAGCGTCGTCAATACGCTGCGCGGCAGCGGCGAGGTCTACTTCGATTCGGTCGCCATGTTCATCTTCTTCCTGCTGACGGGCCGCTACCTTGAAATGAACGTCCGGCGCGGCAGCCTCGACGCCGGCGAGGCGCTCGCGCGCAGCCTGCCCGCGCAGGTCACGCGCCTTACGGCGGACGGCGGCAGCGAGCGCATCCCGCTCGAGCGCGTCACGGAGGGCGACCGCCTGCTCGTGGCGCTCGGCGCGGTAATTCCGGTGGACTGCATACTGGAAAGTGCGGCCACGCTCCTCGACGAATCGCTCTTGACGGGCGAGGCCGCGCCGGTGACGCGCCCGACGGGCGCCGCGCTGCCGGGCGGTGCAATCAACCTCGGCGCGGCCTGCAGCGTGCGCGCCAGCCGTGACGCCACCCACTCGACCCTCGCGTCTATGGCGGCGCTCATCGAACGCGCACAATCGGAGCGGCCGCCGCAGGCGCTGGCCGCGGACCGCGCCGCGAGCCGCTTCGTGCTGTGGATCGTGTTGCTGTCCGTGCTGGTGGCTGCGTTCTGGTTGTGGTTCGACCCGGTGCGCGCTTTCCCGGCCACGCTTGCGGTGCTGGTGGTGACCTGTCCCTGCGCCCTCTCGCTGGCGACGCCCGTGGCGATCGCCGCCGCGACCACGCGCCTGGCGCGGCGCGGCGTGCTCACGACACGCGCCAATGCGCTCGAGCGCCTGGCCGTGGTCGACACCGTGGTGCTCGACAAGACCGGCACGCTGACGACGGCGCAGATGCGCCTGTCCACCGTGCGCTGCCTCGGGCAGGTGCAGCGCGAGCGTTGCCTCGCCATCGCCGCCAGTCTCGAGCAGTACAGTGCGCATCCGCTGGCCTCAGCGTTCACGCTGGCAAGCAGCGCGCGCCTCCCGGTCACGGAGCTGCTGGAAACGCCGGGACAGGGCCTCGAGGGCCGGATCGACAATACGCTGTGGCGGATCGGGCACCACGATTACGTCGCCCGGCTCGGCGGCGAGCGCGCGGCAACGCTGGCAGTTGCCGGCGACGCAGACGACAGCGTCTGGCTGGGCAACGCGAGCGGTTTCAGCGCCGCCTTCGAGCTGACCGACACGCTGCGAGCCGACGCGCACCAGGCGGTGGCGGCGCTGTGCGGGCTGGGCCTGTCGGTGGTGGTGGCAAGCGGCGACCGGCACTCGACCGTCCGGCACATCGCCAGCGAGCTGGGCATCGAGCGGGCCACCGGGCGCATGGACCCGCAAGCCAAGCTCGGGCTGATCCGCGACCTGCAGCGCGACGGCCACCGCGTGCTGATGGTGGGCGACGGCATCAACGACGGCCCGGTGCTGGCGGCGGCGCATGTTTCCTGCGCGATGGGCGCCGGCGCGGCGCTCGCGCATGCCGCAGCGGACCTGCTGCTGATGAATGAATCGCTGGGCGCCGTGGCCGCCGCGATCGAGACGGCGCGCGGCGCGTCCGCACTGGTGCGGGCCAACCTGCGCTGGGCGCTGGGCTACAATCTCGTCGCGGTGCCACTCGCGGCGGCCGGCCTGGTGTCGCCCTGGCTCGCTGCCCTGGGCATGTCGGCCAGCTCCCTGTTCGTAGTAGTGCGTGCCGGGCGCTTCGCGCGGCGGGAGCGGCTGGAATGAGCATCGCGCTGCTGCTGATTCCGCTCGCCCTGCTGCTGCTGGTCGCGGC
>Ga0315273_10007122_pt1 | contig 13985 bp, 5 predicted proteins | sample YL17G02_0_MG_FD_205753 | JGI IMG/M metagenome (GOLD analysis project Ga0315273, IMG submission 205753) | Sediment microbial communities from Yellowstone Lake, YNP, Wyoming, USA - YL17G02_0 | ecosystem: Environmental > Aquatic > Freshwater > Lake > Sediment | place: USA: Wyoming | collected... | reverse complement strand
GTGCCGGGGAAACCGGTCCAAGGTGCAGGCGTCCGGGCCTTCACCACGCCTTTTCCGGGCCCGGCGGCGCTCTACCTGAAGCTCATGAGCGAGGGACGATGATCTCAAGTCTGCCGCCGCCAGTGGGTGCTGGACAGCGGCGCGGGCCTCATAGATGGTCTTCTTGACGTTGAGCGGCCGACGGGCCTACGATAGTTGCACGCAAGCCTGGGCTATGGCGACAGGAGGCCATATGCGTGGATTGGTGCTGTTTGTGATTTGCTCGCTGGTATTGTTTGCCGCCGGCTCCGCGGCACAGGTTCCGGTCGTGCCGCAAGGCGGAGTGGTGAACGGCGCCAGCTTCCGCCCGGCCAACGCGTCCGGCGGGGGCGTGGCCGCCGGTTCCATCGTATCGATCTTCGGCAGCAACCTGTCCGAGGCCACCGTGGCGGCCACCAGCACGCCGCTTCCCACGTCGCTGGGCCAGACAAGCGTGAGGATCGGCGGCATCGTGGCGCCGCTGTTCTTCGTCTCGGCGGGCCAGATTAACGCCCAGGTGCCGTGGGGCGTCCCTGCCGGGACCAGCAGCATCACGGTGTCTGCCCTGGGCGGAAGCAGCGTACCGGCCAATTTCACCATCCAGGACAGCGCTCCGGGCCTGTTCTCGCAGACCTCCGACGGCCGTGGCCCGGGCGCCGTGCTCAATTACGTACCGGAACAGAAGGTCTACGCCATCAACACGCCCGGTGCCACCATCAACCCCAGCGGCATCGTCACCATTTACGGGACTGGTTTCGGCAGGGTCAGCAGTCCGCCGGCCGACGGGACGGCTCTGAGCGCCGCCGTCTCGACTATCGTCACGCCCGTGGTTACGATCGGTGGACGCCAAGCCTCCGTCCAGTACTCCGGGCTGGCGCCGAATTATGTCGGCCTCTATCAGATCAATGCCGTTATCCCCACCGGCACGCCCGAGGGCTGCTACCTGCCGGTCACGGTCGCGTTCGGAAGCAATGTGAGCAATACCGTCACCATCGGCGTGACCAACAACCGCGTGGACTGCAGCGTGGCCACCAGCGGCTCCACGGGGTTGTTCCTCGGCGGTTCATTCGGCTATGCCGCGTTCTCCAAGATAACCATGCAAATTCCCTTGGTTAACCCCCTGCTGTTTCCGCAGCCCAACGACCGCATCGACGCTTTCTTCCGGCGTTACCAGACGCGCGTTCCCACCTCGCTGGTGCTTTACCCGCCGGTGGGCGGCGGCTGCAACATCTGGCTGTTCAAGTCCGACAGCGCCCCCACCGACATGAGCGTGACGACCGACGTGGGGCTGAACGCGGGCACGCTGACCCTTTCGCGCACGGGATACAACCAGGCATTGGGGACAAAGCAAGCGGGCGAGTATACCTGGGATTTTCAGCAGAGTAATTTTATCCAGGCAGGCGCCGTCTGGACGCTGAGCGGATCGGGCGGTTTGGATGTTGGCGCGTTCTCCGTCACTCAGACCCTCCCCAGCCCGTTGTTCGCGGTGCGGGACTTCGGCACGGTCAGCGGGGTATTCAGCCAGTCGTCGCCGCTGAACATCTCCTGGAGCTGTCCTGACACCGGCGACCCGGTGGGCGTCGAGGTGGCTTCCTACAACCTCGCTACCAAGCTGGTGGGTATGGCGTTCTGCTCGTTTTTATGCGGCAATGGGACCGGCCAGGTCAGCGCCGATGTCCTCAAGCAGTTGCCTCTGAGCGGTCTGTCGGCCGCTAGCATCATCGCCTTCTACACTCCAAACCCCGGCAAGATTCCCGCTATCAAGGCCACCGGCCTGACCCAGGGCGCTTTCGGCCTGGTTATCACCAGCACCTTGAGCGGCGCCCAGATGGTGCAGTAGCGGGTTGGTCCGCTGACGATTGGTTCATGGACAACTGACCGATCCCCGGACCCTGGCCCGCGCGACCGGGAACGAGCCCATGAATCCATCGTCTGTCAGAAGCGGTCTATCATAGATAGTAGCTGCCACAGGAGCTATTAAGAAATCCATGGCGGCGGTCCCGCTTGGCGGGACCGCCGTTTGCGTCGGCGGTTGGTGGAGATGGCGGCCCGGCCTGGCGGGGTTGCCGCTTCAGCCGCCGCTGATGCCGTAAGAATGATTGCTTAACACCTCACACACTGGGCTGTACTGGAGAAGAAAAAGAGGAGAGAAAATGCGTCCATTCGTGTCACTTGTGGTTTGCTCGATGGTTCTGGTGGCGATGAGCGCGATGGCTCAGGCGCCGGTGGTGCCGCAAGGCGGAGTGGTGAACGGGGCCAGCTTCCGGCCCGCCAACGCCACCGGCGGCGGTGTCTCAGCCGGCGCGATTGTTTCGATTTTCGGCAGCAACCTGGCGACTGCCACCGTGGTGGCCGGCAGCCTGCCGCTTCCGACCTCGCTGGGCGGCACCACGGTCCGGATCGGCGGGGCTGCGGCGCCAATGTTTTTCGTCTCGGCGGGACAGATCAACGCACAGGTTCCTTGGAATGTCGCGACTGGAACAGCGCAACTGACGGTGACCACCGCGGCCGGCACCAGCGCCGTGGCCAATGTCACGATTCAAGACGCCTCCCCGGGCCTGTTCTCGCAGACTTCCAACGGGCGCGGGCCGGGCGCCGTGCTGAACTACGTGTCGCAGCAGCAGACGCCCATCAACACGCCCGGCGTCACGATCAACCCCGGCGGCATCGTCATCCTTTACGGGACGGGCTTTGGCCGGGTGGGCAATCCGCCGGCCGATGGAGTGGCCGCCGGCGCAGCCACCCAGACGACCCTGGTGTCGCCCACGGTGATGATCGGCGGACGGCAAGCCACCGTTCAGTATTCCGGTCTGGCGCCGGGCTTCGTGGGCTTGTATCAGATCAATGCCGTGATCCCGGCCGGCACGCCGGAAGGCTGCTACCTGCCTATTACCGTCACCTTCGCAGGCACCGTCAGCAACACGGTGACGGCCGCCGTAACTAACAACCGGGTCGATTGCAACGCCGTGGCCGGCAGCGGCGCGACCGGAATGACGCTGGGCGGCTCGATCGGCGCGGCCTCCGTGGTCAAGACCAGCGTGCAGATGTCGCTTCCGAGCATCCCGGGGTTGCCTGGCGGCCTGCCCGGCCTGCCCGGCCTCGGAGCCGTGGTGACTGATTCGTTCGGCGCCAGCTTCAGCAAGTATGAAGTGGTCGTGCCCTCCTCATTGGCGCTCTACCCGCCGGTGAATGGGGGCTGCACGGTCTGGTTATTCAAGGGGACCTCGAGCAGCATTCCCGACATGGGCGTGGTCACCGACAAGCCGCTGAACGCCGGCACGTTGACACTGACCGGGCCGGGCGTGAACAAGACGTTCACTCCGAAGACGGTGGGCGTCTATGGCGACGTCCTGTCCCAGAACGCTCTGCAACCCGGGGCCTGGACGCTGAGCGGTTCGGGCGGCGCCGATGTTGGGTCGTTCACCAGCGCCTTGAGCGTTCCCAGCCCGCTGTTCAACATCACTGATTTTGGCCTTCTGAACGGGCAGATCAAGCAGTCGGCGGGCTTCACCGTCACCTGGGCCTGTCCGGACCCCAACGGCCAGGTGATCGAGACGCTGATGTCGTTCAACGATCCTCAGTCGTTGGTGGGCATGGCATTCTGCACGTTTCCCTGCCCGGCCGGAAGAGGGACGATGGGCGCCGATGTGCTCGGGCAATTGCCGGTCAGCAGCGGCGATTTCGGCACCATGCTCAGCATTACGTTCGCTCCGGGCCCGACCGGCATCTCGGCGATCAAGGCCAGCGGCCTGACCCAGGGCTTCTTCACCTACGCCATCGCGTCCGTGATGATGGGCGCGCCGCTGGTGCCGTAACCGGCCGGGGGCCGCTGCGCGGCCCCCGGAAACAGTGAATCATGTAGCGGCGACCCCGCCCAGCGGTGTCGCCGCTACTTTCGTGATTCTCAAAAGCCGAAGCGCAACGCGAACTGGAAGGCGCGCGGGCCGCGTTTCCGTCGCGCGAGTAGCGCAGGTTCATGCGCTGGCGCTGCCCGGCGTTCCAGTCCAGCTTGTGCGTCTGCAGCAGGATGTCGAACGGCTCTTTCTTCAAGCCGGCAAAGGCCGTCAGATCGAGGTTGTTGGGATTGATCTCGGCCACGCCCCGCTGCCGCGTGCGGTCAATCGAGGTGAGCCAGAACAGGCGGTCGCGGACCACCGGGCCGCTGGCCAGGTAGCGGTACTGCTCGCGGTCGAATTTCGGGTGGGGGTCCAGCGTGCTGCGCTCCAGCGCCGGGTAGGCCGCGAACGAACTGTCCCGCCAGAAGTGGAATCAGGCTCGATTACGCCGCGCTGCCCTGAATGACTTGGTTCTTTCTCTTAGTCCCGCCCCTGCACTCCCCGCTCCTTACTCCGCACTCCGCACTCATTTGTCACTGGTCGCCAATTGACTGCGGTCGGTCACCATGGGCTTGAAGCGCCACCAGGAAGACAGCGGCAACTGGTCGCTGAAGTGCGGCGAGCGCAGGTCCTCGCTCTGGCCGGGCGGGAGAATGCTGCTGCCCCGCACCGGCGTGGACAGCTCGACAATCTGGATGTAGGTTCCGCGGTTGGTGTCCGGCACCGGCGGCAAGGGCTTGAACCGGTTGTTCATGGGCGCCTGATACCCCCAGGCGTTCATCTGCGGCGACTTGCGCTGCAGCGCGGCGACCGCCTGCCGCAGCGCGTCCAGCACCACGTCATCGTGCTTGCGGCCCTTCAGGTAATCGTGGCGCGGCGGAACACCCGACTTCTCGCCCTCCAGCAGGTGCAGCACCAGGCTGGGCTGCAGCAACTGGCCGAACACCGACGGGTCCAGCACTTCCCCGAACTCCTCCTTGAACAACACCACCCGTATGGCCGTCATCCAGGCATCGAAGATGGACTTGCCGACGCTCTGGTCTTCCCCGTGGTTGTCCCAGGCGCGCAGGTACTCGGCGGCGCGCAGCAGCTCGGCGTCCTCGGTCCGGGAGCGCCCGATGGCGTCCAGAATGTGCGGCTTCAGATAGTCGGCGTTGGGGTCGTTCAACCCGATGTCGGCGATGATCTGGCGCAGGTACTCGACGGTGAGCTTGGGCCGCACCTCGATCAGATCCTGAATGCGGTGGATGCGGAAGATTTCGCCCCAGACCGGCGTGTCCTGATTGTCGGTCCAGGGCGCCGGCTTGTTGTTCCAGTTGACGACATAGCCGCGCGCCGGGTTGATCACCTGCGGCATGTTCTCGAAGGCCTGCACGCCCTGCCATTCCGCCTCGCCGGCGCCGGGCAGCGGGAAGCGGGGGTCCTGGCCGGGCGGCCGCAGCGGCGGCTTGCCGCCGTGCCAGTAGCCGATGTTGCCGTGCCGGTCGGCGGCCAGCCAGTTGTGCGAGGGCCAGATGAGCTGGACGTAGCGCGCGAATTCCTGAACCGTTTTGGCGCGGTTGAAGCCCAGCGCCGAGCGCGCCGTATCGAGCTCATGGCCGCGATAGGAAACGGCGCGGCTGTAAGCGACCCCGGCCTTCTCGTCCCACTCCAGCACCGGCCCATGCACCGTGCGGCACACTTCCACGGCGGCCGGCTCGCCGCCCCGCACCGCGATGGTCTCGGTGCGGCAGTCCATGTCGCGCATCTCGCCCTTGAAGCGATAGCGCTTCTTATTCTTCGGGTCGAGTTTCTCGACGAAGATGTCGGTCATGTCGGCCACCCCCGAGGTGGTGGTCCAGGCCAGGTCGGCGTTGTGGCCGATCAGGACGCCGGGCACGCCGGCAAAGCCCATGCCGATCACGTTGAAGCCGGCGCCGCCCAGGTGCACTTCATGCCCGATCTGGGGCGTCATCCAGCCCATTTGCGGGCCGCCCACCAGCAGCGGGTTTCCGCTGGCCGAGCGCCGCGGGGCGATCACCCAGGCGTAGCTGCCCAGCTTGGTGGGGAGGCGGTGCGCTTCGGCGTAGCGCAGCGTCTCGCGCATCTCGGAAGCCGCCTGGGCATCGGCCAGAATGGGGTCGCTGAACTCGTCGCCGAGCATGTCGCGCTCGGTGAGCGGGCGCCGGCCGCCCGGCCGGCCGCCGCCCCCGGCCGTCGGCGGCCTTTTCATGTCCTCCCCGGTGATGGAGGTGGGCGACTTGGGGTCGTTGATCCAGAAGAAATCGTCGAAGATCTTGCGCGCCTCGGCCTCGCCGAGTTTGGCCTTGAGGGCGTTGAAGATGCGCAGGTTGCGGATTTCGCCGCCGCCGCCCGATCCGAAGCGCGTGGTCATCATCACGCCGATGGAGATGGAGTCCTCCACCTGCCAGGGAGCGGGCCTGATGCCCGCCTTGCGGAAGCCTTCCGGCAGGGCGTCTTTGGCCACCGCCTGTTCGATATAGGCGTTGACGCCGTCGCGGTAAGCCTCGAAGATGAGCCGTTCCTCGGGCTGCAAGGCCGCGGACATGGCGCGCAATTCAGCCGCGGTGTACCCATGGAGGCGCACCTCGCGGTCGCGCGCCAGGGCCTCGCGGCCCTGGATCTCGGCCAGCTTCCCTTGCGCGTCGCGCCGGTACTGTTCCAGTTGCCACAGCCGGTCCTCGGCCACCGCGTAGCCGTCCCCGTAGAAGAGGCCCCGCGGCGTCGCGGCGAACACGTGCGGAACGCCGTAGCTGTCCCGCAGGATGGCCACCTCGTCGCTGTCCACCCGCAAAACCGTTTTCGCCGGCGCGCCCTGCTGCGCCGCCGCCGCTCCTGCCAGCGCCAGACACACCAACAGCCAGAAGCAGCGACGAAGCGGAAGGGATAGAGAATTCCCCAATGAAAAGTGCAGGCACCCCATATCGCTCACCCCAAAACCGTGGGTACTGAGTTTCGAATCCCGTCCACACTCCGCAACCCAGACCCGAAACTGCCAAGATGTGCGGCTGATGTTACCGTTTCGGTCGTGCCCCGTCAACGCTGTTTCAAAGCGAAATGGGACGCAGATTCACGCAGATCCCCACCCCCTATCTGCGTTTATCTGCGTCCCATTCCTTGCCCTTCGCCGGTGTACAATTCGGCCACGCCTATGCCTCTTTCACGCCTGCTGATGTTCGTTGTCTTTCTTGTGCTAACTGCCGCTGCCCTGCCGGCGCAGGTGATTTCGCTGGCGGGCTCCTGGGGATTCCAACTTGATCCCGACAAAATCGGGCACCAGCAGAAATGGCAGGAGCGGAAGCTGGACGGCCAGGTGATTTTTCTGCCCGGCAGCACCGATCAGGCCGGTTTCGGAACCAGGACCAAGGGGCCGGAAAAAGGCTGGCTGTCGCGCCCCTTCACCTACGAGGGCCGCGCCTGGTACCAGAAAGAAGTGGTGATTCCGGAAACGTGGCGGGAGAGGCGGATGGCGCTGTTCCTGGAGCGGCCGCACTGGCAGAGCGAGGTGTGGGTGGATGGCCGCGCCTTCGGTTCCCGGAACAGCCTGGCCACGCCCCATGTCTACGAGCTGGCCGCGGCGCTTCAGCCCGGCCCGCACCGCATCACCATCTGCGTGGACAACTCCTACCTGATCGACGTGGGCCGCAACGCCCACAGCGTCACCGAGCACACCCAGACCAATTGGAACGGCATTGTGGGGCGCATCGAGCTGCGCGCCTCCCCTCCGGTGTGGATCGATGCGGCGCAGGTGTACCCGGATGGGAAGAACAAGGCGCTGCGAATCGAAGCGACCATCCGCAACATCACCGGGCGGGCGTGGGAGGGCGAGTTCAGGGCCACCCTGCGTGGTCGCCCGTCACCAGAGGGCGGCCGCATGGGGCCGCCCTTACATGTTACCGTTCCAGACGCCGAACGCAGGGTAACGCTGCCGTTGCCACTTCCCCAGAACCTCCGCGCCTGGGACGAGTATGAGCCGAACCTGTACGAGCTGGAACTGACGCTGGCCGGCGCCGGCCTCGAAAGCCGTCTCTTTACGCACTTCGGCCTCCGCCAGATCGCCACGCGCGGAACGCAGTTTCTCTTGAACGGGCGGCCCATCTTCTTGCGCGGCACGCTGGAATGCAACATTTTCCCGCTCACCGGTTACCCGCCGATGAACGTGGAAGGCTGGGAACGGCTGTTCCGGATCGCCCGCTCCTACGGCCTGAACCATTTCCGCTTCCATTCCTGGTGCCCGCCGGAAGCGGCGTTCACGGCCGCCGACCGCGCCGGCTTCCTGCTGCACGTGGAATTGCCCGTCTGGAGCAATCGGGTGGGCCGCGATGCGGCTCTGGATGAATTCCTGAAGGCCGAGGGGCGGCGCGTGCTGGCGGCCTACGGCAACCATCCCTCCTTCACCATGCTCTGCCTGGGCAATGAGCTGACCGGCGACTACAACTTCATGGACGACTTGGTGGCCGAATTGAAGGCCGCCGACCCGCGCCGTCTGTACACATTTACCGCCGACCACCGCCGCCTCAGGCCCGGTCCCAGTTCCGATTATTACGTCACGCACCACACCGAGAAGGGGGCGGTGCGGATTCATGGCGCCCGCTTCGGCGAAAAGCCCTCGGCCACCGATTTCGATTTTTCCGAGCACGTCAAGGCTGTGCCCATGCCGCTGGTCGCTCACGAGCTCGGCCAATGGGTGACCTTCCCGAACTACGACGACGAAATCGCGCGCTACACGGGCGTGCTGAAGCCGCGCAACCTGGAGGCCTTCCGCGATCAGCTCGCCGTCCGGGGCATGATCGACCAGGCAGCCGACTTCCAGAAGGCCTCCGGGCGCTTCGCCTGGCGGATCTATAAAGAGGACATCGAGACGGCCTTCCGTACCCCGAATTTCGGCGGCTTCCAGTTGCTGCAGCTTCAGGATTTTCCGGGCCAGGGCGAGGCGCTGATCGGGCTGCTGGATTCCTTCTGGGAATCCAAGGGAATCCTGGCGCCCGAGGAGTTCCGGCGCTTCTGCGGCCAGACGGTGGCGCTGCTGCGGTTCAGCAAGTTCGTCTGGACGTCGGACGAGACGTTCACGGCCAAGGCGGAAGTGGCCCATTACGGCCAGCGGGCGCTGGTGAACGCGGCGGCCGCCTGGTCGGCGCGCGATGACGCTGGGCGAGTGCTGGCCGCCGGCCGGCTCCAGGCCGCGAAAGTTCCGGTGGGCGGCGTGACGGCGCTGGGCGAAATCGGCGTGCCGCTGGCCGGCATCCGCCGCGCCACGCGCCTGCGCCTGACGCTGACGGTTGGCGACAGAGCCGCGACCGTCAGGGAGCGGACGGCCACACCAGTCACCCCTCATCGCCCAGAGCAGGGTCCGCTCCCCGACGGTCGCGGCTCTGTTGCGGGCGCCCAGGCCGCCAACGACTGGGACATCTGGGTCTACCCGAAGCAACCGCCCGCCGCGGCGCCTGCCGACCTGCTCATCACCTCGTCGCTGGATGCGGCGGCACGCAGGCGGCTGGAGCAGGGCGGGGAAGTGCTGGTCCTCTGCGAGGGAACGCAGGCGAACCCGAACCTGCTGCCCATCCGCTTCCTGCCCGTGTTCTGGTCGCTGAGCTGGTTCCCGAAACAGCCGGGCATGATGGGCATTCTGTGCGATCCGCGCCACCCCGCCCTGGCGGAGTTTCCCACCGACATGCACAGCGACTGGCAATGGTGGGAAGTGACCGAAGGCGCCCGCGCCTTCTTGCTCGATGACACGCCGGCCGGCTTCCGCCCCATCGTGCAGGTGATCGACGACTACCACCGCAACCACAAGCTCGGCGCCGTGTTCGAGACGCGCGTGGGACCAGGGAAGCTGCTGGCCGTGTCCCTGGATCTGAGCAGGAATCTGGAACAGCGGCCGGTGGCCCGCCAATTGCGTTTCAGCCTGACGCGCTACGCCGCCGGCGAGCGCTTCAACCCCACGGGCGAGTTGCCCGCTGAGGTCCTGCGCAGGCTGCTGGAGTAGTGTTGTGCCGCCGGCGCCGGCCTGGCTGACGCCAAAAAATACTCAAAACCCTCCAATTGCCCCTGGCCCCCAAATGTGATATAGAACCACACCACGGAGGTGGGCTTATGAAGCGGTCAATCCTTGTTTGCCTGCTGTTTCTCACGACAGTTTTGGCTCTGCCCGTGTGGGGGCAGAACGTTTCGGCAACGATTAACGGAACGGTGCGCGACTCATCCGGGGCCGTGGTTCCGGGCGCCACCGTGACCTTGACGAAATCCGATACCGGCACGACGCGCATCGTGCAGAGCAACGCGGAGGGGTACTTCGCTTTTTCCGACGTGCTGGCCGGCACGTACTCCATCAGCGTGGAACACGCCGGGTTTAAGACCTATCGCCAGGCGGATATACGCGTGACCGCCGGTGAAACCCGGGCGCTGGGAGACGTGCAGATGCAGCTTGGCCAGGTGGCCGAGGTTGTAACCGTCGAGGCCACCGCGGCGCCCGTCGATTTGGGCGGCGGCGAGAAAGCGGGCGTGGTCACCGGAGAGGATCTGGACCGCACGGCCATCCGCGGCCGCGACTTTCTCGACATGCTCCGCCTGCTGCCGGGAGTCGTGGACGAACAGGATGGCCGCGAGGCGCCCGGCCCCGACGGCATACGCAACATCTTCATCAACGGCGCGCGCGACAACCAGAAGAACATGACGGTGGACGGTGTGACCAACATGGACACCGGCTCGAACGGCACCACGCACACCGCGCCTACCATCGACATGATCGCCGAAGTGAAGGTGCTGACAAGCAACTACCAGGCTGAATTCGGCCGCTCCGTCGGGGGCACCATCATCGTGATCACCCGCGGCGGCACGCAACAGTACCGCGGCAATGCCTCCTGGTCCTATCGCCACGAGAGCATGAACGCCAACGACTATTTCAATAATCAGAGGAGCGTCGCGAAGCCGCCCTACCGCTTCAATACTGCCGCGTGGTCGCTGGGCGGCCCGGTGATTCCCAAAGACCGCAAGCACGCCCGGCTGTTCTTTTTCTTCTCGCAGGAATTGACCCGCCAGAAGATGAACTACGGAACGCAGCAGGTGCACGTGCCAAACCTGCTGGAGAGGCAGGGCGACTTCACCCAGACTTTCGACCTCAACAACGCCCTGATCCGCGTGTATGACCCGCTCACGGGGGCCCAGTTCCCCGGCAATATCGTCCCCAAGGACCGGCAGAACAAGGTGGGCCAGGCCATTCTGAACATGTTCCCGAAGCCTAATTTCGTTGACCCGGTGGCCAGCCGGGTCAACCAGTGGAATTACATCGCCTCGGTCAGCGGCGCTTACCCGCGGCGGAGCGACATGATCCGGATCGACTTCAATCCCACGCCGCGTTGGAATGCCTACGTGCGCTACACCACCAACAGCGACGAGCAGCACGTGCCCTGGAACACCCCCTCCGGCGGGTCCTGCGGCCCGTGCTGGATCTACGGCGGCGCCAACTACGACGGTCTGGGGACGATGACGTTCCGGCAACCCGGCCGCGGGCTGACGATCAACGTCACCCGGGCCATCGGCGCCTCGTTCATGAACCAGTTGATTTTGGGCTACAGCATGAACCGGCTGACCTCGGCCCCGGACTACCCGGAGAAAATGAAAAGGGGGCCGCTGGGAATCGCGCTGTCGCAGTGGCGGCCGTGGCTAAACGGGGCCGGTTGGATCCCGAACATGACCTTCGGCGTGCCGGGAACCTCGGTCAACGCGTCAATCAACAACTCGTTCCCGTACAAGAACGTCAACCACATCTTCAGCATCAGCGAGAACCTGCGCAAGATCCACGGCACCCACACGCTCAGCACCGGGGTATACATTGAGCGGACGCGCAAGGACCAGATCCAGGGCACGGCAACGCGCGGCACGATCAGTTTCAGCGACGATAGCAACAACCCGCTGCGCACGCGCTACGCCTTTGCCAGCGCACTGATGGGCATCATGACCAGTTACCAGGAAGCCACCACGCAGCCCTATGGGCTCTATCGCTTTACCAACCTGGAGTGGTATGCGCAGGACAACTGGCGGGTGAACCGGCGGCTGGCGCTGGACATCGGCATACGGTTCTATCACAATCTGCCGCAGGCCGAAATCCGCGGAGGGACGTCGGCCTTCGTCCAGGGACTCTATGATCCGGCCCGCGCGCCGCTGCTGATCAATTCGGGCCGCAATGCCGCCGGCACCCGTGTGGCCATCAATCCGGTGACCGGGGAACCCATGAACCTGGCATTTCTCGGCACCTTCGCCCCGGGAGTCGGCGACCCGGCCATCGGCATGGTGTCGGGCGGCACCAAGGGTTTTCCGAAATCGCTGTACACGGTAGCCAGTCTGAGCCTCGCCCCCCGCTTCGGTTTCGCCTACGACCCGATCGGTAAGGGAAAGACCGCGATCCGCGGCGGCGCCGGCATCTTCTTCGACCGCATTCAGGGCAACCCGACGATGGGCATGCTCCCCAACCCGCCGAAGGTCTTCAGCCCCATGGTCTACTACACGACCTTCGACGATTTCGCGGTGACCGCGGGCAGCGGCGTGCTGGCGCCCTCCACCGTCGGCAATACGCTATACGGCCACGGCTATCTGCCGACGGTTTACAACTACAGTTTCGGGATTCAGCAGGCGATTGGCCGCACCACCAGGGTTGAGGTCTCGTACGTAGGAAATGTGGGCCGCCACATGCTCTGGCAGCGCAACGTCAACCCGGAGCCGGCGGGCGCGCGGTTGCTCAACCTCCATCCGGAGAACCGCGACCCAACCAACAACGCAGTCTATTCCCCGAACTTCCTGCGGGCCTACCGCGGGTACCAGGACATCAACGAGTTCGAGTTCGGCAGCACCTCCAGCTACAACTCCGTGCAGAGCGGCTTCCAGACCCAGGTGGGCGTCGGCCTGACAGTGCGCGGTTCCTACACCTTTGGCAAGACGCTGGGCTCGTCGCAAAGCGACACCAGCACGGTCAGCCCGTTCTTACCCCCAAGGGAACGCAACTACGGCCGGCTGCGCATTGACCGTGATCACGTCTTCACCATGAACTACACCTGGGCGGCGCCGAGGCGCTGGCTGCCCTCCAACCCCTGGCTCCGCCGGCCGCTGGATGGCTGGGAATTCAACGGCACCACAATGTTCTCGAGGGGGCAGCCGTTCATGCCCAGTCTCGGGACGGTGGATGGCATGAATTTCACCGGCACGGGGACCGAGGGTGGCCGCGTCCTCTGGCTGGGCGGGAACGACTTCGCCCGGCCGGCGCTGCCTCGGCCTTCCGGCGTCGTGGAGCAGATTTACTGGGGCAACGCCGGCGTGGGCATTCTGCGCGGCCCCGGCATCAACAACTGGGACATGCGCGTTACCCGCCGCTTCCGGCTTTCCGAAAAGGGCACCCGCTCGCTCGAGTTCCGCAGCGAGTTCTTTAACTTCCCAAACCATACCCAGTTCTCCGGACTGGACACGGGGACGCGCTTCGACCAGCAAGGCAGCCAGGTCAACACCATGTTCCTGCAGCCGAACGGTTCCCGGCGCCCGCGCCAGATCCAGTTCGTGCTGAGGCTGAGCTTCTAAGCGGACTGAACCACAAAGTCACGAAGGGCACAAAGGACCACAAAGAATCGCACTTTGTGGGCCTTTGTGCCCTTTGTGTCTTCGTGGTTATTTTTTCCCAAGGCGCCGCAGCGTCCCGTTGGGTTGCACCAGGAAAATCTTGCGGTAGCCTTCGGAATAATCCGGCGGGCGCAGGCGCCGGCCGAAATCGCGCATCACTTCCAGCGGCACGCACCGGCGCCGCGCGGCATTCCTCTCCAGGCAGACTTCCAGCGGCACATCGAAGTAGATGGCATCGACGCAGTAGCCCATTTCCTGGGCCATCTGCAGGAAGTTGCGGCGCTGCGACGGTTCCAGGTTGGTGGCATCGACCCAGGTGAGGCGGCGGCCAATCGCCAGCCGCCTCCGCAACAGCCCGTAGAGCGCGCCGAACACGTGATTTTGCTGCGACTGGTCGTTCTCGTCGTCCAGCAGCAGCAGGCGCAGCAGGTCGGTGGAAAGGGGGTGAAGACCGCGGCGGGCGAACCAGGTGGATTTTCCCGAGCCGGGCAGGCCCACGGCCAGCACCACGCGGCCGCGGACCTGGCG
>Ga0315273_10007120_pt1 | contig 13987 bp, 16 predicted proteins | sample YL17G02_0_MG_FD_205753 | JGI IMG/M metagenome (GOLD analysis project Ga0315273, IMG submission 205753) | Sediment microbial communities from Yellowstone Lake, YNP, Wyoming, USA - YL17G02_0 | ecosystem: Environmental > Aquatic > Freshwater > Lake > Sediment | place: USA: Wyoming | collected... | reverse complement strand
TTACTTCAGGCCTGTATTTTTCCTCATTTAACATTTTCGGGACAGAGGGTCCGAAGACATCAGCATCTAAAAGCCCGACATTATATCCCTTACGTGCGAGGGAGATTGCCAGGTTTACAGCAATTGTTGTCTTTCCAACACCTCCTTTTCCCGAAGAGACTGCAATTATGTTTGTGACTCCGGGTAAAACATCCCGTTGTTTTTCCTGTTGTTTTCCAACAATGATTTTTGGTTGAACTTTAATTTCGGTAATAAACGCATCGTTTCCGAGAACCTCTTTTATTGTTCTGACAATCTTGCTTTTAACTGATGAAATAAAAGGGTCATTTGACTTCTCCGGTATTATTGTAAGAGAGATCCCCTTTTCTCCGGATTCAATTTCCGAGATCATTCCCAGGGTAACTATATCTTTTCCTTTTTCGGGGTGGATGACTTTTGAAAGGGCTTTTAAAATTTGTTCTTTGGGATACATATATAAAACTGTATTATTTTGATAAAAGATTAAATATCATTTGTTTACATTTTTCAATTCCATCTTTTTATCGCCTCTTTTTCACCCCCAACCCCCCTAAAGGGGGCCTAATTCACTAAATGTATGAGTATTAACGCCCCTTCAGGGGGGTTGGGGGGCAAAACCAACCTTTAGAAGGGGGGATTTGGAGTTGAATAGCCAGCATGGAATCGTTATTTTTATTTAATTTAAATATAAAGAAGGTGCAATTTTACCAATTTTTTAGCAGAATGCAAAATATCTACTTCAGTTCTGTAATCGGATCCCAGAATTTTTCCCTGAAGTTGATAATCCGGTCATCCTCAATGAGGATGCCCTCATTTTCGAGAAGTTGTTCCATGGTGGTGGAGTTACCGAAATGATGTTTCCCGGTAAGCAGGCCATTCCGGTTGACAACTCTGTGGGCAGGGATGAGATCAGGATTGTTGTGGCATACGTTGAGAGCCCAGCCTACCATGCGGGCTGATCTTCCGGACCCGAGAAAGCGTGCAATAGCACCATATGATGTTATCCTTCCGTATGGTATAAGTTTTGTGACTTCATATACCTTTGAGAAAAAGTCGTTATTCCCTATTTGCTTTCCGTAAGGCATCTTCAATAATCTTTTCTTTATCCAGTCTGAAAGAGAGGTAGTTAATCTTTAATCCCTCATCCAGGAAGATCTTTTCATAATAGGTTTTTATTGAAAGGATATCATATGAAAGATTCTCTGAATAGAGGTCGCCTGTGGCAAAGACAGTTTCGAGGTTGTTATGACTTACAACCGTTTGTGTATATTTAAAGAGTTCAATATTATCAGTTTTAAGATGAACTAATCCCTTGTTTTTCAGGAATTGGCGATAAGTATTAAGGAACCAGGGGGATGTAAGTCTCTTATTTGAGTTCCTTACTCCCGGATGGGGGTCAGGGAAGGTGATCCATATCTCATCAACCTCATCTGTGGAGAAGATCGAATTAATAAACTCAATTCTTGTGCGGAGGAAGGCAACATTGGATAACTTTTTTTCGTTGGCTGTTTTGGCTCCGCACCACATACGCGCTCCTTTTATATCAATTCCGATATAATTGTTACCCGGGAACCTGGTTGCCAGTCCAATTGTATATTCTCCCTTGCCACATCCCAGCTCGAGAATAACAGGATTTTTATTTTTGAAGATATCTTTATTCCATCTGCCTTTTACCGGGTGATCTTTTGCGAATACATCTCCGATTTCAGGCTGGATAACATTATCGAATGCTCCCAACTCAATCCATCTGGCTAGTTTATTCTTTCCCACCTCCGAAGATTTATTTGCTGATCTTTTCTATTCTCAACCCAAAATCATAAACACCTTTAAGGAATTCGATACGCATACCATGCTGAATCTTAAACTGGTATGTGCCTTTCAATGGGAAATATACATTTGATTTATATGGAAGGTTAAGCTCGCGGATGTCCCCGAATCCTTTACCATACCAATTTCCCTTTTCATCCGCAAGATTATATTGAAGAGTGTCTTTAATGCTTTTTCCATCAGGGGAGGTTGTTGTTACGAAAAGGTATATATTGCGAAAGGGGTACGACGAACCGGTTCTGATCGTAAAAAAGACATTATTACTGTTTATAGTATCAGTTATGGGGATTTTAAAAACGGGGATATTCAACAGTCCCCAGTTTTTTTCGGGCATCACCAAAGAATCGGTATACACAATATTGCTGTTGCAGGATGAGAGGAGTATTAAGGATGTCAATATTAAAACGAATGAATATCTATTTATTCCTTTTATCATTGAATCTTCTGTTTTTTCTTTTGTTTGGATGGCTTTTATGCTTGGTTTTACTGTCAGGAGGGTCGAACCTGGTAAGACTATTATTCTTTAAAAGGTCCTGAGAAACAGGAGCAGATTCCCACGATTCATCAATTACCTGAAGCCGGTCTACCTTTGTGCCTTTTTTATTTATTGCCTGTATCTCCCTTACCCTTTGGACCGGGAGAGCAACAAGGTTAGCTGTTGAATGTGGATCGGTCGAATACCAGTAAAGACCTTTATGTACTTCCATCTTCTGGAACCAGGCAGTACAGTCGATTGCTTCAAGCGGAATATCTTTTGGAGGGAATGACCTTTGTGCATCAACATAGCAATCGAGTTCAAAGTTGAGGCAACATTTCAGTTTGCTGCATTGTCCGGCGAGTTTCTGAGGGTTCAGAGATAACTCCTGGTATTTTGCATGAGTTGTTGTAACTGAAATAAAATTAGTAATATAAGTAGAACAGCAGAGCTCTCTTCCACATGAGCCGATTCCTCCAATCCTTCCTGCTTCCTGGCGTGCACCAATCTGGCGCATCTCTATTCTTACCCTGAACTCATCGGCGAGAACTTTAATAAGCTGGCGGAAATCCACTCTTTCATCTGCAATATAAAAGAAGATCGCCTTTGTCTTATCGCCCTGATATTCAACATCCCCAATCTTCATATTAAGTCGGAGCTCTTCCGAAATCTTTCTTGAACGCAGCATTGTGGGGGTCTCGAGTTTTTTTGCTTCTTCCCACTTTTGAATATCGACAGCTTTTGCTTTGCGGTAAACTTTTTTCAGATCATATGGTGATGGAAGCGTTTTAAGCTTTTTCAGTTGTTCATCAATCAAATGTCCTACCATCGACACTCTCCCGATATCATGTCCCGGTGAGGCCTCTACTGCAACAACATCGCCGATCTCAAGCCTGAGACTATTGACATTCCTGAAAAATCCTTTTCGTGTATTCTTGAAACGGATTTCTACAATATCATTCTCATCTGGATTGTCGGGCAGATCTTTCAGCCAATTGAAAGAATCAAGTTTATTATACCCGGGTTTATATGTTATATCAGGCATCCTGATCTCTTCCCCGGGTTGCCCATGAATATCTTCATTATCTGTCATAAAACTCTTTTACTATCGAAATTATCCGGCAAAAATAGTTAATAATTGCATCAATTTCAACATTCGGTACCACGATCAACGAATAAGCCTGGTAACTTTTAATGCAAGGTCAAGGAAGAGGATTTTAGCATTTCCGTTTGCTTCAATATGCGAATAGATCAGGTTAAACTCTTCCGAAAGCGGATAGATATTATTCTGATTGATGAAAGGGTGAAAATTTCCCGAGAATGTTGCCTCTTCGCCGGTAAGGAATACCAGCTTGTTTTTCAGCTGATCGAGCGACAGCATAAGGTTTTCCCGGAGTATTCTCATGGAAAAAGAGATAAAGTTCTTCTGCGCTTCCCTGCCTGTTGCGGCAATCTCCTCCGACCAGTTGATTAGTGAAATAATATCGCGTTTCCAGGCAAATCTCATAAGACTTTTAAAACGGTCGAGATTAGCCAGGGAGGAATCTTCGTTTTCACATAGCTCAATTGCCCTGATTATGTTACCCTTTGAAACACTCGATATATCGACAGCCTTGTCCAGGGAAATGTTAAACCGTTGTGTAAGATATTTTTCAATATCATGACTGCTGAAAGATGGTATTTTTACAAGCTGGCATCTCGATAGTATCGTAGGAATCACCTTCTCGGGCTCTTCTGAAGCAAGCAGAAAAAGCGTTTTTTCGGGTGGTTCCTCAATCATTTTCAGAAGTTTATTGGCTGTTGCCTGATGCATTTTTTCAGGCAGCCAGATAATCATTATTTTAAAGTCCGATTCGAACGATTTAAGGCTCAGCTTTTTTATTATCTCAGACGCTTCGGAAGCAAATATAATCCCCTGAGCATTACCAACCTCTATAGAATCCAGCCAGTTGTTAATAGTAAAATATGGAGACTTCTTTACAAATTCTCTCCATTCCTCAATATAATTATCGCTTACAGGATCTGTGGCTTTCTTCCCTTTGATCACAGGAAAGACAAAATGCAGATCGGGATGAATCATTTTCTCATATTTGACGCACGACTTACAAGTGCCACATGAATCATGTTCCGTACGGTTCTCACAACTGATAAACCTGGCATAGGCAAGAGCCAAAGCCATACTGCCGCATCCTTCAGGACCGGCAAATAATTGAGCATGGCTCACTCTTTCTTCCTGAACTGACCGGATAAGCTTCCCAATAATCTCTTTATGACCAGGTATCTGCGAGAAATTCATCTTCTAATTATTCTTTACGGAAAGGAACTACTGTTAATCCTGCAACCTGTTATAAAGCTGCAAGAGCTCTGGCATAGTCCGGCTCCTGTGTTATCTCCGGAACAAGCTCTGTATAAGCAACCTTTCCGGTTTCATCAATAACAACAATACTACGCCCATAAACGCCCGCAAGCGGTCCGTCGATTATGTCAATGCCGTATGATGTACCGAAATCCGAATCGCGGAAACCTGAAAGAGTTGTTACGTTTGTAATTCCTTCAGTGGAACAAAACCGGCCATGGGCAAAAGGAAGGTCCTTTGAAATTGCCAGGACTGCAGTATTGGTTTTGCCTGCTGCCATCTGGTTGAATTTGCGGACCGAGGTTGCACACACCGAAGTGTCAAGACTCGGGAATATGTTCAGTATAAGTTTTTTCCCCTTGAGCTCTGAAAGAGAAAGTTTTGCAAGGTCAGATTTAATAAGGGTAAATTCAGGGGCCTTGCTCCCTTTTAAGGGTAGGTTTCCAGATGTATTTATCGGGTTCCCTTTTAGTGTAATTTTTGCCATACTTTTTTTTCAAATTTAATCAATCTTTTAAGAAGAGGAAACATTTAAAATTTATGTTAAGTTCAGTTAATGAAAATTATTACTTCCATAATATGCTGAACAAACTTCGGGTATAATTAGCATGGGGTTTAATAATTAATTTCTCTGTGGTCCTCTATGTCTCCTCTGTGGCCCTCTGTGTAACAAAAAAAACTAAGAACTATCACTGAGTTACATAGAGAATTCACGAAGTTGCACTGAGGTGAATATTTTGAAGCTTTATTGCAAAGGAATATTTCCAAAAAAAATGTAGGTTTGTAAAAGAAAAATTCTTCAGCTAAATAAAAATATAGATCTATGATAATGATTCAGGACTTTAACTTCGAGGGAAAGAAAGCAATAGTCAGGGTCGATTTCAATGTGCCCCTTGACAAAAAAACTTTTACAGTGACCGATGATACCCGTATCAGGGGAGCATTGCTTACTATCAATAAAATCATTAATGATGGTGGCTGTTTAATTCTTATGTCGCACCTCGGAAGACCTGAGGGCCGTATGGATAAATATTCACTCAAACCTGTTCTTCCGGTTCTTGAGAAGCTTCTTGGCAAAAAAGTATTATTTGTCGATGATTGTCTGGGAGAATCTGCCGTGAAGATGTCAGCTGCTCTTAAACCAGGAGAAATACTTCTTCTTGAGAATGTCCGTTTTTACCCGGAAGAGGAAGGAAAACCCATTCTGCCTGAGACAGTAACAGAAGAAGAGAAGAAAGCTGCAAAAGCTGAAATGAAGGTAAGGCAGAAAGAAATGGCGAAAAAACTGGCAGGATATGCAGAAATTTATGTAAATGATGCATTCGGGACCGCCCACCGTGCTCATGCCACAACTGCTGTAATGGCTGATTATTTTCCGAAAGACAAAATCATGTTCGGGTATCTCATTAACAGCGAGCTGGCAGCCATGGATAAGGTGTTAAACAATTCACAGAGTCCATTCACTGCTATTATGGGTGGTGCAAAAGTGTCAGATAAGATCATGCTTATTGAAAACCTGCTTAACAGGGTTGATAATCTGATTATTGGCGGAGGCATGACCTATACCTTTATTAAAGCTATGGGTGGAAAAATAGGCAAATCGTTGTGTGAAGAGGATAAGCTTGATCTTGCACTGAAACTTATTGAAAAGGCCAAAGAGAAGAAAGTTAAACTCTATCTTCCTGTTGACAGTCTGAATGCCGATAAGTTCGATAATGATGCCAACACATCTGTTACTGCTGTTGATGCCGTTAAAGACGGATGGCTCGGACTGGATATAGCAGAAAAAACCATAAAGCAATTTTCTTCAGTTATTGAAGATTCAAAAACTATTTTGTGGAACGGGCCGATGGGAGTTTTTGAGATGGAGAAATTTTCAAAGGGCACAACGGCTGTAGCCAAAGCGATAGCTGCCGCTACATCAAAAGGAGCCTATAGTCTTATCGGAGGAGGCGACTCTGTAGCTGCAATCAATAAAAACGGGCTTGCCGATAAAGTGAGCTATGTTTCAACCGGCGGCGGCGCAATGCTCGAATATATGGAAGGGAAGAAACTTCCGGGGATAACTGCGATTCGGGGAGAGTAGTCCTCCTTCGTTATTACCTTCACTATCGTTTCTGGTGTCGCAGAAAGCTACGGAGGATAATAAAAGAAGGGGAGAAAAGGAGAGGGGAAGATTGGGAGAAGAGGAGACCAGGAGTTTATATTCTAATTAGAATAAATAGGCTGCATAGAGGGGCAGCCTATTTTGTTTTATCTTTGTATTAATTATGAAAAAGTCATTTTTTATTCTTTTTATAATATTGTCTATTCTTTCTGGTTGCCGGAAAGACGAAACACCACGTACGTCTGGCATTGATACAATTGATAATACTACGCAAAAGACAACCACTTGGTACACATTTGGGTTTTTATTTTCTCAGGCAAAAAAAGTCTCCACTCTTGATAATCCCGGGCCGGATGTTATTGTATATGTTAATATTGACAATCCACCTAGCAGATTAACGCTACAGGCAAATAATTTGAAACCCTCATTTTATAAGGTGGGGGATTTTACTGATGTAGAAGCAGCCATACCGGCATTTAACAACCTTAAAATAGTTGAAGTTTCGCGATGGGAGGATATGGCTGATCCGATAACTGCTAACCAGGTGTGGGTTTTCAGGACTGGTAGCGAACACTATGCAAAAATCAGGATAATCAGTACGATTAATGAGATAAGGGACACTCTGGCCTATGGAGAATGCACTTTCCAATGGGTCTATCAGCCGGATGGGTCATTAACTTTTCCGGGCAAATGAGAGCAGATTTACGGGATAGAATTTTCAATATTAAAGATCAGGCTAACTTTCTGGAATGTGCCCTGGAAGTATTTAATTATCAGTATGATAGAAATGCTGTATACCAGGATTTTATAACCAGTCTGGGGAGGAACAGAAATTCAGTTAAAACTCTTGATGGTATACCATTCCTCCCGGTGGAATTTTTCAGAAATCAAAAAATTGTTACCGGGGAATATCCCGTTGAAATGATCTTTGAGAGCAGCGGCACTACAGGAGCAGCTCCGGGGAGGCATTTCATCACTGATTTAAGTTTGTATGAAGAGAGTTTTCTAAAAGCTTTTCGGCTTTTTTACGGTAACCCGGGAGAATATTTAATTGCCGCACTGCTCCCGTCATATACTGAAAGAGAAGGTTCTTCGCTTGTATATATGGCTGATAAACTTATAAAAAGAAGCATGTATCCCCTTAGCGGATTTTATAAAGGAGATACTGGTGATCTGATATACGCGATTAAGAAAGCAAAAGAAGAAACCCGAAAAACTTTGCTGCTGGGAGTCAGTTTTGCCCTTCTTGATCTGGCTGAAAAATTGTCACCCGATCTTTCAGGAGTAATCGTTATGGAGACAGGAGGTATGAAAGGCAGGAGAAAAGAGATGACTCGTTCGGAACTTCATACTATTCTGAAAAGTAAATTTAATGTTTCTTCGATACATTCAGAGTATGGGATGACTGAGCTGATGAGCCAGGCATATTCAAAGGGGGAAGGAATATTTTATTGTCCGCCATGGATGAAAATATTAATCAGGGATCCACAGGATCCTCTTTCGCTAAATACCGAAACCGGCAAAACCGGCGGGATCAACATTATCGATCTTGCCAATATCAACTCATGTTCATTTATTGCGACAGGTGATCTCGGAAGATTGCATGATGATGGTGGATTTGAGGTGCTGGGAAGGTTCGACAGCAGCGATATAAGAGGGTGTAATCTGCTGGTGGGATAGAAGAATGTCATGCAAGTCGTGCAAAACCTGCTAGACTGCAAAACCTGCAAGACAATTTCTAAATTCCCAGTTTTGCTTTAATATCCGGAGGTATGGCGTTTTTATGAACCATTATAAAGATTGTTTTAGCCCGGACAAAGCTTTCCGACATATTAAGATATCCTCCGAAAATATTTCTTTCTATACCCCATGAGTTTTTGGTGATATAGTATTTCGTTCCCTTCTGGTCTTTTACAATACCCGTCAAATGCATCAGATGGTCGTCGGTAGTGGTGAAGCTTTCATATCCGTTCTGGCGGATCTCCTGTGTTACTTTAACCTCTGGTACAGGGTTAAGGAATTTATAAGCTTCATCTGACCGCTCCTGGAGAGTCATCTTTTCAAATCTTGCCCTGTCGGTTGCGGAAAAATCTTCAGTGGTTACAACTTCAGGAACAATAGCAACACCTTTTGCATGAGAGAATCCCTTTTCGCTTACATCCCCATCCCAGTTAACAGTGTACCCGTTATTCAATGAAAAGTCCATAATCCGGATCAGTTCATCCAGTGCGACATTATAAAACCTTGCCATTCTCCAGTTATCAGGAACTTCCAGCATTCCTCGCGAATAGAATGGGAAATGGGTAAAAGAGGTGATTTCCACATAGTCATCAGGATTGATCCCGAGGCTTGAAGCAAATGATTTCGAAGTATAACTTACCCCTTTATAAGTGAAACTTTCAGGTACTTTGCCAAGATATGTATCAAGTACAGCTTCAACTATCTTATCGTACTGGTCGCTTTCATTCTTTCTCTGCAAAGGAACGGTAGCTACTGCATTGATGAAGGCATTAAACTCACTGTGATTATGAGTGGGGGAACCATAATTAAGACCTGTGTAGATTTCATTCGGAACTATCCCGTGTTGAGAGAATTCAACCATCCAGTCATGTGCAAGACTCCCCTGTCCGAGATTGCCTTTTCCCTGGCGGAGGTAATTATCTTTTAGTCTGTCAACATAATTATATCTTACAATAAACATCTCTGACAGGTCATACTCTCCCTTTCCTTCCCGGAGCAGTTCAGACTCAATGAATGATGTTGTTGCAAAGCACCAGCAGGTTCCTGTAGAGGCCTGATTTTTAACAGGTGTGGCTTTTAACTCCACAACAGGTATAAACCTGTATCCTTCTTCAGTTTTTGGCGCAAGTGGTTTGGTAACGTTTTTCTTTTGAGCGTAGGATGGGGTAATAATTATTGAAAGTATTATTACCGGAAGCAGACGGGTTTTCATATTATGAGAGTTTAATTAAATTCTTGAGATTGATTAATTCCTGGATTTGTTTTAATAGAATGCAAGCTAAAAAAAATCATTACAAATAAAATTGATTTATTGCACCTGTTATTTTATGGTATTTCAAGAGACAACTTTTTTTTGCCTGTAATAAGGCTATATGAATGATCGATCCATGACAGAACCTCTTTGTCGGGAACAGATCCATCAAGTAAAACAGTGTTCCAATGTTTCTTGTTCATATGGTAACCAGGTGTTACAGAAGAGTATCTTTCCCTGAGGTCGATAGCAAGTGCGGGGTCACATTTCAGGTTAATGCTCAGAACGCCATCGAGGTTAACCAGGGCAAAGATTTTACCGCCTGTTTTAAAAACAAGGGTGTCGTCACCGAAAGGAAAGCTTTCTGTGACACTTATTTTTGAAATGCAATATTCTCTTAATGTTTCGATATCCATTTCAATGCATTATCTAAGCGTGGGGTAAAAGGCACCCTCAATATGATCGATCTGGTACGACTCACCTGTTTTAATGATGGTTATAACGTCAAACCGGCTCTCCTTATTTATATTAAACTTATGCAGGTAGACATCGGCAGTATATATTATTGATCTCTGTTTTTCCCTTGTTATAGCAGTAACAGGATGCATCTGGTAATCGTCGGTACGGGTTTTCACCTCTGCAAAAACTATAAAATCATTGTTCTCAGCTATGATATCAATTTCATGTTTTCCCCATTTCCAGTTCCGGAAAAGGATTTTAAAGCCGGCTTTTTTCAGATGATCGGCTGCCAGATCTTCTCCTTTTTGACCCAGATTATGTGATTCAGCCATTTTGGATTGATTTTCTTCGTTTACCCCGCCCCTAAAGGGTGCGAAGAACCGAATCCCGATTTATCGGGATGAGCTCGACGCAGTCAGAATCAATTACTTCCGCTAGCCGGCGGATTGGGGCAAATAATTGATTTTCAAGCACCATGATGTTCTTATTAATAAAACAGAAAGTCATTTATAATAATAAGTTTTATATTTCGATCAGTTTATTTCTTATAGCAAAAAGTATGAGGCTGGCAGTGTTTTTGGAATTTGTTTTTCCGAGAAGGTTTGCTCTGTGTTTATCAACTGTTCTTTTGCTGATAAAAAGGTTTTCAGCGATCTCCAGGTTGGAGAGGCCTTCGCAGATTTTAAATAGTATTTCCTTTTCTCTTTTCGAAAGGTTGGCTGTTTTACTCTCATGTTCACGGTGTTTGATTTTCTGAATGACATGATAAAGTAACTCCTGTGAGAAATAGCTGCCTCCTTTTCTCACAGTGAGAATAGCCTCTTTAACTTCTGAAATATCTGAATCTTTTACCAGGAATCCCTTTGCACCCGCATCGACCATTTTATAATAATACTCTTCCTCACCATACATCGAAAGCGCAATAATGTCAATTTCAGGACAAATTTTGAGCCCTTTCCTTGTAGCTTCTATTCCATCCATCTCCGGCATGTTGATGTCCATCAGGGCAACATCGGCCTGGGTATTTTTCAGAATTTTCAGAAACTCTTCACCATTTGATGCTTCCCCGATCACCTCAAATTCGGGGAAAGCACTGAGAAGTATTTTTAATCCGTTACGAAAGAGCTGGTGATCGTCTGCTATAATTATACGTATTTTTTCCATCGCAAATAATTCTGATTTTAGAAGAATCAATCAATCATTTTGATAAGAGCGCTGGTTCCTTTTCCCGGTGTGCTTTCAAGTATAAAAACCCCTTCTACTGTTTTTACACGTGTCTCAATGTTTGATAATCCCATTCCTTTTGTGTCTTCCTTACTTAGAGTAGATGTATCAAAACCACGTCCGTTATCATAAAACTGCAAGGTAACAAATTTTTCGTGTTTGTTTAATTCTATCTCAATCCTTGATGCTCCGGAGTGAAGGATCGAGTTATTAATCAATTCACAGACAGCGCGATAGACAACCACCTCCTTGTCGTTTTCAAGTCGTTGGTTTTCCATATTTGATTTAAAATCAATTTCAACTGCTTTAGTCTGATTTATTTTAGTGGTAAATGCACTGATAGCACTGGCCAGTCCAAAATTAGACAGGACATGCGGACTCAGATTATTTGAGATGTCTTTAATAGTGTTGATAGCTTCATTTACCAGATGATTGGTATTATTAAGAATCACCATTCCTGAAGGATCCTTGATTCTTTCATAAAGCGCTGAAAGAGACATTTTTACAGTTGACAGGATGGGTCCAAGTCCGTCGTGCAGATCTTTTGCGAACCGTTTCCTCTCATTTTCCTCAGTGTTTATTATAGCATTTATTACTCGTTTTTCAGAACGTAACCGGTCTGTTTCTGCACGTTTGAGAGAGTAGAACAATTCGCGGATGAGGATGACGCCGCCAATAATCATAACTGAAACAAGAACTCCGATCCATTCGTCGATCATCTGCCATGTATAAGAGGGCGTTCCCCTGAAATATTCAAAAAGCTGGATAATCTTACGCACAGCCATGAAAGCAAAGGAGAGAGAAAGCAGTATCCACGAGAGTCTGTATTTGGTAAGCTTCATGAATCCCAATGCTATCGATGCAGCGATGATCTGCAAAACGATTGAGATAATAAGTGCAATAAGTCTTACCATATAAATAAAGATATAATCATACAAAAATAGGAGTAATTTAATCTATAACGTCAATGGGAGGATAGAAAATGATGGCACAACGGCACAATGGCATAACGGCAATGTGAAACTCTTAAACCGTTGCGCCTTTACGCCTTTGCGCAGTTACGCCTTTTTTATTAACTTTGGTCATTCGAAATTGACCATCATGAAAGTTTTATACAATATTGGGATATTTATTTTCACGGCACTTGCTCATCTTTTGTCTCCATTTAATTCACAAGCCTCGCTATGGGTTAAAGGACGAAAAAAATGGGCAGAAAAAATTACCGATAAGATAAAACCGGAAGACCGGGCTATATGGATTCATTGTGCCTCCCTTGGAGAGTTTGAGCAGGGTCGACCGGTAATAGAGGCGATTAAAAAGGAGACACCGGGATTAAAGATTGTTCTTACTTTTTTTTCTCCTTCCGGATACGAGATAAGAAAGAATTATCCCAATGCAGACTGTATTAGTTATCTTCCTGCAGATACCCCTGCCAATGCTTCCAGGTTCATAAATCTTGTCAAACCGGAGTTCGTGATTTTTGTAAAATATGAATTCTGGAACAATTATATATCAGTGCTTTACAAAAACAATATTCCGCTATATCTTGTTTCAGCAATATTCCGGCCTGAACAGCATTTTTTCAAATGGTACGGATCATTTTTCAGAGGTATGTTGAAGAAGTTTAAGAGAATATTTGTACAGGATCAGCAGTCGCTCGGTCTTCTTTCAGGTATTGGAATGGAAAATATTTCGCTTGCCGGCGATACACGGTTTGACAGGGTTGTTCAGATTACGGGTACTGCCAGGAATATTCCTCAGTTAGAGCAGTTCAGGGGCAATGAGAAATTGTTTTTAGCCGGAAGCAGCTGGAAGCAGGATGAGGAGATAATTGCTCAGTATATTAACAAGTTCCCCATGAGAATGAAATGGGTTTTCGCCCCCCATGATATTGATAAACCAAATATCGAAAGGCTTGAGAAACTTATTAGTGTCAGGCATGTCAGATTCTCTGAATTTAATGCAACTGATGCTGATGCGAGAGTTCTGATAATTGATAATATCGGGATGCTATCTTCGGCATACAAGTATGCTTATATTGCTGCTATTGGTGGAGGGTTTGGGAGAGGTATCCATAATATACTTGAGCCGGCATGCTGGGGAATACCGGTTATGGTTGGTCCTAAGCATAGAAAGTTCAGGGAGGCGGTTGATTTAATTAATGAAAACGGGGCAATGACTTTCGATTCATTTGGAAATTTTTCGGATGTACTTGATAAATGGTTAACAGATGAGTTATTTTACTTAAAATCAGCAAAAACGGCAGCTGATTATATTAATAAAAATACCGGAGCCACAGATAAAATTTTGCAGGAAATATCATAAAAAGTTTTTAACAAATTACATTCGTAATTTGTTAAAAACTAATCTATTTTAAATTAAGAAGGATCATTTAAAGAGATGTAAATTGATCCGCCGGATTTAACATTATTGTAATTCCGGTGTAATCAAATAATCAAATAATTACAATAACCTTGTCGAAAATTTATTAATCCTTAATTCTAATATTATGATGAAGCAATTTAAACG
>Ga0315273_10007119_pt1 | contig 13988 bp, 18 predicted proteins | sample YL17G02_0_MG_FD_205753 | JGI IMG/M metagenome (GOLD analysis project Ga0315273, IMG submission 205753) | Sediment microbial communities from Yellowstone Lake, YNP, Wyoming, USA - YL17G02_0 | ecosystem: Environmental > Aquatic > Freshwater > Lake > Sediment | place: USA: Wyoming | collected... | reverse complement strand
TCCGACTAATTTTATTTCTGTAATTTTACCCATGTTGTATTTAGTTTGTGGAAAAACCAAATTACAACATCTGGGGGAAACCTTTGGGGAGTACCCCTTCTTTTATTATTTTAGTCGGACACTAGTGTTAATTAATTAACAATACTTTTGGTTTTTACCATAACAATCTTAAATTTGTATAGAGTGATTACAGTATAGATGATTTGTGGCATATTAATCTTTTCATAATCAAATCGATATGAAAGACAGGCCGGAATGTTCGACATGTAAGGTATTCAAGAAGTCTTATTTTTCATCTCTTGAAAACGGGGATATTGAATGTTTAAAGTATGAAAAATCAAGTGCATTCTATAAGGTGGGCCAAGTGGTATTCCATGAAGACAGCCGTGCAGTAGGAGTATATTGCCTTAACTCGGGAAAAGTAAAACTTTATAAGGTCGGAAATGATGGCAAAGAACAGATTGTCAGGTTTGTTACTCCCGGAGAACTTTTCGGGTACAGATCAATAACCGGAACACGTCATTACCTTTTATCAGCAGAAGCTATCGAGGATTCCATGATCTGTTTTATAAATAGTAATACATTTTCAGATCTGACAGAAAAATATCCGGAAATTACCAAAGCTCTTCTTAAAGCATTGGGAAAGATGCTTAATGAAGCTGAAGACAGAATGATTTCTATCGCACAGAAACCTGTCAGGGAACGACTGGCAGAGGCTCTTCTCACTCTTTGCCACAAATTTCATCCTGAGGGTTGCAAGGATGATAATGTTCTCAATCTCTCACGTGAAGATCTTGCAAATATAGTGGGCTCTGCTACTGAGACAATAATAAGGCTATTGTCAGAATTCCGGGAGGAAAAACTAATCTCTATAGAAGGACGCAGAATCATCCTTAAGGATGTGAGAAAACTTAAAAGGATCGCTAACTTCAAGTGATAACCATCATCTCTCTTTTCAAAACACCGCCTTTTCAAATCTTAACCACTTATAAATAAACACTATACCGATCTGGATATGACTCTCATCATATCGATTAATAACCAATACTATCCGAATGAATGATCAATATTATCTGTCAGCCTGACGATAATAATAGCATCGTCTGACTCGGCTCATTGGAATAGAGCTGCTGTTTGTAGAAATTAGCCCGATGTTAATTTAAGTTAAAAGTTTTATTCCGGAAACATGAACAATCTGTATAAAATTAACCGGGGCGAATGGCACAGATTACTTCTTACACTATCAGATTCATTATACAATATATTCGCACCTGTCAGAAAAAATGGAGGAATCGATTATTCAATTATTAATAAAGAAGAAAGCGATGTTATAGTATATAATGAAGCGAAACCTGCCACACCACTGAAAATGTTCTTCCTTCCCGTTAAACTCAATGTTACAAGAACCGTTAAGGTGTCAAAAAAAACAATTATTATTGGTGCTCCTGCATGCGATATTGAAGGGTTAAAACTTCTTGATTTAATCTACCTTGATGAGAAATTCAGCGATGACACATACCTTTCAAGAAGAGAAAATTCTCTGTTAATTTCCACTGACTGTTATGTAACACAGGAACATTGTCACTGCACAACGTACGGTATTAATCCTTATCCTTCAACTGGTTGCGATATTTCCCTCTCTTCAGATCAGGATGATCATTATTTAATGACATGTTCCGAAAAGGGAGATCTGTTTATTGAGGAACTCACGTCATCAGGACAGGTTGACCCGATTGACAAAAATAACACTGAAGCAATTTCAGAACAACGGAACCGGACCATTAAAGCTCTTTACGAAAAGAATGAAAACATGCCCGGAACTGAAAAAACGGGCACAAAAATAAGAGAGTCCGGTAAGGAAATCTGGAAAAAGTATTCTTCAAAATGTGTATCCTGCGGAGCATGTTCAGCTATTTGTCCTACATGCACGTGCTTTCTGCTTATTGACAGGCCCGGTTTCGAAAAGGTAAAACAGCTGGATACATGTCAGTATCCGGCTTTTGAGAGGGTCGCCGGTGGTGAAGACCCGCTTAAGGAACTCAGCATAAGGTTTAAGAACAGGTATATGTGCAAATATGTCTGGAAACCCGAAAGGTTAAATGCCATTGCATGTACGGGTTGTGGAAGATGCATTGAAGCCTGCATTTCAAAAATCAATAAAAACGAACTAATAATGGAACTTATATGAAACTTTAATTAGCTAATAAGTGACAAATAACAGTATATATAATGTATTAAGGGCTACCGTTGAAGAAGTGATTGAAGAATCACCTTTAATAAAGACACTTGTTTTAATCCCCGAATCTCCATTTAAATTTAATACAGGTGAGTTTATTGAGCTCACGTTAAACGGGTTCGGTGAAGCACCCTTTACTCCTTCATCATCACCCTTAATAACTGATAAACTGGAGATTACTATAATGAAAACCGGGTATGTGACTGAAAAATTCCATCTGCTTAAATCCGGAGAAATATTAGGTATCCGCGGACCTTTTGGAAGAGGGTACCCGATAGAAAAGTTTTTTGGGAAAGAGGTTCTTATAGTTGGTGGCGGTTGTGGTCTGGCTCCAATCAGATCCCTTCTTTTTACGCTCGAAGGGGTTAAAGATAAACTGAAGAGGGTAGTTTTATGCTATGGCTCCAAATCACCTTCTGACTGCATCTACAAACCACTGTTCAGCCGGTTAAACAGCATTGATAAGTTTGAAACATATCGTACTGTTGATAAACCTGATCAGTTCTGGAAAGAGTCAGTAGGAGTTGTTACGTCACTTCTTGATAAGGTCAGGATGAAAATTGAAAATTCTGTTGCAGTCGTTTGCGGTCCGCCGGTAATGATGAAATTCGGAACTCTAAGGTTGCTCGAACTGGGTTATAAAGATGATCAGATTTATTTGTCAATGGAAAAAAATATGTCATGTGGTATCGGCAAATGCGGTCATTGTATGATGGGTGAATTCTTTGTATGCAAAGACGGACCTGTATTTACTTATGACGAGATCAAACATAATCCGGAAATATGGAAGTGAAATTCAAGAATTTTCAGGATTATAATAATTTGATAATCATATTTTAACAGATTATTACAAATGAGCATGAAAATATTAGTTGATCTGATGAAGTGCCGAATATGCAGCAATTGCTCAGTTGACTGTTCTTATGATTATCATCCCGGGAACAACGGTATGAGGCATATTCTTGAGAAAGCGGCCTTCAGGTTTACCTGCAGACAATGCGAAGATGCTCCATGTATTTCAGTCTGCCCTGTCGATGCTCTTGAAAAAGACAGTACCGGAGTGCTGACAAGAGCTATAAACCTTTGTGTTGCATGTAAATCGTGCGTCACGATATGCCCGTTTGGGACCATGTTAAACAGTTTTTTTGAAGTGAGGAAGTCAATATGCAATTACTGCCATCTGAAAGGAGATGTTAAAAAGCTTCTTTGCGTGGAAACCTGTAAGGAACAGGCATTAACAATAACTGATGCAGGTGAAAACCCCAATGAAAATATTCACAGGTTAAACGATAAAATACTCGTGAAGGAATTTATTTGGGAAAAGTTAAAACATGAATAACTGAACGAAATGATAAAAGATCTCTTTTTTTTCATTGTTTTCCCTGGAATGATTTTTTCTGTTCTGGCAGGTGGTATTCTTTCATGGGCCGACAGAAAAATTACAGCCAGGGTCCAGTTCAGAAAAGGGCCTCCTTTCCTGCAGCCCTTTTACGATCTGGGAAAACTATTCTACAAAGAGACTATCTTGCCGAAATACGGTGCAAAATTCACATTTCTTGCTGCTCCTGTTTTTGCTTTGTTCAGCGCCAGCCTCGCAAATGTTTTTATACTCCTGCCCGCATTTTTCCCGGATGCTGGATTCAAAGGAGACCTGATAGTTGTTTTCTATCTTCTTACTATCCCCTCTTTGACCTATATTATTGGAGCTCTCGCATCAGGAAATCCTATCGCAGCAATAGGAGCTTCACGTGAGATGAAACTTATCATAGCCTATGAGCTTGCTTTCATCCTGGCGCTTGCTGCCATATTTATAAAGACGGATATGAGTCTGACAATAAGCGATATCCTGGCTAAACAACAAACTGACGGAGCATTCATCGGCAGCATATCCGGAGTTATTTTATTCATAGTAATTCTTTTTATAATTCAGGCTAAACTCGCATTTGTTCCTTTCGATATGGCAGAGGCTGAAGCAGAAATAGCACACGGGGTCTTCATTGAGTACTCGGGAACCGCTTATGCAATAATTAAGATGGCCAGATACATTATGTTGTTTGCCCTGCCATCGCTGTTAGTTACGCTCCTTTTCGGCGGATTCCGGTTTGAGGGGATGGGTATACTCTGGTCATTATTGAAACTAATTCTTGTATTACTTCTTATAACCCTGATAAGAAATACAAACCCCAGAGTCAAAATCAATCAGGCAATGAGATTTTTCTTCATCTGGATGAGTCTTTCAGCTCTGGTTGCAATAGGATTATCAATTATTAACGTGTAAAAACTAAGAAGTTGGGCCTAGGTAGTTATTGTTTTAAAAAATCGTTGTGGGTATTTCATTTTGGAGGTTCCTCCTGCAACAACTGCGATATCGAGATCCTCGATTGCCTTACACCAAGATACGATTTGGAAAGATTCGGCATCCAGCTTGTTGGTACAATCAGGCATGCTGATGTGCTTCTGGTGTCGGGTTCCATTAACAAAAAATGCAGGGAGAGATTAATTGAATTATATAACCAGGCACCCAAACCCCTGCTGGTTGTTGCATTCGGGGCTTGCGGCTGTACAGGTGGAATCTTTGCTGAGGGAATAACGTTTGCAGGGCCTGTTGACAAAATAATACCTGTCGATGCTTATATACCGGGTTGTCCTCCCAAACCTGAATCAATGCTTGCAGCAATAGTCAAACTAACAAACAAATAGCAAACTATGGGGGCTATTAACTACGATATACTACCTGAATTATTAAGACTGACTTTCAACAGTGATATTCGCAGAATCATTATTCAGCAGAGAAGAAGGCTGGTAATTCATATCAGGAAAGAAGCATTACTTGAGATCGCCAATTATTTCCTCGATGAACTATCCTACAGGTTTATTATTGCAACAGGTATGGTTTCTGACAATGGTTTTGAGCTTATTTATCATTTCAGTGATGACAAAAACGGCTATGTCATAAATCTTTTAACTGAACTGGAAGAAACCAAACCCGAGATAGAATCTCTTTCCAACCTTATCAATGCTGCAAACTGGATCGAACGCGAGATACACGAATTATTCGGAATAAAATTCATTAACCATCCTAATCTTACAAAGCTGTTTTCAGATGGCAACTGGAAGGATAACGAATTCCCATACGCAAGAAAAAAGGGTCAAAAGATAAACCCTACCGGAATATGAGTACAAAGACAATTATACCAATCGGCCCATACCACCCCCTTCAGGAAGAACCTGAACTATTCAAGCTTTACTGCGAGGGTGAGATTGTTAAGGATATTGAATGGGAAACAGGTTACAACCATAGAGGTATTGAGAAGATTAATGAATCAAAAACCTTCGATCAGGTATTTTTTGTCGTTGAAAGGGTCTGTGGTATCTGTTCAACTTCTCATCCTTTTGCTTTTGCCAATGCGATGGAGGAAATAGCAAAGACCGAAGTTCCTGACAGGGCAAAATATATACGAACCATCATCGGAGAGCTTGAAAGATTGCACAGTCATTTTTTATGGGTCGGACTGGCCGGCCACTTTCTTGGCTACAACACCGTTTTCATGTGGGCATGGAAATACAGGGAAATTATTCTTGACCTGTTTGAAAGAATAACAGGCAACCGGAATAACTATGCAATGTTCAGGATAGGGGGAGTCAGAAGAGATATTTCAACCTCTCAGATTCCTGAAATAAAAAAAGTGCTTGACACTTTGAAACCCAAGGCCGATTTACTGACTGGTGCAATAATGGACGACCCTGTTATTCATGCCAGAACCAAAAATGTAGGAATTCTTACGAAGGAGGATATAAGAAACTTTGGCGCGGTGGGCCCGACAGCAAGAGCATCTGGTATTGCAATCGATGTAAGGAAGGATGATCCTTATGCAGCATATCCGCTTGTCAACTGGAAAGTAATAACTTCTGAGGGATGCGATGTTTTTGCCAAAGCTGAAGTCAGGCTGCTTGAAATATACGAATCAATATCAATAATTGATCAGTGCCTGACAAAAATGGTACACCTTAAAGAGGGTGATATTTTAACTCCTGTTAAGAACATACCTGAAGGTATGGGTTTCGGCAGGGCCGAAGCCCCCCGTGGCGAGGTTTTCCATTTTGTTAAATCAGATGGTTCAAACTCACCGGTAAGGCATAAAATAAGAGCTCCAAGCTATGTGAATGTTGCCACATTCAAGAAATCGTGCATCGGACAGACCATAGCCGATGCCACTATTATTCTTGCTGCTGTCGATCCATGTTACTGCTGCACGGAACGGATGGCCTTTGCTTACGATTATTACAGCGGGAAAAAGATAATGAATGGTATAGACCTTATCAGGGTTTCTCATCAGAAGACTAACGACCTTAAAATGAAGATGTAAAGGAGTATTTATGAACGAACTCTTATATATAATCTGGATACCTTTGATAGCAGGGTTGGTACTATTTTTAGTACCTGAATCGTTAAGGAGGATTACAGGTTTAGCCGCCTCAGTAATTTCAGCTATCGCACTCGCATATGCTATAATTCTCTTCTTTGATAAAAACCATTTTACCCATGGAGTCATCTGCCTTATACCCGGTCTGAACGAACATTTTAATAACTATAACAATTTTCTGGGAGAGTTTGGCGGTTTGTTTATTGACAATATTGCAAAACTGATTGTTATGCTGACAACATTCTTCACTTTCCTTATTGTTATTTACTCCCTTGCATATACAAACACAAACCACAGAATTAAAGGATATTACTCCTATATTCTTTTAACAGCATCTTTTTCAGCTCTGGCTGTTTTATCGGACCATCTTCTTTTCTTCATATTCTGCTGGGGAATTCTTGGTATTTTACTTTACAAATTGATCAGTGGTTATGATGAAGAGAGCTCTGCTGCTGCAAAGAAAACTATGATACTTATCGGAGGTTCCGATACAATAATGCTCATCGGAATCGCTATTGTATTTAAGATTAATCACTCATTTAGTATCTCCTCCGGTCCTATTCCTGCAAATACCACATTAGGAGCAGTTGCCATGTTTGCCCTGCTAATTGGCAGCTTCACCAAAGCCGGAGCATTCCCTTTTCATACATGGGTCCCCGATTTTGCAAAAAAAGCACCAGCCTCATCCACAGCACTGCTCCCTGCTTCGCTTGATAAACTATTGGGCATCTATTTCATGTTCCGGATTTGTACAACTCTCTTCACTCTTACGGAATTGATAACATTGATCCTTGTTATAATAGGAGTTGTTACAATTATTACCGGTGTAATGATGGCCCTTGTACAACACAATATCAAACAATTGCTCGGTTATCACGCAGTCTCTCAGGTTGGTTATATGGTTCTCGGGTTAGCTCTGGGTACTCCAATTGGAATTGCTGGAGGATTATTTCACATGGTTAACCATACAATGTACAAATCAGGTCTTTTCCTTGTTGCCGGAAATGTTGAAGACCGGTTCGGCACAGATAATATTGAACATCTTGGAGGTTCAGCAAAATTTATGCCTCTCACCTTCCTGGCAGCAGTAATCTTTTCCCTCTCAATTTCAGGTGTTCCGCCTCTGAACGGATTTGCCTCAAAATGGCTTATTTACCAGGGAATAATTGATTTCGGAACCGGAACCGGAATTGCCAACCAGCTATGGATGCTTTGGCTTGGCCTTGCTGTATTGGGATCTGCACTGACACTGGCCAGTTTTATAAAATTTCTGGCAGGTGTTTTCCTTGGGCGGACAAAAAATACCTCTTCTGTTAATTATGAAACAAAAACTGTTATGATGGTTCCGATGACAATTCTTGCATTGGTCTGTATCCTGACCGGAATTTTCGCAACAGGATTAGTTATACCATCAATAATCAAACCCTTATATTCCGGATTCGATAGCCCGGGAATATGGCAATCAAGCCAGGTTGCAATACTGGTTGGTGTTTCAATTATTATAGGACTTCTCATTTACCTGGCAGGTAATGTTAAAAAATTCAGGTCGGAAGACAGTTATATAGGAGGTGAAAAGGATCAGGATATAAGCAAAGCAAGTGTGCTGGATTTCTACAAGACAATAAGCACAAACAGCTTCTTTTCCGGAATTTATAATGCAGCCGGTAAGAAATGGTTTGATCTTTATGATATTGGCAGGAATATAGTTTTGTCGTGCAGCAGGATAGTAAGTTCATGGCATACAGGGATACTACCCTTTTATGTTGCCTGGCTTATATCCGGCCTAGTAATACTATTGATAATAATGCTCATTTAAATCAGATTGCCATGGAAATAGCTATTGCCCTTATACTTGTAATAATGATTGCAGGGTCAATTTTTTCCCTTCATGCAAAAGACCTTCTGTCAGCTATAGTATCTTTCGGGATTGTCGGATTCAGCCTGGTAATTTCATTCCTGATTCTAATGGCTCCGGATCTGGCAATAGTCCAGATAGTTGTGGAAACCATCTCGTTGATAATAATGATCTCTGTGCTTATTATCAGTACCAGAGAAGATCTCTCCGAAAAAGAAACAGTAAAGATAAAAGGAAAGTCATATATCAATATAAGAAGCCTCTCCTATTTTATTTTTTCAATTATCACTGTCTCTCTCCTGACCTACCTTTTTATTCTGGCCACTGCCGACCTCGATCCATTTGGAACACATAAAACCAGAATGGCATCAGAATATATTGCAAACGGGGTTAAAGATGTAGGTGCCATTAATCTTGTTACAGGAATTGTATTCGATTACAGGGGTTACGATACCCTTGGGGAAGCCACAATTTTATTTACAGCCGTAATGGGTGTGCTGGCTATTCTGAGATTAAAAACACATAAACAGGACTTGCCATGAAAGGGATGACTTCAATAGTAAAAAAAGTTTCAGCATTGATATCAGGATTAGTCTTTTTATATGGTTGCTATATTATTTTCCATGGTCATCTTACACCGGGTGGCGGATTTGCAGGGGGGACCATTATTGCCGGTTCATTCATCCTGCTGATCATTGCAAATGGGATTCAGTATTTCCGTCTGAAAGAAGAAAAAGAAGAATCATCTCTGGCTGAAGGAGCCGGGATATTGCTTTTTCTTCTGTTTGCCACCGGTGGATTACTTTTAACTGCACACGTGTTCTTTAAGAACTTTCTGCCTTTAGGAACACCCGGAAATCTTGTAAGTGCGGGAGTTCTGCCGTTGTACAACATTTTTGTAGGAATAGAGGTTGCAGCCGGTTTACTATCGATATTTCTTGCATTTGTAATTTACAAAAAAGAGGATTAATATGCTGAACTATATACTTTGTTTTATTCTTTTCCTTATTGGTCTCTACGGAGTTCTGACCAGGAAGAATATTATTAAGATAATTATTGGCCTGGGCATTATGGAATACAGTCTTAACTTATTCTTTATCCTGATGGGATATATCGAAGGAGGGGTAATTCCGATAGTTGATTTGAGTTCATCACAGCCAATTAAGTACGTTGACCCTTTACCCCAGGCTCTTGTACTTACCTCCATTGTAATCGGACTGGCCACTACCGCATTGCTGCTTGCTATAGCTATTAAATTATACAAGAAGTATAAAACCTTTGATATAGATAAGATTAACAATTTAAAAGGTTGAAAGATGGATTCATTGATTCCTCTGTTTGTTATTGTACCGCTGGGAATAGCATTCCTGATACCCCTGGTATGGAAACTTATTCCTTCAGCGTTTAAATATCTTCCGGCAGCCGGCATGCTGGTACTTGTTGTAATTGCATTTTTTATGCTTATAACTAACGGAAGCGAAACAGTAACATACAAAGTTGGTGGATGGGAACCGGTAAAAAATATTCCGATCGGGATCCATCTTGTTGTTGACGGACTAAGTATGACGATGTTGATATTAATAAACCTCATCGGATTCCTTGCAGGTTTATATTCCGTACCCTACATGAAGAAATTTACAGGTGAGAATTATTATTTCGTTTTATTCTCGCTGATGGTAGCCGGAATGAATGGAGTTGTAATAACAGGTGACCTTTTTAACCTTTTTGTTTTTCTTGAGATATCGGTTATTTCCTCATATGCTCTTGTTGCTTTCGGCAGTTCAAAAGATGAGTTGGAAGCCTCTTTCAAATACCAGGTACTTGGAGGAATCGCATCACTATTCATTCTTTTCGCTCTTGCCATAACCTATTGGTACACAAGCACTCTTAATATAAATGATATTTCATTGCTACTGAAACAGGCTCCTGTCTCTAAGATCACAATATTTATTCAAATATTCTTTATTGCCGGGTTTGGCCTCAAGGCAGCTTTAATCCCATTTCATGCATGGTTACCTGATGCACACTCTTCTGCACCTTCACCAGTTTCGGCAATGCTTTCAGGAATCCTGATAAAAGCAATTGGAGTGTATGTACTTCTGAGATTATTCTTTAATATGTTCCAGATATCATTGGAAATAAGTGTAATAATTACAACTATCGGGGTATTGTCAATGGTAATCGGAGTTGTCCTGGCAATTGGTCAGTGGGACATGAAACGACTGTTTGCTTACCACAGCATAAGCCAGATGGGATATGTGGTAATGGCTGCCGGTATAGCGATGATTATTTTATCAAAAGGAGGAGACAAGGGGATCGCGGTGTTAGCACTTTCAGGGGGTCTTTTCCATATGTTTAATCACTCCGTTTTTAAAGGACTTTTATTCCTTAATGCCGGTTCTGTGGAATATGCAACAGGCACCCGTAACCTTAAGGAACTGGGAGGACTCTCGGAGTTACTGCCTGTAACATCAGTAACATCATTGGGGGCCTCACTGTCCATATCCGGCATTCCTCCATTCAATGGCTTCTTCAGTAAACTAATAATAATTATCGCTGCCATCCAGGGCCGCTTCTATCTGCTTGCTTTACTGGCAGTGATTGTAAGTATTATTACCCTCGCATCCTTTATGAAAGTTCAGAGATATGCATTTCTTGATAAATTAAAAAAGACACGAATACAGAATATAAAAGAAGTACCATTTTTGATGTGTCTGCCGATGATTGTCCTTGCATTGCTCTGCCTGTTCATGAGTTTAATGGTGATCCCGGGTATCAGGGAAACATTCCTGATGCCTGCAGTTAATTCACTTATTTCATTAATAATGTAAAAAAGAAGCAATGAATACTGTGATATATTTCATAATGTGTTTTGGCACATGGCTGCTGCTGACAAACATATTATACATGCAGAATCTGATTGCCGGTGCAGTAGTTTCATTGATTACTACTCTGATCTTCTCAAAGTATTTTCAAATTGATGCCCGGAAACTGGCTCAACCTAAAAGATACTTCTGGTTGATTGTCTATATCATCTATTTTATCTGGGAATGCATCAAAGCAAATTTAGATGTAGCATACAGGGTTTTGCATCCTTCTATGCCCGTCAGGCCCGGGATTGTCAAAATCAAACTTACACTTAAAAGAGCACTGGCACGAACCATACTTACAAGTTCGATTACAATGACACCAGGCACTATTACAGTTGACATTATTGAAGACACATTGTATGTTCATTGTATTTATCTGGAAGACACAAATCCCGATAACTATACCTATGATATTTCAGGAAAGTTTGAGAAAATATTAACTAAGATATTTGAATAATGGAATGGATTAACTTTGCGCTTTACTTTCTTATAGCTACGGTCGCTTTATGTCTTTACAGGGTAATAAAAGGACCAACAGTGGCAGACAGGGTTGTTGCCATTGAGGTTGCCGGTGTTATAGTGGCAGGTACCTGTGTCATCCTGAGTATCAGCACAGGTAAGGCTTACCTGATTGATATCGGGATTGCCTGGATCATTCTGAGCTTTATCGGGACACTTACTATGGCTAAATATCTGGGAAGGAGAAAATTAGATGAATAACCTTATAAGTAATATTTTTATAGGTATCGGGCTGCTGTTCAACCTGCTGGGATGTGTGGGGCTTATCAGACTACCTGATATTTATAACCGGCTTCAGGCAGCTACAAAATGCGTTACTCTCGGTGCATGCTGTATCATGATCAGCCTTGTAATAAGGTATGGCTTTAACGAATTCGGAATAAAAGGTCTTCTTGCAATACCTATTCTTTTCTTTACCTCCACCGTTGGAGCACATGCATTAATAAGAGGATCGCATATATTTGGAATTAAGCTCTGGGAGAAGAGTATTATTGATGATTATGAGGCTGATGGATATGGAAATGGTTCAGCTCCCGAAAATAAAAAAGATATAAGTGATGAGATATCCTAAATTAAGAGAAGTAAAAGAGGCTGTAACTTCACTTTTATCGCCAGCCTATACAACATCTTTCCCTCATAAAGAGCATATTCCTGAAGAAAAATTCAGGGGAAAACCGGTTGTGGATGATAAAAACTGTGTTGGCTGCGAAACATGCGCCAACGTTTGTCCTCCGCTGGCAATAACCATAACTGATGACAAAGAGAAAGGGGTGCGTACAATCACAAGGGATTGGGGCCGCTGTATCTTTTGCGGACAGTGTGAAGCATTCTGTATTACCGGGCAGGGAGTTAAATTATCAAATCTGATTTATGAAATGTCCACATTCAACCTTCCCGATACTATTGAAAAACAGGAAAAGGAGTTGTTGATCTGCAAATATTGCGAAGATGTGATCACAACCAAAGAGCATATTCTGTTCATGTTCAACAAACTCGGGCCAAAAGGATACTCGTCAACATTAAACCTCAATATAATAAATGAAAGCCTGGTCCCTTCTGTTGAAAACACCGGCTTAGAGATAAGTGATGATTTAAAGAGAAAGGATATGTTTAATATCTTATGCCCTGATTGCCAGAGGATTGTTCAGGTCAAAAACCTTCTGTAGGTGAAGCAGAAACTTGAAAATATCCTAAAAAGTAACCATAAAAACATACTTTTTGCCGGTGTAGGCAATGTATTACGCAGTGATGATGGCGTCGGTGTATTTATTGTTTCCGGCATTGAAAACAGAGATCATATTTCAACGCTGCTTGTTGAGGTAAACATCGAAAACTACATCAACAAAATCAATTCAATTTCCCCTGATATTCTGATAATTGCTGATTGTCTTGATTTCAACCGTGAACCCGGTTATGCCGACATTATACCAGTGGGGCTGACAAATGAATTCACTATTTCGAGCCACAATATATCACTGAAAAGAGTAGCGGAGTTTTTGAAAATGGAGGTATACGTTTTAGGAGTACAACCTGCCGATCTGCGTGTTGGAGAACATCTTACCCCTGTTGTAAAAGAGTCTGCAGAAAAGATCATCGAAATTATAAGAAAAGTATGAGGATAATCCTATATTGGGAATATATCATACAGGTTTAAATGAATACATACAGGATCCAGATTGAAGGCCTTGTTCAGGGTGTCGGCTTCAGACCATTTATTTACAGGCTGGCCGGTTCTCTTAAGCTATGCGGAACAGTGGAAAACCGGAACAACGGCGTGTTCATTTTTGTAAATACCGATGCAAAAAGCCTGGAAAATCTGATAGAGAGAATAAAAGACCAGGCTCCTCAACATTCAAGAATTGAAAAGATATCTGTTGAGAAAATTGAGGATATCCGGTTTTCAGGATTTTCTATAATAACAAGCGGTAATGTATCGGATGATATAACCAGTATAAGCCCTGACATTGCTGTATGTGCAGATTGTCTGGCTGATATGGAGTTGCAGGCGCACCGTAGAGGATATCCTTTGATCAACTGCACCAATTGCGGACCGAGATTCTCAATAATAAAAGGAGTACCATATG
>Ga0315273_10007118_pt1 | contig 13989 bp, 16 predicted proteins | sample YL17G02_0_MG_FD_205753 | JGI IMG/M metagenome (GOLD analysis project Ga0315273, IMG submission 205753) | Sediment microbial communities from Yellowstone Lake, YNP, Wyoming, USA - YL17G02_0 | ecosystem: Environmental > Aquatic > Freshwater > Lake > Sediment | place: USA: Wyoming | collected... | reverse complement strand
AAAACAATTGCACGAAAACCCGATAATTGAGTACTGCAAATACATTATTTTTGAAAAACAAAAAGAGCTCCTGATACAAAGGCCTGAAAAGTTCGGCGGCGATATAAACTTGAAGGGCATGGAAGAGCTTGAAAAGGCATACGCAACAGGCAAACTTCACCCAATGGACCTGAAAAAGGCAGTGGCAGAGGCAATCAACTCATACCTTGAGCCTGTGCGCAAGCACTTCAGCAAGGGTAAGCCCAAACAGCTGCTTGAGCAGGTGCAAAGCTTTGACGTCACGCGGTAAAAAACGCGGATTTTGGCAATAAAAAGCTTCACCACAAAGCTTATAAACAATCTCGGGGTAAAAACACTTCCAATGACGAACAACAACACAAAAGTTGATGACGTCAGCTTTTCCTACGCAACAAACGTAAACGGGCTTGAGGAAGAGAACAGGTTTTTGCGCGAAAGCGTTGACGGCCTTGAGAAAGAGCTTGAAAAATTCCGCAAAGTTCCGCTTATTGCGTGCGAAATAAGGGATATTCTTGATGGCAAGGCGCTGATAAGGCTGCCAAACGGCAATGAGTTCCTTGTTGAAATGGCCGCAAACTGTGAGGGGTTCCTGCCTGGCGACAGCGTGCTTGCAGAACAGAAAAACCTCACTGTTGTGCGCAAAGTCACAAGCAGCAAGAAGTTTGATGTTGAAAAATTTGTAATACTTGAAAAGCCAGACATGAAGTGGGGCGAAGTCGGCGGGCTTGCAGAGCAGGTGCAGGAAATAAAGGAAGTCATAGAGCTTCCATTGAAAAAGCCTGAACTGTTCAAGCAAATCGGAATAACCCCGCCAAAAGGAATTTTGCTTTTCGGACCGCCAGGAACAGGAAAGACTTTACTTGCAAAGGCAGTTGCGGCAAGCACAAACAGCACATTCATACAGGTTGTCGGCTCAGAATTGGTCCAGAAATTTATCGGCGAAGGGGCAAAGCTTGTGAAGGAGATTTTCCAGCTTGCCCGCGAGAAAGCGCCGAGCATAATATTCATTGATGAGCTTGACGCAATCGCAGCGACAAGGATTGACATCGGAACTTCTGGCGAGCGCGAGGTTCAAAGGACATTTATGCAGTTATTGGCAGAAATTGACGGATTCAAGCCATTGGACAATGTCAAGATAATCGGCTGCACAAACAGAAGGGACATACTTGACACCGCGATTATCCGCCCAGGAAGGCTTGACAGGAGAATTTATGTTCCAATCCCTGATTCTGAAGCGCGCAGGGAGATTTTCAAGATACACATCAAGGGCGTCAACACCGCAAAGATCAATACGCCTGACATTGTCGGCTCAATGGAAGGATTCTCAGGGGCCGAAATCAAGGCTGTTGTGACAGAGGCGGGCTACTTCGCAATCAGAGACAACAGGACAAAAGTAGAGGAAGCTGACTTCCTGCAGGCAATAGAGAAAATCAGGAGCGGCAGCCCTGCAGATGACACAGATTATGTCCAGATGTTTGGCTAATTCTGAACCAAAAAATCCACGCAGACGCGATTTTGCCTGACTCCAACCTGGCCGCACTCAACAACTTTGAGGATTTTGCACTTTTTCTTTGCTTTTTTGCAGGCTTCAATGACTATGTTCTTTGCCTCATCCCACTGGCCCTCTGGCTGGAAGTCATAGAAGTGCATGAAAGTGCCTTTGTTTGCAGCCTTTAATGCCGCTCCAAGGAATTCGTCTGCCCTTTGCGGCCAAGGCATCACAATCCTGTCAAACTTTACCTTTGGAATTGCTTTTTTGGCATCGCCCTTGATTAGTATTATTTTATGCCCGAGCCGGTTGCGCTTCACGTTCTCAACAGCGTACTTGTGTGCTTCTGGATTTGCCTCAATGCCATAAACCTTGTATGCCTGCGAATGCTTTGCGATGATAAGCGGATAAGGCGCGACGCCAGAGAACATCACAAGGACTGTTTCACCTTGCTTGACCTGCTTTGCAATCCTTTCACGCTCATTTGCAAGCCTTGGGGAGAAGTAGCAGGTCTCAACATTCAATGCCATCTCAACCCCGAATTCCTTGTGAACGGTTGTCTTTCTCTTTTCGCCCGCAATAATCTCCACAGGCTGCTTGCGATAAACTCCTGTGTGCCCGCCTTTCTTTTTTACAGCGACCTTGATGTAAGGCAAAAGCTCAAGCAGTTTTTTCGCAATAACTTTCTTTTTATTTTCAAGCTCTCTTGGGATTTCAAGCACGGCAATATCGCCGATAGTGTCAAAACCGCGGAGCAAGTCGCGCTCTTTGTCTGTTAATTTTCCTTTCAATGCCTCTTTCAACTTCATGTGAAATCACCCAGTCCTTTTTGCTGCCTTTTACTGTGCTGTTCCTGAAGCTCAGCCAGCGTGTTGTCAACCCTTTCTGCGCCAAAATCATGCCCTTCAACAAGGAATTGCTTTATCCCTTCATTGTCAGGCGCCCTGAAAGAAAGCTTGTAGTCTCGGGTGACGGGCATTTCCTTGAACAGCTTGAATATGTCCTGCCATGGGATGCTGCAGTTTTCAGCCCATTTTGCTGCTTCAAATATTTTTTCAGGCGTTTTCTGCTCCTTTACGAGTGCCAATGATTTCTTCGGACCCAATCCCTTTATTCCGCCAGGATGATAATCAGTTCCGACAAGCATTGAAAGCGCAATAAGCTGGTCGTGGCTGATGCCAAGTTCTTTCAGCAAATCCTTAAGGACAATCATTTCCGGCTTTACAATCACTGTTGCAAGCACTTTTGTCTTTTTTCTCCTGCCTGCAATTGACAAATTCTGGATAAGCCTGTCAGCGCCGTGCAGGAGCGCGTCATAATCCTGGCTCACAACAGCCCATGCATCGCCGTTCTTGACAAGGAAAGCAGCCTGGGCATCTCCCTCACTTGGAGACTGAATCACAGGAACGCCCATCAATGTGAGGAGTTTTTTTGCGTCCTCAACCATTTCTTTTGTCAAACGCGATGTGCGGCCTCCGTATTTCTGCATTGCCTCAACATCCTCTTTCTTTACCGCTTCCTCAAACTTTTTTTGCGCTTCCATCTTTATTTCAGCGCGCTTCTGAAGCTCCCTGTGCTTGAGCTCAGGAACCTTGCCGTCAAATACAAAAACAGGCTTGAGCCCCTGCTTAAGAAAGCTTGAAGTCCTTGAGAACAAGCCAATAAGGTGCGATGTCACATTGCCTTTGCTGTCTGTCAAAAGCCTTCCGTCAGGGGTGCGGATTGTTGTCAAAAACTGGTAAAGAATGTTGTAGCCGTCAACAGCGAGAACTTTTCCTTTCAGCTCCTCAAAGGTAATTGGCTTTTTCGCAACAATTTCCCTGAGGTTTACTCCCATTGCTCACACCTGTTTGACAGTGAGCCCCTTAAGCTCTTTCATAAGCTCATTTGCAGGCTTTGTCAAAGTGCCTGGAGAAAGGAAAAGCACAGGAAGCTTTTTCAGCTGGCCCTGCACAAACGCGTGGCTGAGGTCTGACTCGCCAACCTTTGTTTTGTTCTTTGCCTTGCAGTAATAATGCAACTGCCCGACAGGCGAGGCAAGCTGAAGGACAAAGTCATACTCGCTCTTTTTCTTTAATGCGATTTGTTCAAGAATTGTGATATTGTTTGATGCAAAGAATGCCATAAGCTTTTGCAGGAATGGGTCGTCTCCTGTCAATGCCTGTGACGCTGCCTCTGCAGGCGCAATAGGCTTTTGCTCCTCTGAAGGCGCTGGCTCTTCAATTACAGGAGCAGGAACAACAGGAGATGCTGCAACTGGCATTTTAACACTTGGCGCTGCAACAACCGGCGCTTTTGGAGCGACAACAGGTGCTTGAGGTGCAACTGCGGATGCTTGCTGCAATTGTGTCTGGGGCTCAACAGCGACTTTTGGCTTTTTTACCCTTGGCTTTCTCGGTTTTGCCTGTTTTGGCTGTTCTGCAGGCGCTGGCGGCTGAAGCATTTGTTTTATCTTCTCTGCAGATTCCTCATCTGTAAGCATGTAAAACTTCCAGAATATTGACTTGTTGCCGTCAATCGTGACATCCAATGGCTTTGCAAAGTCTTTCACATTTCTCAAAGAAACCCTTGTCAATGGGTCCTGTGCAGAGTCATTAAGCACTCCTTTTTCCTTGAGCAGTGCAACTGTTTTCCTGTCTTTTTCATTTAGGTGCGGGATATAGTCAAGCAAATGCTCAGGATGGTCAGGGCGGTAGTATAATGGAGAACTTCCAACTTTTAATGCAGAGACCTTCAGAAGACCCTTTGCAGACATCTCAGAAAGCATTGCGCTCGCAAGCATTGAGTTTGTCATCAGCTCTTTTGCGGCAGCAGTGGGCTGGACTGGCTTGTGCTCTGTCATTGCAAGAATCCTGTCACGATAATCCAAAGCGCCCATATGAAAAAGCCGATTAGAACGTGATATAAATAGCTTATGTAGGATTAGGGCTTTGTCCAGTGAACCACCCAGTAGCTCACATCGCCTTCATCATCAACAACACAGACAAGCAAATTCTTCTTTGTGCTGTGCGCGACCCTGTTCTTTGCAGCAAATTCCTGCCAGCTAATGTGCTCGTGCTCGCTCACAGGGTATACAATCCACTTTGCGTGGTCTTCGCCAGGCTTTACGCCGCGGTCATAGACCCTGAAATCAGCGCCGAATTTCAACGCAGTCTTTACTATGTATCCCCTGTCGCGCAAATCCTTGAAAGTTGAATAGCGGACCCAGAAGTTTTTGTCTTTTCTGCGCACTTTTGCAATAAGCTTGTCAAGGGCAACTGCCTTGTTCCTGCTGTCATAAACCTGCAAACGCTTCTTGGCAGTAAGATAAACAGCCTCGATAGGCGAGAGCTGGACTCTTCCGTCATCAAGCAATCCGCCAAACTGGCTCCTGCTGAACAACTCCCTTGCCTCATCATTATTCTCTGTCCTTACAACATCGCCCTCAAGCAATGCCCTGACCTTATTTGCCATAAAACAAACCATCGACGGGCAGTTTAAAAACCTTGCTCTTGCAAAGGTTTAAATATCGTTCGCCCAGTAATTGCGCGTATGGAAATAACAATTTTGGGAACAGCAGGCTCAATGCCGACCAAGGAGAGAAATGTCCTTTCAGTGTTTTTGAAGTACAAGGCAGAGGGATTGCTGTTTGACTGCGGCGAAGGAACCCAAAGGCAGATGAAAATAGCAGGAATACCGCTGTCAAAGGTCACGCGCATATTTATCACGCACTGGCACGGAGACCACGTTATTGGACTGCCGGGTTTGCTTTTCAGCCTTGGGCTTGCGTCAAATGATTTTTCAGGCGTAATGGAAATTTACGGTCCTGTTGGAACAAAAGAACGCCTTGGGTACGTTTTCAGCGCGTTTGAGTACGCAAAAAACATTGATATCCGCGTTCACGAAGTCAAGTCAGGAACAATCCTTGAAACAGATGACTTCCGCGTAGAGTGCGCGCCATTAAAGCACAGCGTTCCAACAGTCGGATACGCATTTATTGAGAATGACACGCGCAAAATGGATGTCAAGCTCCTTAAGAAACACGGCGTGCCTCTTGGGCCGCTGGTTGGAAAACTGCAGGAAGGCCATGTTGTGACAGTCAATGGAAAGAAGATTACTCCTGATATGGTCAGCGAGGTAGTTCCAGGAAAGAAAGTGGCTTACATAACAGACTCAGTAATGTGCTCAGGAGCGCAAAAGCTCGCTGAAAACGCAGACATTGTGATGTGCGAATCAACTTACACAAGCGAGCGCACAGACGAAGCCCACCAGTACGCTCACATGACTGCAAAAGAAGCAGCACAGCTCGCGTCACAGGCAAACGCAAAAAAGCTAATACTAATCCACTTTTCAGCAAGATACAAAGACATCACAGAGCTTGAGGAAGACGCAAGGGACATCTTTGACAACACACAGGCAGCAAGAGACTTGATGAAGATAAAGCTCTGAAAAACCGAAAAACATAAAAATAACGCCCTATTTCTATTCATTATGAGCTTCGACCAATAGTTGCATTGGCTCTGTGTTTTCTATTTACATCGCTAGTCTTCCAGTGATACCTGCCTGGGAGTACTAAAAGTTTAACAGCACACAAGCGCGAGGCACACACAAAATGACAAACATAATCCACGTAAAGGACCTGAAGAAGCAGTTCAAGACAGTCAAACGAGGCCACGGATTTGTGGCTGCGTTCAAGAGCTTCCTGAAGCCCAAAATAGAGTACAAGCAGGCCCTGAAAGGAATCAGCTTTGACATCAAGGAAGGAGAAATAGTCGGACTCATAGGACCAAACGGCGCAGGAAAGAGCACAGTGCTAAAGATACTCTGCGGTCTGCTCTGGCCTGACACAGAAGATGTCAGGGTAATGGGCATGCAACCCTGGAAAGACCGAGTGAAGTATGTCAAGCAGATAGGTGCTGTTTTCGGCCAGAAGACAAGCCTTTACTGGGACCTTCCGGCTGTTGACACATTCTACCTGCACAGGGACCTCTATGACATCCCTGCAAAGGAATTTGAAGCAAGGATGAAGCGGCTCATCAAACTGCTTGAGGCAAATGAAATCTCAAAGACACCCGTAAGGGACTTGAGCCTCGGAGAACGAATGCGGTGCGAGGTAATACAGGCACTGTTGCACAACCCACGGCTTGTTTTCCTTGACGAGCCGACAATCGGGCTTGACATAATCGCAAAGGAAAAGCTCAGGGACTTCATAGTAAGCACAAACAAGGAGAAAAAGACAACTTTCATCATAACAACCCATGACATGCAGGACATTGAGCGCCTGTGCGACAGGGTCATAATAATCAACCACGGAAAAATAATTTATGACGGCCCGCTTGATGAAATCAGGAAGAAATACCTCACAGACAAGCACATAGAAATCAAGCTCGGCTCCCCTGCCAAAAAGTTTGCGTTCAAGGGCTGCAAGGTGCTTGAAAGCCACGAGTATGAGCTGATACTTGAGCTTAACACTCGCAAGGCAAAAGTGCAGAACCTCATCAATTACCTGCTCAAAAACTTTGACGTGGCAGACATAGTTGTCGCTGACCCGCCAATTGAGGAAATAATCGCAAAGATGTACCAAACATGAGCATAAACCACCATATCGGACTGGCGAACATTGGGATAAAGGTAGCCACGCGCTACCGTTGGGAGGCAATAGCCTCGCTTATCGCAACCCCTGTCTCACTGATTATCTACTACTTTTTGTGGAAATCAATATTCACATACACCGGGGCGTCTGTTATCAGGGGGTTTGCATTTAATGACATGGTGCAGTACTATGTTCTTTCAATGATAGTTGGATTTTTCACATGGTCCCAGGTTGACGGTTGGATTGAAAATGACATAGTGAACGGGTGGATGTTCAGGGGAATGCTCCTTCCGATTGGGCTAACCCCCTGGTATTTGAGCTTTGAAATGGGAATCAATGTGTATAACATCGTGGTGCAGATGATTCCTATATTCCTGATAGGCATTGTGTTCTTTGGGCTGCCGATTGCGCCTGCTGTGCCTTTCCTTGCGTTCATCATGTCAATAGTTTTCGCTTTCCTGATTTACTTCGGACTGGCATACCTGCTTGGGCTCGGCGCATTCTGGATGAAAAGGATTCAGGGATTGAGAAAAGTCAGAAGAATGCTTGTGGCATTTCTCGGAGGAAGCTTTATCCCTTTAGCATTCTTTCCACAATGGCTGCAAAGCGTTTCGCACTTCCTGCCTTTTGAGTACGTGAAGTCTGTTCCGATACTGATTTACCTGCAAAGGGTGCCTGTTATTGAGTCGCTTCTTGCCCAGCTGGCGTGGGTTATTGCGCTTTATGTGATAATACATTTTGTTGCAAAAATGGCAGTCAGGCGTTATGCAGGGGTGGGATTGTGAAATACCCCCGGCTCGCAGGAAAAATGGTGCAGATACAGCTGAACAAGGATTTGGCTTACAAGGCAAACTTTATCATCTCAATATTGGGAATGCTGTTGGGCGATTTCATAGGCCCCCTTGTCGCAATCATAATTTACAGCACAACCCTTGGAATTCCTGGCTGGAGTCTTGACCAGTTTTTGCTTTTCCAGGGAACATACACGCTTGTTTTCGGGCTGGGGCACGTCCTTTGCCTTGGGTTCTTCTACACTGTGTATGAAGCAGTTGAGCGCGGGGAGTTTGACAAATACCTTCTCAAGCCGTACAACTCCTGGCTTTACATCATGGCAATTGGAATAGACTGGGACGGTTCTCCAGAAGTGCTGTTCGGAGCAGCGCTGACCGCATACGCAATGATACAACTTCACACAAACATAATCAGCGCGGGCTTTCTGGCATATCTTCTGCTTGTGGCTGTTGGCGTGCTTTTCCAGTACACAATAATCACGCTAATTGCCTCAGGCAGCTTTCTCGCTGTAAAAAACGAAGCGCTTATGCAGACTTTTTACAAGCTCTCTGATTTTGCAAGGTATCCCCTGTCAGTTTACGGAGTCGGGCTGAGGTTTTTCCTCACATTCCTGTTCCCTGTTGCAATAAGCGCATTTTATCCTGCTGAAGCACTACTGCGCGGAATGAGCATTTCAAATATTGTGCTTGTAATTGTGCCTGTTATTGTGCTGTTCGCAGCCTCGCTTTGGATGTGGAACATGACAATCAGAAAATACTCAAGCGCAGGCGGATAATCGCGCTTACATGGCAAATTTTAAATAGCCCAGACACCCACGTCTTCGCTGGAATGCGGATATCTCTCAAGAAGCCCAAAGAAGAAAATTTTCAAGAGCCCCCTGTTTCTGAAGAGCCTGAATTTGAGCAAGAGCAAAATATTGCCTGAGCTTATTTCATCGGACCGAGGACTGCCTTGCTGCGGCTGAGTTCTGTGTTGGTTTCGTCATTGTATGCGATTGTGATTTCAAGGTTTTCGCCTTTTTTCTCCCAGGACAAAAAGCCAATGCCAACTTCAGGGGGCATTCCAACCTCTTTCAAAACATCACCCTTGACCTGCCAGCATCCGCCGGGAAGCATTGACACGTATTCAACTCCACTTTCTGTCTCGATTCCTGCGCACCAGTCCACATCCAATCCTTTTACAAATTCGATAATTGTTGGCTCAGGGGGAACTTCAGTGACGCTTCCGTCATCAAGAAAAATTCCTGGCTCCCACGCGCTTGTTTCGGGATTCCATTGCAATTGCTTGTCCAGAGACCAGACGCCAATCAGCTGTGAAGTCCTGCTTTCTGCAGGCGCTGCTTCCACTGGCTTTGGTTCTGGCTGGGCTGCAGGCGCAGTTTCAACAGACACTGCTGGCTCTGCGGGCGGCTGTTCTATAGGCGCGGCTGGTGCAGCAACCTTTTCAGACTCTTTTGGAGCCTGCTTTGAACATCCAACAAGAGCAAAAACAAGCAAAAGTATGCAAATAAAAGCGAGGAAAGTTTTCATTGTTCTCACGCGGGCAGCGCCAACTGATGTTGGCTGGTCTGCATTCAACTGCGGTCTCATGCAGGCTTTGCTGCCAGTTTGACATCGCTTGCTTTGACAGTTTTTCTTCCTGCGTGCATCGCGAGCTTGACTGCGCTCTGCGCTATTTTCTCGGCATATTCTTCCAATAATTCCTTCAATGCCGCCTTTGCCTTGTCAGAAACACGCTCTGCGCCCGCAGTCTTGATTATTTTCTCCATTGCAGCCAGAGGAATGAGCCTTTTTGATATTTGTGCCATAAAATCACCCCGTTTTTGCAAATGAAGGGAAATTATATATAAACATTGCGCCAAACGAGAATCTTATGGGCGCAAAAACAAAAGGAACAGGAGCAGAAAGGGAATTAGTGCACTTATTCTGGGCAAAAGAATGGGCTGCGTCCCGCGTTGCAGGCTCTGGAAGCATAAAATACCCTGTTCCTGACATTCTTGCCTCAAAAAACAAGAGACTGCTTGCGATTGAGTGCAAGACCACAAAAAATGACAGTCAGTATCTGACAAAAGAAGAAGTTGATGACCTGAAAACATATGCCAAAATAACCGGCGCAGAGCCTTACATTGCAGTGAGGTTTGCGCGCGAGGAATGGAGGTTTTTGCATCCTGACGAGCTTGACGTCACAGTTTCGCAGTTTGTTGTCAGCAAAAAAATGGCTCTTGAGCACGGCAGGCTGCTTGACGCTTTGCTCGGCGCAGCGAAAGGTATATAAACAGCAGGCAAACGTTTTTGAATGTAAAATGAAGGCGTCTGACAAGATTCTGGTCGAGGTTATTGTGGAAGTTGCAGGCAAGGATGTCCTGCCGCTGGTGAAAGCCTTGAAAAACAAGAAAAACGTTTCAGAATTCAAGCTCGCTGACGCCATAAAACAGGAAATCAACCTCACAAGAAACATGCTTTACAGGCTTTATGACCATAATCTGGTTTCATTTATCCGAAAAAAAGACAAAAAAAAGGGCTGGTACATTTATTACTGGACTTTCAACCCGAAAAGGATAAAAGAGCTTGTCAGGAACCTGAAAAAAACAAAGATTGAGAGGCTGAAAGAGCGCCTTATCCGCGAGAAAGCCACAAACTTCTTCACCTGCGCAAACAAGTGCATCAGGCTTGACTTTGACCAGGCAACAGAATTTGAGTACAAATGCCCTGAATGCGGCGAAATCCTCCAGCAGGAAGACAATGCCCCAAGGATAAAAGAGCTTGAAAAGGAGCTTCAGAAGCTGGAAAAGGAATTAAAGTTGAAAAATTAAAGCATCCACGGAAACGCTTTCTGGACCCTGTCAAGGAATTCTTCATGGCTGAAAATGCCCTGCTCTGAAATTATTCCCGTGATTAAATCCTGCGGGACGCGCTCTTCACCCTGCTGGGCAGGCCTGTTCGGAGCTGTGTGCCAGGATGTTGCAAGCGCATAAACAGGAATATCGCGTGCCTTTGCCAGCTCTGCGAGCAATCTTCCGCCGCTCGCTGTAAAGACACCCATATCGCTGACTGCTGTGGGCTCGAGCAAAACCATGTCTGCGCCCGCCATTGCTGCGTGCGCTGTCAGGGCATTGTGCGACTCCAGCTTGTGGACTGGAAGCAGGTGCAAAATCCCCTGGTTTGCCTGGATAAACCTGACACTGCTGGCTGACTGAAGGACAGATGCGCTGAAAGAATCAAGGGGATGCACAACAACCGCCTTTCCGCGCAGTTTTCTAAGTGCAAAGTTTGACAGGCTTTTCGCGCAGTTGTCAAGCTGAAGCTTTGCCTGGCAGGCTTTTGAAATCAAATCCTCTTTCAGGTTTTCAGCGCTTGCATTGTGCGTGACATAGAACAGTGCATTTGCGCTCATTGTGTCAAGCTGTTTTCCTGAGACCAGCTTTGAGAACTTGGCTATTGCTTTTTCAGGCTTGCAGCTGTGCAAAAGCTCTGTGAAAGTATTCAGATAGGAGTTTGCGAGGCTCGTAACAGGGTGTCGAGCGCTCATAAAAAACCTCAGCGCTTCCTGCGCATTGTTTTCTCTATTACCTGCTCCTCAACAAGAATCTTGTGAGCGATGTTGTCAATGTGCTCCTCAATCCTCGCGACTCTGCGCTCCATAAGGATAAGCACGCGGACACAATACACTATCGCGGCAAGAGTTCCGACAATAACCGCAAGGGTAATCCTCAAGACCATATCATCGACAGCCATAACAATCCACCTCGTTTATTGATAATAATAAAGAAAACTGACTTAAAAGAGTATAAAAAGGTTTGGGTTTACTTAACAGCCTTGCCGTTGTCCCAGAGTGTGTTGAAGATGTTCTCAAAGGATTTGGCAAAGAATTCTGTGTTGACCCAGACGCCGAAGTCATAGCTTGGGTGGGTTGTTGCGTCGTCAAGAACCATCACTGTGGCGCTCTTACCGTCAATAACAACAAACCTTGCCTTGACATCATCAATGTGGCGGACTTGCGCGTGCGCTGACAAAGCCTTTGCAGCAGCCTGTGAAACCTTTGTAACAGGGGCTGCGATGCGTATCCTGACGCCGCGCTCCTTTGCCTTTGAAAGAACATTACCCAATGACTCGAGCTTGCGGACCATACCCTGCTCGGTTGTAATTATTGATACAGACTTCTCAGCGCCCTTGATCATTGCTGCAAGGTGGCTGTTGAGGTTTGAGCGGCCCTTTACAGCGCCTGTCAAATCAGCAGGGTCGACAAGCTCAATACCCTGATTATGCAAAGTATTCAAGTCTCCAAGAACCTCACTTCCTTTCAAACTTTCAATAAGCTGGACCTGCTTGCCTGCTTCCTCAGAAACATTTTTCTTGACCCTTTCAAGAACTTCTGCAGGCGGAATCGCGATATACTTGATTGGCTTGCCGAGCTTCATGACGACAAATCCCTTTCTTTCAAGGCTCTCCAAAACGTCATAAGAACGCGACCTTGGGACATTTGCAATATCAGAAAGTTCTCCTGCGGTAGCGACGCCGCGTGAAAGAAGAGCAGTCCACAACTTTGCTTCATAACTGTTCAGACCAAAATCTTTAAGTTTATTCAAAAAATCCCTTTGAACGATCATTTTTGAGAGCCCCCTTCATCCATATTTTGTGGTTCCTACAATTACTTTGTTACTCCTGTGTAGGAGTGTGCGCTATATAAAGCTTTTGACTTTTGAGTATTCTGGAGTAGCAACAAATTAGGCACTTATAGGTCACCCCTTGAGTTCCTGTGGAGGCGGTCATTTTTATCGTCGAATGTGTGTTTTATTTGTTTATAATATGTATATTGTATTAGTTATTTTTAAATATGTGCTTTTAAGTTGTTTTTAAACACATTATTATTTATTATATAGAAAGATATTAATTAATATATAAACCTTCACTTTATGAATCAATATGATATAATATAGATATTTTACTATACAATACATACATACAACACAACCACTAACTCCATTTCTCCATAAGAAATGATGGGGTGTGATATCCAGTCTGCTCAAAAGAAAAGTATAAATACCTGCGTTGCACTTGGAACTTTGAGATGCAGGAAAAGGGGTTGGTAGATTTTTTTGAGAAGTACTTGGACAGAAAATCAATGTTCAAGAACAAGGCAGTTCTACAGTCAAATTTCAACCCCGACACAATACCTCACAGGGAAGCGCAGATTAACAGTCTTGCAACAATATTGGCTCCGAGCCTTCGCGGCGAAAAGCCGTCAAATATTTTTATTTATGGAAAAACAGGAACCGGAAAAACACTGGTTGCCCAGCACACTGTTGAAAACCTTGCCAAAGTCGCCTCAGGAAGAGCGGTTCAAATAGTTCCTGTTTACCTGAACTGCAAGATGAAAAAAGTCGCAGACACGCAGTACAGGCTTATCGCACACATAACAAGGGAGAAATTCAACGAAAACCTGCCGATAACAGGGCTTCCAACAGAGGAAATTTATGCAGCTTTCATCAGGGCGGTTGACACAAAAAAGCAAATCATCCTTCTTGTCCTTGATGAAATTGACCAGCTCATGGACAAGGAAGGGGACGAACTGTTATACAATCTCACAAGAATAAACACAGAGCTGAAGAACGCCCAAATTTCAATCATCGGCATTTCAAACAATGCAAATTTCATCAATGTGCTTGACCCCAGAGTCAAGAGCTCACTGTCACAGGAGGAGCTTTTCTTCCCGCCTTACAATGCTTTGCAGCTGCAGGACATACTGAAGCAGCGCTCAGAAGAGGCGTTTGTCCACGGAGCGATAACTCCCGGGTTGATAGAAAAATGCGCTGCTTTTGCAGCCCGCGACCACGGAGACGCGAGAAGGGCAATAGATCTTCTCAGGGTTGCGGCAGAGCTCTCTGAACGCGCAGGCTTGTCAAAAGTCACGACTGAGCACCTTGACCTTGCAGAGCACAAGATAGAGACAGACAGGATTTTTGAGATAATTAAGACACAGCCAGACCAATGTCAGGCGGCGCTTTATGCAATTTACTCAATCTGCTCAAAGAAAAAGGAACCGGTTTTCACAGGAGAGGTGTATGACCTTTACCAGTCGCTCTGTAGCAGGGTCGGCCTAAGGCCGCTTACCCAACGCA